>Ga0116229_10010406_pt1 | contig 13958 bp, 16 predicted proteins | sample S1TSphgellanicum_3_FD_87313 | JGI IMG/M metagenome (GOLD analysis project Ga0116229, IMG submission 87313) | Host-associated microbial communities from peat moss isolated from Minnesota, USA - S1T2_Fc - Sphagnum magellanicum MG | ecosystem: Host-associated > Plants > Peat moss > Unclassified...
CCACGACCGAGCGCCCTGCGACGCGTGCAAATCCAAACAGATCCGGGCTACACTCTGTCGGCATCGGGGACCTCCGGCGAAGCTGGTCAAGTCGTTCTCGCAAAACAACTTTCTCAGATTCACTGCCCCGATGCACCTACCCAGTGTGAGAGATTGCCGTTAGACCGGCGTGTTTGAAGGAGAACTCCCTCTCTGCCCCTCAGAATCGACAAGCGATCCAACAATTTTCTTTCCCTCCCCCTTGTGGGGAGGGTGGCGCGGAGCGACGGGTGGGGGAATGTCGCCGCGAGGGCGTAGGCGCCGGTTAGTTTCGAGGACACAATACTAATTACCGGCGCGTCAGTAATTAGTATTGTGTCCTCGAAACTAACCGGCTGCGGCACCACCCCACCCGTCGCTGTCGCGCCACCCTCCCCATCAAGGGGAGGGAAAGAGAAAACGCCAATGACCGGACCTAAACGCATGCTCCTTTATACCGGCATGGCTTGCTGAAGCCGGCCGCCGACCCGGATCGGCTGAATCGCGGTGGTGAGACCGGTGGCATCGTCGGTATCGATCAGCACGCCGCACACCGTGGCCTCGCCTTCGGCCGGCACCAGCCGATCGCCCGGAAGCTTGCGGACAAACCGGGCGATCGCTGCGGCTTTTTGCATACCGATGACCGAATCATAGTCGCCGCACATGCCGGCATCGCTGAGGTACCCGGTGCCTTTCGGCAGGATCTGCGCATCCGCGGTCGGGATATGGCTGTGCGTGCCGACGACCAGGGAGACGCGACCGTCGAGATAATGGCCCATCGCCATTTTTTCGCTAGTGGCTTCGCCATGGATATCGACCAGGATCGCCGCGACCGAACCGCCCAGCACACGGCCGGTCAATTCGCGGTCCATCGCCGCGAACGGGTCATCAAGCGCATCCATGAACAGGCGCAGCATGACATTGGCCACGGCGACCCGCCGCCCATCGGCAAGCTGAAACAGCCTTAAGCCCCGGCCCGGAGCACTCGGTGGGAAATTCGCCGGCCGGAGCAGGCGGGTATCACCATCAATCGCCCCGATCAGCTCGCGCTGATCCCAGACATGATTGCCGGTCGTGATGGCATCGACCCCGGCCGCATAGAGGCTTTCGCAGATTTTCGGCGTAATCCCGTAGCCGCCGGCCGCATTCTCGCCATTCACCACGCAAAAATCGACCGATAGCGCCTCGCGCAGCCGCGGTACCTCGCGAATCGCCGCCTCACGCCCCGCCCGGCCCAGCAGGTCGCCCAAAAACATCAACCGCATGTCAAATTCCGCTCCATATCGTCGCGGATGACTAAACGACGCCTTGCTCGGTCAGCACAAGATCCAGCGGTTCGTCCCAGCCATCGATCGGCACGTCGGGGAACTCCTGTGCCGCAAAGGCGACACCGACCGCGAGCACGGATCCGCGCGCGCGGAGGGATGCCAGCGTCCGATCATAGAATCCGGCACCGTAGCCCAGCCGATGACGCCGCCGGTCAAAGGCGAGCAGCGGGACAAGCACCAGATCCGGGACGAACTCCGCCGCATCGGGGCTCGGCTCTGACGTACCGAGTGCTCCCGGTTGAACAGGATCGCCTGGCCGCCATGCCCGAAACCGCAGCGGCAGACCCTGCCCGTCGATAATCGGCAGCGCGCTCTTTAGCTCCAGCGCCGACATTAGCGGCCGGGGATCAATCTCCGACCGGATCGGCCAATAGCCGGCAACGCAGCGAAGCTGTCGGTTTCCCAGCGCCATCAGACCATGCTGGGCAAGACCCAGCGCTGCCGCGGCGCGGTGCTCAGCCGGAATCGCCGCCCGCATCGCAGCGGCACTGCGGCGGCAATCGGATTTCAAAATTGGGCGATCATTAGTGGGAGACACAATCCCCGACGAAGCGCGGGTGATAACAGTAAGAGCGGAGCCACATCGGCCGTCGGCATTTGTCGTGCCCTCGTGGCCTGCTTACGCAGGTGGGAGCCGTATATCGGCGCCACGACGCCGACAGAGGCAGCCCCCTAGAGGACGGCATTGGCCCCGGGGCATGAGCGACCTGACGCACCATGCAGCCCCGCAATGCCCATATCTAGTCACGCTCGAGGCGTCCCGCAATGGCTTCAAGACGCAACGCCAGCTGATCGATCGACCGAGCCGCCGCTAACTCTTCGGCGGCGGCAAGCCGGGAGACAGACAGCTCGGCAGGCTGTAAGCCCTGTTCTGCCCGATCCAACGCCTGCTCGGCCTCTGCAAGCTCGTCGGCAATGAGCAGGCTTGCCATCAGCAGCAGGCGGGCATCGCCAGCCTGGCCGACCGATTTGACCAGCGTGTCGACCTTTTGCTCGACATAAGCCGCCAAGCGGCCGACATGGGCTTCCTCGCCCGCGGCGCAGGCGACAGTATGGGACCGGCCATTGATCGTGACCTCAACCTGAGCCATTCGATCAGGCTTCCAGCGTTGAACGGATACGCTCGATCGCACCGTCGAGCCGTGCCGCAATCACATCGGTAACGCCTTCGATTTCGTCGCGCTCCGCATTGGCCTGCACCAGCGCAGCAGCGAGTTTTTCACCCGCCGCGATCCGCCGTGCCGTCGCCCGATCCAACCGGTCGACGGCACGCGCCAGCCGGTCGATCGCCGCCGTGAGTTCGCTCATAATATGCGTGCCCCCGATCCCGATAGAGTGCGCGTGCGGGCCGTTAAACGGCCCCCTGAACGATGCCCCAGGATGCTGGCCGAAAGCACAGCTAGACCGAGGACAAAACCCGTGCTTAGCGTTACGGCCACAGGGCACAAGCGTCAAGGCTGGCTTGCGCTTCCCGAGATAGCCACTCTCATCGCGCTGCGGTAAAAAACAAAACGATTTTGTAGCAACCATAAGACGATCTGTAGATAGAACGGCTCGTCACGGACGGAGACATCGGGACATGGGTGTAAAGGTAGCAATTAACGGCTTCGGACGCATCGGGCGGCTGGTCCTGCGCGCCATTATCGAAGCTAATCGCGACGATATCGAAGTCGTCGGCATAAATGATCTCGGGTCGGTCGAAGCCAATGCCCATCTCCTGAGCTTTGACAGCGTCCATGGCAGGCTGCCGGTCAAGGTGACGACCGGTGAAGGCTGGATGGATATCGGCCGCGGCAAGATTCGCGTCACCTCGGAACGCGACCCGGCGAAGCTGCCCTGGACCGAACTCGGGGTTGATATTGCTCTCGAATGCACCGGCATTTTCACCAAACGCGAACAAGCCGCGAAGCATCTCGAAGCTGGCGCCAAGCGAGTCCTGATCTCGGCACCCGCTGAAGGTGCCGATCTTACGATCGTCGTGGGCGTGAATGATGATGCGGTGACGGCCGAGCATCTGGTGATCTCCAACGCATCTTGCACGACCAATGCGCTCGCCCCCATCGCCTATGTGCTGCATGAGACGGTTGGCATCGAGCGTGGCTACATGACCACGATCCATTCCTATACCGGTGATCAGCCGACAGTCGACACGCTCCATAAGGATCTGCGCCGCGCCCGCGGTGCTGCACTCAGCATGATCCCGACCTCGACCGGCGCCGCCAAGGCCGTCGGGCTGGTACTCCCGGCGCTCAAGGGCAAGCTCGACGGAACCTCAATCCGCGTGCCGACGCCGAATGTCTCGCTGATCGATCTTACCTTCACCGCGCTTAAAGATACGAGCGTCGAGGAGATCAATAACGCCCTGACGGCCGCCGCGGAATCGGCCCGTTTCAAGGGGATTCTCGCTGTGAATGCGGCCCCGCTGGTATCCAGCGACTTTATCCATGACGCACATTCCTCAACGTTCGATTTGACGCAAACCGTCGTGATGGAAAAGCGTTTCGTGCGCATTCTGAGCTGGTACGACAATGAATGGGGCTTCTCGAACCGGATGGCCGACGCCGCCCGGATCATAGGCGAGACGCTCTGAAGTCTCCGTCTTTCCCTCCCCCTTGTGGGGAGAGTGGCGCGGAGCGACGGGTGGGGGTCGATACCCAGTTTGCCTTTGGCTCAGAAACGGTTTCGCGCTTTAACCCACGCGGCGACATCCCCCCACCCGTCGCTGCGCGCCACCCTCCCCACAAGGGGGAGGGAAAGCAAATTGCCGCGGAACCCAAGATCACGCCGACCATCATTGTCCACTCGCTCGATCACGCCCTCGCCGCGGCGGCTGAAGCTGTCGCGGCGGATTGCGCTGTAACGATCCGCAGTGCGGCAGGGGCGGCGGGATCGGTTGGAATTGGCTGGTTCGCGGCCCTGATCGATATCGTGCGGACCCGATATCCAACCGCCCGCCTCCGCTTCATACTCGACTGCGCCGATGAGGCAGGATCCGCTTTGGCCGCGCTGCGCTGTGGCATCAACATCATCAGATTTTCCGGATCCTCCGACGCGGCTGATCGTTTAATCGGCAACGGCATCACGCTGGACCAGGACACCGCACCGGGCCTCGACCTGCTCGGCGTTACCGATCCTGCATTATGGTGCCGAAATTTTCTGGCAGAGTTTGCCGCACCGCGGTATGTGCTTGATGACACATAGCACGCATCGGAGAGCCGCATGAGCATTACACCGGCCGTCAAGCGCATCCTCGACAATTACGAGAGCGACAATCCCGGCACCAAGGCGAATCTGGCGCGGATCTTGATGCAAGGGCGTCTCGGCGGCACCGGAAAACTCGTGATTCTGCCCGTCGATCAGGGCTTTGAGCACGGGCCGGCGCGCAGCTTCGCGGCAAATCCGGCAGGCTACGACCCGCATTATCATTACGGTCTCGCGATCGAAGCAGGCCTTTCGGCCTATGCAGCGCCGCTCGGCATGTTGGAGGCCGCCGCCGGTACCTTCGCTGGCCAGATCCCGACGATCCTCAAAATCAATTCGTCGAACTCGCTGTCGCGCCTTAAGGAAGATCCGAGTCAGGCCGTGACCGGTTCGGTCGCCGATGCGCTACGGCTCGGCTGTTCGGCCATCGGCTTTACGATCTATCCCGGCTCCGATGCGCAATTTGCAATGATGGAAGAGATCCGCGCGCTGGCCGAAGAGGCCAAAGCGGTCGGTCTCGCGGTCGTGATCTGGTCCTATCCGCGCGGCGGCTCACTCTCCAAGGCCGGCGAAACCGCGATCGATATCTGCGCCTACGCTGCCCATATGGCAGCGCTTCTGGGCGCCCATATCATCAAGGTGAAGCCGCCGACCGAGTTTCTGGAACTTGAGGCCGCCAAGAAAGTCTATCTGGAACAGAAGATCGATATCTCGACCCAAACCAAGCGCTATGAACATGTCGTTCAAAGCTGCTTCAACGGTCGGCGCATCGTCGTTTTCTCCGGTGGCGAGGCCAAGGATGTTCCGGCCCTGCTCGCCGAGGCGCGCGCCATCCGTGATGGCGGCGGCAACGGCTCGATCATGGGCCGCAACACCTTCCAAAGGCCGAAGGCAGAGGCGCTGGCGCTGCTTGATCAATTGATCAACATCTATCTCGGCAAGGATTGAGCGCCGAGACGGCCAAGTGCCGGCTTTATGTGATCTCGCCTGAATCGATTGATCCGGCGGGCTTTCCCGATGATCTGGCGGCGGCGCTCGACGCGGGCGATGTCGCCTGTTTTCAGCTTCGGTTGAAAGAGGTCGATGATGACACGGTCCGGCGCGCGATCGACCGCCTGCTGCCGATCGCGGTCGCCCGCGATGTCGCGTTCATCCTCAATGACCGACCGGATCTGGCCAAGGAAACCGGCTGCGATGGCGTGCATCTAGGGCAGGGCAATGAATTCTGTACGGTCACGCGAAAACTGCTGGGCCCGGACCGGATCATCGGTATTGCCTCCCATGGCAGTCGGCATCTTGCGATTGAGGCGGCCGAGGCAGGTGCCGATTACGTCTCATTCGGGCCGTTCTACGATAGCCTGATCAAGCCCGATGAGCCCCTGGCCGACCCCGAACTGCTCGGCTGGTGGAACGAGATCATGACCGTCCCATCGGTCGCGATCGGCGGCCTGACGCCGGATAACTGCGCTCCCATCGTCGCAGCCGGTGCCGATTTCATCGCCGCGATCAGTGCGATCTGGCATGGCCCGAGCACGCCGGCCGAGGCGGTCGCCGCTTTCAACCGCGCCATAGCCGATGCGACACGCTGACGGCAGTGCCGGCGACGCCGATTATGGGGCAATTGGTCTCCGTTATACCGACTATCGCCAGCCCGACCCCAGCATAGCGGCCCTAATTCTAAAAGCGCTGGGGCCGGCGCAACGGGTGCTGAATGTCGGTGCCGGCGCCGGTTCCTATGAGCCGCTGGACCGGCATTTGACCGCTGTCGAGCCATCCGAGTCGATGCGGGCACAGCGGCCAGCATCACACCCGGTCGCCATCGACGCCACCGCCGAAAATCTGCCGTTTCCCGACCGTCATTTCGACGCGAGCATAGCGATTTTCACCGTGCATCAATGGTCGGATCTCGCAGCCGGCCTTGCCGAGCTGCGACGGGTCACAAGCGGACCCGTTGTAATTATGAGCTGTGATCCCGACGCGGTCGAAGATTTTTGGCTGAATGAGTATGCGCCAATGGTGTTGGCGACCGAAGCGCGGCGCTACCCACCCGTGACGACGATTGCGGCGGCGCTGGGCGGGACGCACGAGATCCTCCCCGTACCGATCCCGTTCGATTGCCGCGATGGATTCAACGAAGCCTATTATGGACGACCGGAACGGTTACTCGAACCCGGCGCTCGGACAGCGTGCTCCGCCTGGAGCTTCGTCGCCCCCGAGCTCTCGGCGACCTACGTGGCAAATCTACAGGCAGCACTGGCCGACGGCAGCTGGGATCGGGCTTATGGTCATTTCCGCACCGAACCGTTTTTCACGGGGTCGCTGCGGCTGGTGGTGTCTCGCCCCTAAACGATGCGGCACGCTGACGGCAATCAGCTAGCGGCTTGAGCGATCCGGTCCTGATTGCCAATTTGGCGGTCTATGACCATCGTCGATACGCCGAACGCGTCGGCGATCGATGCGGTATCCCGCTTGTCAGTCAGCATCGATTTAATCTCGTCGATCGGTGCGAGAAACTCCGCAGCGAAGGCCCGTCCGGCCGCTTGACGGCAGGCATCGTGTAGACCGTTGATTGGCGCGCTTTCCGGCGCCGGGAAACAAGCGGCGTCGCCGATCGCCCGCGCGAGCGCGAAAAGATGCGTTGCGGGCGCGCCCAAAGAGTTGCCGTGACCGCGGAGATGCACGTAGGTTCCATCTTCATGTTCACAGCGCAGGGCATGAATCCCATCGATTTTCGGTGCCAGATCGAAGCGTGGACCGGCGCCGAATTTATCGGCGAGATCTAAGAACGAGCCAAATTGGTAGCGCTGGCCCAATCCTAATATCTGTCGCATCGCCCGAGCCTTACGGTAGCCGAGCGACCAAGGTCGATCGTTATGAAGGGTTGGATTACCCTGTTGGAGCGAATCGATAATCGGGCGGAGATCGGGGAGGCGCTGATGCCCATCACGTGTGCCCACGCTTTCTTCTACCCAGTGAAGCAAACGGGATTTATCGACATTCCCGGCGCCTGACACGAACTCAATCAGCGCTTCATCCCGAAATAAATGCTCTGCCCCTTCAATAAAGGCCGCCGCTTCATCGGCGATTTGATACGGGTCGAGGCCGAGCGCACCCGCTGCCTCGCAAAAGCGCGCCTCGTCAGATCGGCGAGACGAGAGAACGCGGTCCCATCGCAACGCGGCGCTCGTGTCAGCAACGCCCTCAGCGGAAAGGCGTGCCAGGATGTCCTCGATAAAATTCGATAGGCACTGCTCCGCCGAGTCGCGCGTCATTACCTCGCTGGGACCACCGAAGAACCGAAGATCGGGATTCTCATAGAATTTCTGATTGGCGGAAATATCGAAAGCCGCGCCATCGAACCGAAACTGAATATCGGGCAGAAGATAGCCGGTGCGATAGCGCGTCAGCGAAAAGGTCCGGTCGCGCGCGCCAAAGATCGTCCACCAATCATGCGCCAAGCCGTGAGCCAGACCATAAAGGGCGACCGTGACATGGTCGCCGACACGCCCGTCCAGCAAATGCTGCGTGACGTTTCGGTCCTGGATGAACAGACGCAGATCGGCGACCGTCGCCCGCTCTTCAGGGGCCTTGTTGGTCGCATCGTTCTGCCAGTCAATCGAAGTTCTCACGCCGTTCCGCCTCACTGATCGGCCAACCCTTATATGTCCCGGCGATTTGGTTGATGGCAAACCCAAACCAATACTGGCCAGCCTGATCCTTATACCAGATGTGTTTGGGATAGAGTTTATCACCCTCAAAAAATCGGAACTGACGATGGCGTAACGCCTCGCGGACCCAGTGCGATGCTTGCTCCCGATCCTCAGAAGTTACCTTGGGACAGATCGATGTATGTTCCTTCTTCGGTCGCCGCGCCTCGCCGCCCCGGCCAATCCGTGCTTGCGGAACGCCGCCCCACCAGCGTTCCGCTTTGTGTTCGGGGCTTCCGACGTAGCGCGCGGCGGCAATTTCCGGTTCCGTCAAAGCAGGACGTACCGGAATCTGTCGCGGCCGCGTCATGCTCTATTAGCCTTACGCCCCTAAACGATGCGAGCAAACTCATCGAACGTGAAGCGCGGGCTGCGCGGGAACAGCTTGGTTTCGTCGCCATAGCCGATATTGCACAGGAAATTCGACTTGATCGGCGTGCCCTCGAAGAATGCGGCGTCGACGGCGGCCTGATCAAAGCCGGACATCGGGCCGGTATCAAGCCCCACCGCGCGCAGCGCCAGAATGACATAGCCGGCCTGGAGCGTTGCGTTCCGAAACGCGGTATCGGCGATCAGTTTGTCGTTGCCGACGAACCAGCTTTTCGCATCCGCATGCGGGAAGAGCTGCGGCAGCTTTTCATAGAATTCATAGTCGGTCGCGAAGATCGCGGTCACCGGCGCCGACATCGTCTTGGCGAGATTGCCGGGTGCCAAGGTCGGCCGGAGTTTCTCCTTCGCCTCCGCGGACTTCACGAACACGACACGGAGCGGCGAACAATTGGCACTGGTCGGTGCCATCTTCGCGAGGTCCAGCGCCTCGACAAGCAGGGCATCAGCAACCGGCTTGTCGAGAAAGCCGTTATGGGTCCGCGCCAACCGGAAAATCTGGTCAAGAAAGTCCGTCATAACATAATTCTCCTCTTATGACGCAACCGGCACCCAAAGAACGGAGTCGATCGACGGTGCGTGACTAGCCAGCATCACCAGACGATCAAAGCCGAGCGCGATGCCGGAAGACTCCGGCATACCATGCCCCAAAGCGGCCAGGAAATCTTCGTCGATCGGATAGCGTTCGCCATAAAGTCGCTGTTTTAAATCCATATCCGCTTCAAACCGCGCGCGTTGCACCACGGCATCGGTCAACTCGCCGAAGCCGTTGGCGAGTTCAACACCACAGCCATAGAGTTCGAACCGCTCCGCGACGCGCGGGTCGTCGGGATTGGGCCGGGCCAGCGTCGCCATCGAGAGCGGATAATCCGTCAGAAAGGTCGGCCGCCCAAACCCCAGATGCGGCTCGATCCGATCGAGCATGATGCGGAAGAAGAGATCCTCCCAGAGATCGCCGTCATGCGGGACAATGCCGATCGGTGCGGCGGCGGCGGTGAGCAAAGCGAGATCCGGCTGCATCGGATCGGGCGCGGTCGCCAGCACATCGATCCCGCAATAGCGGTGGAACGCGTCTGCAATGGTGAGACGTTCCGGTGTCAGCGCCGGATCGCAGGTCCGACCGCGAAATTCCAGCCGATCAGTCCCGGCAGCCTCGCACGCCAGAAGCAGCAATGCGGTGCAATCCTCCATCAACTGGGTGAGGCCCGCGCGCGCGCGGTACCATTCCAGCATGGTGAATTCGGGACTATGGGTCGAGGCGCGTTCGCCATTGCGAAAGACATGGCCGAACTGAAAGATCCGCTCCATGCCGGCGACCAGGAGCTTCTTCATCGCGAATTCCGGCGAGGTATGCAGATAGAATTGCCGATGCTCGCCCTCCGGCGTCTCCAGCATCGTCGCGAAGGCTTTCAAATGCGGCTCAAGCCCCGGACTGATTTGGAGAGCCGGCGTATCGACTTCGGTAAAATCCGCTGCCTCGAACCAGCGCCGGATCGCCCCGGCGATCCGCGCCCGAGCCTGCAAAAACGGACGACGCGCTGCAAAGCGCGCCGGCTCCCACCAGGGCATCCCGGTCATCGCCGTTCCTGCTCCCTGCCGGTGCCGCATAGCGGTTCCGCGGCAGCGGCCTTCCTTTGCTGCGGCCAAGCTGATAGGAAACCCGCCATCTCATCATTCCCTAAAAATACGTCCGGCGGAGAGCCATGAAGATCGGCGCTAACGAAATCAAGCCCGGTGTTGTCCTTGAAATGAACGGCAAGCTGTTCATTGTGCTGAAGCGCGAAACCGTGCAGCCCGGCAAGGGCGGCGCCTTCGCCCAGGTCGAAATGAAGGATCTGCGCACCGGCACCAAAACCATCGAACGGTTCCGCACCCAGGAAACGGTGGAGCGCGCCCGGCTCGATGAAAAGGACATGCAGTTCCTCTATATCGAAGGCGATCTCGCGACCTTCATGGACCAGGAAACCTACGAGCAGATGACGATCGGCCGCGATGTGATCGGCGAGCCGGCGGATTTCCTGAAAGACGGCATGGTCGTTACAGTCACCTTGCATGAAGGCACCCCGCTCTCGGTCGAGCTGCCGCAGACGGTCATTTTGGAGCTGGTCGAGGCCGATCCGGTGGTCAAGGGGCAGACCGCCTCGTCGTCCTATAAGCCGGGCAAGCTCGAGAATGGCCGCCGCGTCATGATCCCGCCCCATATCGAAGCCGGCACGCGGATCGTCGTGAATACGCAGGATGGTTCCTATCTGGAACGGGCCAAGGACTAGGAGCGCCGCGAGATGGCGGTTCGCTCGGCGATCCTCAATGTCATGGCCGCGGCGGCTCGCAAGGCCGGCCGCGGGCTGATCCGCGATTTCGGCGAGGTCGAAAATCTTCAGGTCTCGCAAAAGGGACCTTCGGATTTCGTCTCGACCGCGGATCTCAAAGCCGAGAAAATTCTGCGCACGGAGTTGGAAAAGGCCCGGCCGGGCTATGGCTTTCTGATGGAAGAAAGTGCTGAAACGCCGGGCGACGGTAAGCATCGCTGGATCGTCGATCCGCTCGATGGCACGCTCAACTTCCTGCATGGCATTCCGCATTTCTCGATTTCGATCGCGCTCGAGCGCGACGGCGAGATCGTCGCCGGCATGGTCTATGAGCCGCTGAAAGACGAAGAATATTGGGCTGAGAAGGGCAGCGGCGCGTTCGTCAGTGATCGGCGCTTACGTGTTTCGGGGCGGCGCACGCTGGGCGATGCGATGATTGCAACCGGCCTGCCGTTCCGCGGCAAGGGCGATCACCCGGCCTATCTGAAAACGCTTCAGACCATCATGGCCGAAACCGCTGGCGTCCGCCGCTTCGGGTCGGCGGCGCTGGATCTCGCTTATGTCGCGGCCGGCAAGTATGACGGGTTCTGGGAATTCGGGCTCAAGCCCTGGGATATCGCGGCCGGGATTTTGCTGGTCCGCGAAGCCGGCGGCTACGTGACCCAGCCCGATGGCGGCCACGATCCGCTCGGCACGGGCGATCTGTTGGCCGCGAATGATCATCTGCACATGCCGCTGGGCCGGCTGCTGCGTCAGGCGACGAAACCCGCCTGAGTCTCAGTTCCCGCATCGGCCGGCGCCTCGCTGACCGCCCTTACCTGATTTCGACCGGATCGTTTTGCGTAATAAAGTGCCCGGTCGGCCAGGGTGATCAGTAATTCGGGATCGTCAGCGCTGGTCGGTATCAGGCTGACGATACCGATACTGACACTGACATGGCCAATCGGACTCTCCGCGTGCGGCAGGTGCAAGATCTCGAGCGACCGGAGCAGACCTTGTGCGACCACGCGGGCGCCTTCCTCGTCGGTCGCAGGCATCAGCGCAACGAACTCTTCGCCGCCATAGCGCGCCGCAAGATCCGATGACCGCCCAATCGCGCCGGCCAGCATCGCCGCGACGTGACGCAAACAAACATCCCCGCTGACGTGACCATAATGGTCGTTATAGCGCTTGAAATGGTCGACATCGATAAGCGCGAGCGCGATTGCAGTACGTTCGCGCACCGCGCGTGCCCATTCAACGACGAGCCGGTTGTCAAAGGCGCGTCGATTGGCGATGCCCGTCAAACCATCCGTGCTGGACAGCGCCTCCAATTGCGCATTGGCTTCGGACAGACGTTGCTCCGAATCGATCAGCCGGCGAAATTGACCGCCATGATAGCGCACAACATTCATACTGACGATAAACCGCATAAGCGCGAAGGGGATCACGACCTGAATGAAACTGGCCGGGATCGACACCAGCGCGGCCAGCGTCGGCACTAAGGTCAGCATCAGTTGGAAATACACCACAACGGGCGACGCCGCATTGCGCACGCCCGCGCCGCTCAGCCAACCGGCCTGGACCATCAGGACAAAGAACTGCAACGCGATATCCTGATGACTGAGCAGGACGTACATCGACGTAACGCCCCAGAGAATGGCCGAGATGCAGGCACCGACCGCAAAATCCAACGCCCAGGCCTCCGGCGTGCGTCGGCCGGGAGAATCGCCCAGCGGCCGGGCGCTCATAAAGCGCCGACGCTGATACAACCGCGCCGCAAGAACCGCTACCGCCACCCCGGCCCAGACGAGAAAAATCACGAGGCCCGTATGAATATAGCAAACGGCCAGAAGTCCTATCAGAACAATGCTTAGCTCTATCAGGGAGTTTTTTTGCTCGTACAGTGATGCTGTGAGCTTCCAACGCTGATCCGGTGTAGAACTTTCATGCGATATAAGGACGTTTATATTCAACCCTCTTCATCCCCCCTTTCGCGTCTGGCTGCATGGTGACGGGCGATCATTAAGATTTTGGCAAAATCCGAGATACTGTTCGCTCTCAGCTGCCCAGGCCGGTGCGACATGCTGCCCTAAACCATTGCGGCCATTGTCCCGACACGATTGTATGGCTAGAGTCTGGTTCCCTGCTCCAACGGACATTGCGCCAGTGACCAGACCGCGTTGGTATATTTTCCGCATGGCTTTGTTTGTATGCGTGGTGACCGTGATCGGCGCCCTGCTGGCCCCAGTGTTAGCACCGGCATTTTTTGCCAATCCGGCACTGAACGGCATTATCGCCGCGGTGCTCGTCATCGGCATTCTGTTCATCTTCCGGCAAGTCTGGATGCTCAATCCCGAGGTCGCCTGGATCGATAATTTCCGGCAGCATGACCGGGCCGCGCTATCGGCCAATCTGCCGCGCCTGATGTCGCCGATGGCCAATATGCTGGGCGACCGGCGCGGCCGGGTATCGCTCTCGCCGATTTCGATGCGCACGCTGCTCGACGGCATTGGCGCCAGACTCGATGAACAGCGCGAGACGTCGCGCTACCTCATTGGCACGCTGGTGTTCCTGGGCTTGCTCGGCACGTTCTATGGGCTGTTGGTGACGGTTCATGCGGTTGGCGGCGTGATTGGCGGCCTGACCATGAGCGGCAACGACGTAGCCCGCGCGATGAGCGACCTCAAAGCCGGGCTCCAGACCCCGCTCGACGGGATGAGCACGGCGTTCAGCTCATCGCTGTTCGGGCTTGCCGGCTCGCTGGTGCTGGGTTTCCTCGATCTCCAGGCCGGTCAGGCGCAAAATCGGTTTTTCAGCGAGTTGGAAGAATGGCTCTCCGGCCTGACGCGGCTGTCTGGACCGGGCAGCGATGTGGAACAGTCCGTGCCGGCGTATTTGCAGGCGCTGCTGGAGCAGACCGCGGATAGTCTCGATAATTTGCAGCGCATCATGGCGCGCAGCGAAGAAAGCCGCGGCCAGTCCAATCAGGCCTATACGCAGATGACGGAGCGGATCGGCCTGATGAC
>Ga0116229_10010407_pt1 | contig 13957 bp, 10 predicted proteins | sample S1TSphgellanicum_3_FD_87313 | JGI IMG/M metagenome (GOLD analysis project Ga0116229, IMG submission 87313) | Host-associated microbial communities from peat moss isolated from Minnesota, USA - S1T2_Fc - Sphagnum magellanicum MG | ecosystem: Host-associated > Plants > Peat moss > Unclassified...
AAAATTATAATTTATTTTCAAGTTAAAATTCTTTTAAAAATTATTTGGTGTAAAAAACACAGTAGTGGTTACGATTGCTTTTGGCTCCTATTAGCATAATTGCACCCTCATGTATTATCTTGGATTATCATTTGAAAATTTGTCACCAAGTTTTGTATCTTGAACGATCTTGGTCACGTCATCCACCACAAATCACATTGAAACATGTGGAAAAGGGCTAGGATAAATCATCACATTATACCAATATACCTTTTGTTAGTGGACATTTGTGGCAAGCAATGCAACCCAATGCATTTGTCAGTACGTCATTTTCCACACAAGTATTAGGGTTTCGCTTCAAAGGATTTTCTGAGTTCTTTGCTATACAAGTTCAACATTAAAGGTTAACAATTTTTTTAAAATACTTACTATAAGTGAACAATTCATGTTTTTAATAGTCATTAAGGTTCATGTGGTTGTGTTTGATATGTATAATTATGAGATATGGGGAGAGTGAACTATGGTTATGAAACTAAGCTAAAAGTTTGATTGCCTTTGTAGACTAACATTCCACAATCTTTTGATGGTAATAGTTAGTTTGATTGTGTGAAGAGTTGGGCCTTTGATTGTGTGAAGAATCAAGCCTCCAAGAAAGTATGCAACAATCTTGCATACTTTTGGATGTGTAATTGTTGTTTATAAATTAAGCACATGGGTTTAGTCTTGCATGATTGTGTAATTTTTGTGTTTTGTTTTCAAAACATGTATAATTGGGTGCACCCAAATTGATGCATTTTGGTAAGGGTGATTGTAGGCCACTCAACACATTGATTTCCCAACACAAGAATTACGAAATTTGTCATAAATCAAATGAACAATTGAATAGAAAGGAATAGAAATGAAATTTACATTCATGATGTCTTTTTTAAGGTCAATTGGGGATTAGGTATGTACACAAGATGTTGCAACAAAAGAAATGGGTCGATATACACAAACATCACTACTAAAATTCCTATTTTTTCAAACTAACCAAGTTGACTAAATGGGTTTATTTTATTAGAGGAAATGTATTTTGTACTAAAGGCTAAGGGCTTCAATGACAATGGGTATCTTTTGATTAATTAATTTGACTAGAGTGGCCAATTTGATGATTAGTCAAATTGGACATCTAATGAAATTGGACTTAATCATATCACCTAGTCAAATTGGTGAGTGGCCTGGTCAATAAGACCACCCAATCTAATCAAATTGGAAAGTGCCCTACTTAATAAGGCCATCTATTATACTCAATCAATAGGGCTAATTAAGTACGCCTAGTCAAAATGACCAATGGCCTAGTCAAAAAGGCCAATTACAAATTCCAATACTAATTGGGTATCTTGGGATTATTTTTAACATTTTGATTATGTTTAACCAAGTAGAAAAATTTGGAAAATGTAAAAGTTAACTAATTATAACTTAATTAATCATGACCAAATTAATTATGGTTAAATTGATTATATTGAAATTAATTTTGGCTCAACTACCTATGAAAAACTAATTAAAATTAAAATTAACCATAACTAATATAACCATGGTTATTATAAACATAACTAAATTAGCTATATTTATTTTTAACATAAAATTTGGCTACCTTCCATTTAAGTGCATTCGACAATTAGGTTAATCAAGAATCTAACCTTCCTAACAATGTAGATATTATTATTTTACCCTAATATGTTTAACCATAATTAAAAGACTGAAAAGAACTTCAATTTTTTAGGAAAACTCCACGACCAAGCGGGAGAAAATAAAATGTGTTTTTTATTAATTAAAAATTATTTAAAATTTAGCCATGGTTGGTTTTGCCATAAAATATTTATTCATTGGTTAGTTTAACCATATTAACTTTATTAATGGTTAATTTAACCAATTTTATTTACTCATGGTTTAACCATTTTTAGTTGAATCATATTTAGTTTCCCATAATTATTTTAACCATTTTGATTTTAGCCACAATTATTTCATTCATGTTTATTTTAACCATAATTAATTTTTATATGTTTGGTTTTGCCATAAAATATTTATTCATTAGTTATTTTAGCCATATTAATTTTATTAATGGTTAATTTAGACAATTTTATTTACTCATCATTAGTTTAATCATTTTTAGTTTAACCATGGTTAATTTTGCCATAAATATTTTAAACATTTTTATTTTAGCCATAATTATTTATTCATTAGTTAATTTAGCCATATTAACTTTATCAGCGGTCAATTTAACATTATTTATTTACTCATGGTTAATTTAACCATTTCTAGTTTAGCCATGGTTAATTTTGCTCTAAATATTCTAGCCATTTTAATTTTAGCCATAATTATTTCATTCATGTTTATTTTAGCCATAACTAATTTTTTCATAATCCGTTTTACCATAAATATTTAGTCATTAGTTAGTTTAGCCATATTATTTTTTATTAATGGTTAGTTTAGCGAAATTTATTTACACATGGTTAGTTTGACCATTTATACTTTAGCCATGGTTAATTTTGCCATAAATATTTTAACCATTTTGATTTTAGCCATAATTAATTTATGCATAGTTGGTTTACTCATAAAATATTTATTCATGGTTAGTTTAACCATTTCTAGTTTAGCTTTACCATAAAATATTTATTTCTTAATTAATTTGGCCATATTTATTTTACTCATGGTTAGTTTAACCATTTATAGTTTAGCCATAAAATATTTATTGATTAGTTAGTTTAGTCATATTAATTTCATTAGTGGTTAGTTTAGTCAAATTTATTTATTCATGGTTATTTTAACCATTTATAATTTAGCCATGGTTAATTTTTCCATAAATATTTTAACCATTTTGATTTTAGCCATAATTAATTTATGCATATGGGTTTAACCATAAAATATTTATTTGTTGGTTAGTTTAGCCATATTAACTTTATTCATGGTTTTTTAAACCATTTTTAATTTAGGCACGGTTGGTTTAACCATAAAATATATATTTCTTAGTTAATTTGGCCATATTTATTTTACTCATAATTAGTTCAACCATTTATAGTTTAACCATAAAATATTTATTCATTAATTGTTTTAACTATTTCTAATTTAGCCATGGTTGGTTTAGCCATAAAATACTTATTCATTGGTTAGTTTGGCTATATTTATTTTACTTATGGTTAATTTAGCCATATTTATTTTATTCATGGTTAATTTTAGTCGTTTCTAGTTTGGCCATGGTTGATTTAAACATAAAATATTTATTCATTGGTTAATTTGGCTTTATTTACTTTGTTCATGGTTACTTGCACCATATATTTTTTCATGGTTAATTTTACCATTTCTAATTTAGCCATGGTTGGTTTTGCCATAATTATTTTACCCAAATTAGTTTAGTCATGGTTATTTTTCCATAATTATTTTTATTTTTTGGTTGGTTTAGCCAATATTATTTTAATAATCATTAAGTTTTCCATAATTACCTTAGTTGTGGTTGGTTTAGACATTATTATTTTACCAATCATAATTTTGCCATAATTAATTTTTCCTTGGTTAAATTAGCCACCTATTTAATTTATGTAATGTAAGTATGTGGCTAAATAGCCTAAATACAATTAACTTACATGTAGGTGTATTTATTTAGACATACCCTACCTATATTCCACATATTTACCTATATTTTAGCTTATAGGTAACCTAATTATATAGGCTAAGGTAAACCATTTATATACTTATGATAAATTACTAGTTGGTTAACTAGTTATTTATTTAAAATACACTAATGAATGTGTAATTAAATAGTTAAATATTAATCATTACAAATACATTGTTGATAATTACAATGAATTAGGTCAATTTTGTAAGGATTAGTTATAATTTGGTTGTAATTATCAATCAACAATATAGTACATTATAATTATCTTGATATTTTATATAATTCAATGATTTATAATATGGTTATAATTTTTATTATAAGTAAATAACTAGACATTAACTATTAGTAGTTTTTATTTTAAATTAATTAACATACATATTTACCTACCTCTTTGTTTATTTATTTACTTAATTTATGTATCTTACATAGTTATTTAGGAATAATGTTGTGTGAACTAAAGGTTCTAGTGTTGTGTGGACATGAAAGTGTTTCTCCTTCCCAAAAGTTTGTCTCATATTGTTTGTCATCCTTTCCATGATGAGCAATATAAATGGATGCATGATAAGCATCCAAGACATAAAAAATATTTTTAAAAGGAAGCCCTATTATGAACCAATTGAAAAGGCTTAACTTTAAAGGTTAAATTCAAAATGAAATAGGATCTTCCTACCTGGGTCATTTAGGTGTAGGCTTAATTTATGTGGTGTACATTTAAACTTAGTAAAGGTCATAGCTTAGGTTGCCCTTGCCTACTTTAGGCTTTTATACCTAGTTGCTAGTTATAAACTCCTAGACCTAGGCATAGGTGTTTAAGTTGTAGGTTCTTAGACATAGGGACCTTAGGAATAAGTATCTAATTTTAGGTTTAACTTAGGTTGCTTAGATTCTATTCACATGGCATAGCATAGTGGCCAATGTTTAAATGCCACGTGGCATAACTTAGATGGCCAATGTTAAAATGCCATGTGGCATAACTTAAATGGTCAATGTTTAAATGTCACATGGTATTTGCCTAGTCAAAATGGTGTTCGATTAGTCAAAAAATCATTTGACTACTATATTGACTAATCAAAAGTATTAGTCAAAAATACTAGTTGAAATGTACTAGTCAAAAATGCCAACCTAGGCATGGTCAAAAAGTTCATGGCCCAATCACAATGGACATGTTCAAAACAACTTGTCCGAAATGATTGAGAGGTTTTTTTGACACCTATCCAAAATGGGTCTTTTTTTACCAAAATTTCTAGTAAAAAAAATTAGGAATTTTAGTAGTGCATGTATTAAAAAATACATTACATATAGTTGGCCTTAGGGCAAATCCTTAAACATATAAGGGTTATAGTCTAGGTTTTTTTGCATGTATGGTGGGCAAAGGGCTTTTGCTAATATTTCAAAGAAGATTGGAACCAAGTGAAAATTTTGCAATTAAACCTTGTAATCCAACAAAACTTCTTGGGATACTAGGTGATTTAAAGGGAGTCACAAAATTTTCTACAAAAGTGGAATTTTTGTGTGTACATATGTAATAGGACCATGTTTCATGATTATGTACCCTTTGCCTTGCATTAGTTTAGTTCACCTTATCATGTTCCACACCCAAAGCCTCCCGCATTAATGTGGGTACATGCACTTGTAACATGGTGGTTACATGAATTGAAAAGGTTTGTAGCATGTAAAATTTATAGGGATAGTTGTAACATGTTCAAAATTTTCATTATGATAATTTGGAGCAATTGGAATATCTTTCTTGCAAATTTTATTTTTCGCCTATCTATTTATCAGGTTGCAGCCCTTGCCACAACTTTTGTACATGGATCTTGGAAATGAACACCATCTTTGCCATCCTTTAGCTTTTTGTTACACAATCATCTATTACAATGGCATCCTTTCTATAATGTACCTTCATAGAACTTTTGTGACAAATATTGGTGGTATTTGTACATCGCCAATGAACAATTGAAATATGTTAATTGAATAGATTATATGATTTAATTTAATAGATTCCTTGCTTAACTAATATGTTATTATGAAATTTGGAAAGTACTTCAATTAGCAAGCAACTACACCACATGTCCACAAAACTATCCTAGAAGATTACAAAATCAAAGGTGAAATTTAGGTGAAAAAGGTACCCAACTTGTATGGATTTTTTGTCCATGTGATCTGAATGTTCCTTTGTAATGTCCATCAATACATAAAAACTAGATGGTTTACTTCTATTATTTTCATTTTATGGGCATTTTGGCAACACAATCAGAAAAGCAATGTCCATATTTGAGACAAAATATTCCTTGAATACAAAATATACTATCCACCACAATCCATCCATTGCATACTAGTATAACAAAAACTTTAAACCAAAAGATTAGAAGACATTTTTAAATAGGTCTTGCATGTAATTATTACATTTTAAATATTTGTAACATGTGGTAACATTTGCAAAGTACCATTGACAAATGTTACAAAAAAGGACAAATACAATGCATACATAAACCTTGTTGAAATGTGTTATGCATGATGTTTGGCAAAAATGGAAACAAAATATAAATGAATGCATACAATGTTTCTATGCTAACCCATTCATATTAATATGCACCTATTTTCACACTATGGTTTGAATTTCAGAGACTTATTGCAAACAAGTCCATAGCCATTATAGAGACTTGATCATGTAAGGTAATGAAAACATTTTGTAACATTGTGTATAGTCTCTTGCCAATCTCCTACAATACAGTATCATGTACATGCATTTTATACTTGGAACAATATGTTGTGGGTGATGGAATATATAATGAACATGTGAGCAATTGGACATATATCATTGCCATGGAATTAACATATTATACATGCAATTGGAAGCACAAATGAACATTAATCGGCATGTTACCTGAAATCTACATCTTATATAAGTAAAAATGTCAAGATGTGTTTTCATATGGTAATGGGTTTGTTGCAATTAGTTCATGATTGGCACTTCCTCCTCCATTATAAACAACAATAATGGGGATGGTTACAATATGTTCCTTTTCATCCCCTACAACAGAAGTAAGAGTCATCTTGTGTTAAATGATTCGGGTGAAGTTATAAACCCTAATTCCTCATAATCAAATTTCTATGAGAAAGTTTTAGGCTCTAAACAAATTGGGTAACTATTATACCTTTGTCTATATTGGATGGAATGTCAATGATAGTGACATCTTCAATCTACGAACATGTACATTGTAGAAATTCACCATATGAATGTATAGGTAATACCTCCAAGAAGTTGGGGCCATCAATAAATAATATTGTGTTATAAATCGTTATCATAGCTTCCACAATTGCAACTTATTTAGAAGCTTGAATATTGCATTTGCTAAGCTCAATGTTGGGCCCAATAGTGGTTCCATCTATAAGAGTAAAAATATAATTGGCAAGGTGAATAGCTTTTAACATATCCTTTGATTACATATTGGTGATGAATCAAATCCATTGGTTGACATGTGATGATGTTGCATTATATTATGCAACTGTAGTTTACACTAATCTTCACCAGCAACAATCGGTTTTAGTGCAACTACAAAAAATAGATATTGGCCATTAATGAAGGTTCCAAATCCATACACAAAAAAAAACATGTTATTTGTGCAAACATAACCAATAGACATCTAAACTATATATCTCTAAACATAAAAGCAACTTCTTTCTAAACATAATAGCTTTTAGGTCAAATTCTTTAAGGAGTATCATTAAGGACAAAAGTCCTTAATGGAGTCCTTTTTTGTCCTATATTTTGATCCCGATCCATATTAATGAGTCAAAACGTGTCAAATGTTTTATAAGTATATTTTTTACCACAAGAATTTTATATTCCATCAATCTCATCCATTTTGTGTCTTTACATGGTCAAACAATACTATGTAAAGGAGTATAGAAAGGGTGACATTGTGACAATATTTTGGTACTCCTTAAAGAATTTGGATTGTTCTTTCTAAATTAACACCAATTTCTCTCTAAAGATAATAGGGGCTTATTTCTAGACTTAACAACAACTTTTTTAGACTTAACAAGAGCTTATATTTGAACATACAAATAACATTTGTCTAAACGTAACATACCCTTCTTAGTATATTAAATTACAGCTTTTCTCTAAACTGAACTACAACCTCTCTCTAAACTTGAATGTAATTTTATTTATAATTCTTAGTACATGCATCACAAGCAATCCTAAACTTTACACATGTAATTTTATTTGCAATTTTTAATAATTGCATCACAAGCAATCATAAACTTTATAAATGTAAATTTATTTGCGATTCCTAGCACCTGCATCACGTGCAATCCAACCACAATCATGATCTTCTATGACTTTCAACTAGCTAGTGACATGCTATTACAAGCAATTATTTTCGGGCACATTGTCGTTCTATTGCCATGCTTTAAGGAATTTGGGTTTGTTTGCCTTTGCCATTGTCTGCATCCCTCATAATTGCACATTTTGTATCTAGTTAATGTACTCATCCCACCATTCATTAATTGGATGTTTGAGTGATTCAAATGCTAGTTCCACATGTTGCCTCCATTCTTGGCATGAAGAAGCATTTGTACAACTTGCAAACAAAAAAAACCCTTCCTCCTATAACATCCTTTTGATTGGAACCCATGGCCAAAAGTTGAAGCCTAGTCCAATCTATTCCACGATGTGGTCCTTGTTCCCTCCCTTAGTAGGGTGACATAAAATATCTATTTTTCCTTTTGCATGTTAAATTAGCTGCTACAATAGTCCTTACCTCTTTTTTGTTGTGTGTCCATCAGAATGGTGGAAAAACATTATGTAGAAGCAAGACATCGCATAAAATGTGGTACATAATATGCCATCCCTAAGTAATTTGCTCCATGTGAAGAACTACCCTAGCTTCCCAATCTTGCATTTTCTTGTTTACATATTCATCAACTTTTTGAACCTTTCTCTCCTTCCAAGTTGTTTTTTAGACCCATGACTATTTTGCCTAGAAGTTGGTGCTCATGATCGACATATTCAAACAACACTTTGAATTCTTCATCCATAGTAGCCTGATTGTGGACATGTTCAACACACAAAGTGGTGGAATTCTTAACTTTGTTGCTACATTGATTTAATTTCTACACCCAAAATACAACAAGTTGGAAGTTAAACCCTATAATAGAGTTGGTACATGAAAAAATATAACAAATGATTAAACTCAAAATGCAAATGTAGTTCTTTTACTAATTTTGCAAATGACCAGCTCCCATATGAAGACATAAATTTGTGCTCAACCTGGTTGTCCCAAACTTCTTATATTACTACAATCTAAATTTAAATCCATCAATAATATCCTTCTCCTAGTCATAGTGACGTAACATGTATGGCAACATCACAAAAAACTAAGGACACGTTTCAAGAAAGCATGAGGATGAGGAGGTGGCTATTAATTCATGGTAACCACTTGTTATGCTTTCGTAAGTGCAAAGACCAACGCATTTTTGCATTTAGCCTCAAATAACCCTAACTCCTTGGATGGAAATTTTTCTATGAGATTAATAGAAGGAGAACTTTGGAAGTTGTCACTAACGTCCAAGATGATGTGTCATGTGGACAAGATGTCATGTCAGAATGTAGTTGCATTTCTACACCAAATGCAATGCTAAATCTAGAATTGTCACTTGCAACTACTTCAATTTTGGTTTTTCCAAGTCCATATGCATGTTGGGTTGTCCATCCTTTTCAACACTTTTTGCTTATGTAACATGAAGCCCATCGAAATGTTGATCTTTGGATGCGGACGTAGCTTGGTTGGAGTAAATGTAAACCCATTGTCTTGTTCAATTGTGTTGTGAAATTTGTCAACCACCCACCCAACCACCTTCCTCAATTTTTTTCAAGTTTTCACTTTATAAGGCTTCTAAGTTTCAATTCCTATTTGTTGCCTTATCATTTGTTGGCTATTGGCAGTACCTCCTTCCTTCATAGTTGTGTTATTATTTTTTGGGTGATCCTTCTTCCTTTTCTTTTCGATGGTTTTGACCTTTTTTTTTGTTTTCCATCAATTGCAAGCTCTTCCTTCAATGTTTCAAGTACATTTGCAATAGAGGTGGACTTGTGGTGTTTTGCATCATACCTTGCAAACAATTGTTATCCATGGAGTGTTTTGAATGAACACACTTGTTTGATGATTATATCAACTACAAATTTTTGATCTTGCTCCTTGTCAATTTTTGTTTGGCTTTTAATTGATAAGTGAGAAGTTGATTTCTCATAAATGAAATTGTGTTTTAAGTTTTTGGTTTCTTCAACAAACTTGAAGTTGGGGCACATTGGCAATTGAACACATTTACTTGAGTTTGGATAAAAGGGTGTTTTGTTGTATCTTTTATGACGTTACTATGAAAGTATTTGCTTATTGGCCACTCTCCACCACAAATAGATGTAGAAAACATCTTGTCACCTTTTTTTTTATGTTTTGTCACTATCCTTAAGTGTTATTTGACATGCCAACATGTTTCTAAATATTAGTAACTTGGGCAAACATTTTCATTTTCAACATGTAAAACCATGAAACCCAAATTTGTAACCAACCACCCACTTGCTATAACCTAAACAAATATGGATAAAGATATAAAACACTTACTTTTATTACTTCAAACTCCACTTTTAGTTCATTGTAAAACTTAGGTGCAACAAATTGTTCCACAAATTTCTTGTACCCCTAATTGACATAGTATTAAACCAAAATTTTTGCAGTTAGGTTTTTTTCACCTTTTGTAGACAACATTCTACTCCCAGGTTCATTGTCCATGTTCTTTCTAGCCATTGCAACACTTGACATTATAACAATACCTAAATCAGATCATAACATGAATCCTAAATATAAATTCCTAAAACATTTTTTTCCTAAAATAGTTCACAACATGTATAATCTTAAAATATTCTACAACATGTACAATCCTAAAACATTCTGCGACATGTATAATCCTAAAACATTTTGTAACATGTACAATTTTAAAACATTCTACAACATGTACAAATGACAAGTAACAAACATGAACACATCAAGGGTTTAAACTTATGATATGTGTTGAATAAGGAAAGAAAATTTTGTGTTTTTAAATAGTGACGCACCCCCACACTCTTGAAAAGATTCAAATGCAAGTTTGAAAGTAAAAATAGTGGAAAAGAAGGAGTTAGGGTACATTACCTAGCTTGTAACACTTTAGGGGTAAGAGGGGCATGCTGGAGCTCCAGGATGGGGACTAGGACGAATGACAAGTGGGTCAATTATTCACATGGACTTGCACAAACTAAACAACAAGTTGGTTAATGTGTAGTTGGAACACTTTTGGTGCATAAACAAACCACGAGCATACACGGATTCACCATAGCCCGGACTTGGGGGAAGCCACCACCTTCTCCCTTATAGTATTCTATGTGATTAACCATGAGGGTTGCACCCAAATGTCATTTTGTTTCAGGACTCCCAAGTTGGGAGTCCCAAAATTCCCCAAATTGGGACTCTTGGCACTTTGGAGGCTTCTAACTTCTTGTGAAACCCTCCAATTGAGGTGAGGTCTAAAGCAAAGTTGTAGCCTTGGTTGAGATCTTTCCAACAATATGTGGCACGCCACCTACACGCACATAAATCAGGGCGATTTCTGACTTTTAGTGGTCAGGAGTCAAATTAGCACTTTAACTTGGCCATAGCTTGTGTTTTAACTATTCAAATGGGTCATGCAAGTCCATTTTAGACATCTACGTTTCAAGAGCTTTCCAATGGTATAAGGAAATTTTCAATCTAATGAATTTTGACCCTTGAAATTGCTCTATGAAAATTCAAAACTATGTAAGGACTCCAATTCCCAAAATGGGAGTCCACTTTGGAGTGTGTGAGCTCATTCCCTCACACTCTCTTGCACTTTTGACTTGCACCTTTTCATGCCTTTGCTTTAGTCGTGAGCCCAAGGTTAAGGTCGTGATGAATAGTTTCATGTTCATATCACTCCTCCTCTTACATCTACAAATTCCTTCCCATGTTTTTCACTTCAAAAGAAAATTCTTAAACATGTTACAAAATACTATTCAACAAGGTTTTTCAAAGGAAGACAACAAAGTCCAATTAAAAAGCTAAGTAACAATTGAAACTGATTTGCATGATTTCAACTTCTTTACTAACATTTAAGCACTAAACAAGGTTTTTTCATTGAAGTCTTTCGTGTAGTCCATGAACACCTGAACAATACATTACTTGGTATAGGAAGGCATTTCCACAAGTATTTTATATCCATCATAACACTAAAAAAAACTTACCTCAATAGTAGTGTTGCACTTGCACTTGAAGCTCCTGCAGGTTTCACAAGAGTTTTACTAGATGTATTTCAACATATTACATTAGTTTCTAGGTGCATTAAAGAACTTGATGTGATACAACAAACATTACTTGATTGTTCACATTATTGGTGTGTAATAAACTAATTGATTGTTGCTTGAAGTTGTAGGGCAATGGTGATGGAGTTTCAAGTTGGTCTAACGATGGAGATGATACGTGAGCACAATGGACTATTACACTGCATTAGGGTTTAGGATCAAGGATGGTGGGGCTGTTTGGATTGTCTTCATTTGTGCGAAAGAGTTTGAAATTGGCGCATGTTACATGGGCCCATCCAATGAGATGACATGCGATGGTTAGTGTACCCTTCATCCTATGGATGCCATAGTGACCATCACATGTTATGCAGGATGTAATGTGCAAATGTGGCAATTATGCGAACATAGATGGGGCTTTGGAGGGGAGGCCTGTTTTGGTGACGTCATGTTGTGGTCGCAGTACATCTGTACCTAACGCATTTACAATCTTAGGCCTGTTTAATATTTTCCAACAATGAGTCAAAAAATGCCCAAATTTCTCATTATTGGCCCCAAGATTTTTAGGCCTTGACTCCTAGTCTAAAGCGAGCCTAACTATTAAACTAGGTATATTTATCTCCTCTGTGTCAAAAAATAACATTTATATCTTGGTTTGCTTTAAATGCTCGTATATGTCTGGATCTTGGTTGTTAGGTTAATTATATTGTGTACTACAAACTACTGAACTAATCTTGTCTCTAGGCCAATTAGGTAAAGTATGTACTTCAATGTTCATACCAGTGGGCAAAAGTTGGAGGTCACATTTGTGGAATCCCAGTCCCTTGGCCTGCCCAACAGTATCCACACCGGTATCTTTAGCCTTTAGGCTAAAGGCCTGCGCCTAATTAAGAACCTTGCCCTTTAATCAAGAAGTCCAGTGATCAAATCCAAGTGCTTGAGTGATACATTATATAGCATTTTTGGTCATTAAGGTGTGAAGCCCTGGAAATGGATATTGCAATGCTGGTGCAACACCACCAACATAAGTCGGGTATTGCAAAATTCTTCACCAAAAAATTTCTAAGGCTTGGGAACAAAGTAATCAATATCATCCACCATCTTCTGTCCAAGTGACTTCCCGACGCGGGGTTGTCATTTGGGCTCTTGTCTTTCCTGATTTAGTCCCAGATATATGTAATGTTTACAACCAAACAAAGAAAGAAGGGAGGCTTAATTGACCATGTATGATGGTCCACCCAATCCCTAGTCCATTGATCCTCCAACTTTGTACATAAGATGTTCAATAGCCCTGAAGCTGATAGGCAAAGAAGACGACAGACACACGCAGGATCAATTCACAACCATAACCAGACACACGCAGGATCAATTCACAACCATAACCAGACACAAGCAGGATCAACGGCTATCCATACTGGAAGAATCCAGCTTACAATCTGATTGTCTAAGACGGATCAATGCGACTTGTAGTCTGCTTCTCATGAATCATGTCGCAAACCCAATTCGCCTCATGACAAATATACTCCTCCTCCCATACTTAGGTACCTCCCCCTGGGTGTGCCCATGCTTTTGATGACTAGTTGACAGTGCAACCGTTATATAGCTGGATTGATGAAGATTATGGGTTCAGTGTTCAGTCTTGGTTCGTACTGCAATCTCCTGACACACGCCGACATCACACTTAAATTTAGCAATGTATGCAAGACCACTTGTGCGGGCACTGCTCTGAACAATAGTTTTACCAACAGAATAAATTCCAATTCTTTCTCATATTGGAAATATGCTACCTTATCTCAAGTTTCCACTGTCGGCATATTAAGGCCGACTTTAGATTGGGGGTCCAGCCAGGTCCACTATCCTAGGAACCAATTTGGACTCATTTGAAGCAACTTGAATCCTTGAGTTGCACCCTAGCTTGCATGTTGGTTCTTCAAATCATGAGCTCTCCTTTCTAGCTTGGGGGGGTGGGG
>Ga0116229_10010408_pt1 | contig 13956 bp, 6 predicted proteins | sample S1TSphgellanicum_3_FD_87313 | JGI IMG/M metagenome (GOLD analysis project Ga0116229, IMG submission 87313) | Host-associated microbial communities from peat moss isolated from Minnesota, USA - S1T2_Fc - Sphagnum magellanicum MG | ecosystem: Host-associated > Plants > Peat moss > Unclassified...
ATTTTTTAGCAATGTTATTTTCAATATATTGGTATACATATCCAAAAAATTTAGAATCAATCTAATGAATCAAAGGTACACAAAACACTTTTTACGTTATGTAAGTAGTGTTTTTAACTAATATTTAAATAGTAAAAACACAAAAACACAAATTGAATTTTTTTACAATGCCATAGTTTTGAAATTTAAAAAAAAAACTTAACATAATAATACTAGCAAAACTTTGAAGATTATTAAAAAAATTTAAATTGAAAAAATCCAATTACATCTTTAAAAAACAATGAAAAGACATAGGTTTAAGGGGGTAGGTGTGGCTCCTATTAGCAATATTGGACCCATTTTCATTTTTGTTCAAACCAATAGTGCTCACAAATCATAGTCACATCTACAACTTAAAACCATTTTATGGGTGGAAACATAACTATAAGTTGTTATTACCATGATGTCACAAAGGATAGCTAAAATGATAGTTGTGAAAATGATTGATTTGGAAACAAGTTGAAAACACCTGGGTTGATCTAGAGAAATTTCCTTGTGTGAAATTCATCATTTTAAAATTTTGATTTATCATATTTTGATTCCAATAGTTATCCTATTATAATAAAAATTTCACAATGTTAATGTTTAAATTAGAAGGGATGACCTTATAGTTTTTCTTGGTGGATCAATATTACTATCAAAAAAAAAATTTGCACATATTTTTTCTTCCATAGTTACAATTTAGGTATGGGGAAAGGTTTAGACTTACATTTTTCCAATGTGCTCTATGTGACTGGACATGGACAAACCTTTGGTGTCCTTGAGTGTTCTTTTTGGTGCCCTTGGCATCCCTTTCAACATTTGGAAAAAAACTTTTGTTTTGGAAAAAAACATTAGTTGGTGTTCAAATGTTTTTTAGTTTTTCAACGTCCCTTGTTATCCCCCTTGCAATTGTTTTTAGCATTCAAAATAAAGATTTCCAATGCCCTTTTGTGTGCTTCCTCATGCTTGGAAACAAAACAAAACAAAATATATATTTTGCTCATTTTTTTTGGGTCCTTCAACATGTTTCCTAATGCCCTTAATGTGTTTCCCAACACACTCATCATTCTTCGACATCCTTCTTGTTGTCCCCCAACACCATTCAACACCCATCATCCCCAACTATTTTCCAGACCTGGACAAGATGTCTCATGAATGAAAGAATCCTATTAAAACCTAATTTTTATTAGGGATGCCCAAATTTGGGACATCTTGGAGGTTGACATCCTACCAAATAAGGACATTGTTAACATTGGTCTAAATTTTAAATGGTTAATTGCCACAAAAACACAATTTTTGTTCATACATAATTAGAAACTTATAAATTGTTCCAATCTTGATTATTGTTATCATGATGTACCTTTGATATTTTTTTTGGGTTTGTAGTTCAATACTAGCATCCAGAAAGGGGCATTTTCTTATTGATTTGTTAAATAAAATCAAAGTAATATTTGATTTTCCAAACTATCATAATCATATCACTCAATTTAAATGTATAATAAATTTTGAAAATGTAGAACAAAAAGGAAAGTCACTTAAAATAAACATCCAAAATGGACAATAACAAATGGAATATTAAAAAAATGAATGAAACGTTTTTTGAATTGCATCTAAACTTTCTCACCACAAAGGTGCAACTAATTAAACATGCTCACACTTTTCAAACTCTAATTGGAAGAATAGTGAATATATATTTGTGGACCGTGGTATGCCATATGCCATAGTCAAGTTTTGAAAATGTTGAAAATTATATAATGAAGTTTAAGTGCTTGTAGTTTTGTCCCATCCAAACCTCACCCCCTAAAAAATAAAAACATTTCAATATCCTTTTATATTTTTGGCTACCTAGTGGAACATAATATATAAATGTGAGGCTTTTTATTTTTAATTTTTCAAAATCTTGCCAACTTGAGCCATTATTCCATAATAATTTAACATTTTATAGGTTGAAATAAGATGATTTAGGTTGAAAAAATAGCAAAACATTTCCTAGAAAAAAAATCATTGATTTGGGCTTTTAATACATTTTTGCATAATTAACTTTGGGCAAAATATTTTGAGTTTGAAGCAATTTTAAACAGTTGCCCAAACATTGTGTATATTGGGATCAAGCAAGAATAACCCAAATAGTGGAAAAGTTGCATGTGGTTAATTCCAAACCAAAATAGAATGATGGAAACCTCTTCTTGGCATGTGTGCTTTGCAACATTTATCACTTTTAAATGCATTATATGTAAAGTAAAGCCCAAGGCCAAAGCCTTTAATACGAGTAAATATTTGTGGCAATTTTAATTAAATTAAAAAATTTCCATTATATTCAACAAATGATTATTAGCTTCAAAAAAAATGAAAAATTGTTTCTTCTTTACATTATGCACTACGTTGGGCCTCCCCCATCCTTTAATTTTTGGGTTGACTCATTGCATTTGTGATTAACCCTTAGATCTAATGGGGACCCATTTTTTTCATTATTCCCATGGTGGGTAATGGATTGCATTTCACAACGTTATTTGGAATACATTTGCCTCCATTGTGAAAGATGTGAGGTTTCATGTTTTGTGTAAATAAACTCATGTCCTTTTGTTGCCCTCCCTTTAGTTTTATAGTTGGTGGGTTGATGGTATTTGCACCTTGTAGGTCAATGTTGTCATTGCTAATCTCATTTGAAAAAAAATAGTTCACATGTCACTTCATTTTGCAAGGTGGCCACGACAATGGCACTTTAGAAACAAATAGAAAGGATTTTACTACAATTGGCATTTAGAGGATGCATTTCTTTTCCTTGCCATAGAGGTTTTTGGTTGTTTGCACCAACAAACAGACAATTTTATTCATTGATGTGCTAATTGGTTTGGCCCCCTTTTATTATTCTACATGTTTTTTGTAGGTAAAAGGTGTTGGGTGAACCCATCCTTGAGTGGTACTATTAGAAACCACCTTAAAAAATAGTTAAGGAACAAAAAATGGCCAAATCATTTTCCTGAGCCCTTTTCTTTAAATATTTTCACAACTATAAATTTTCGTCTCCTCATGTTTCTCCATTGCATGCACCAATATATGGCTTGTTTATTTTGGAATAATTTTTTCAGAAATTGTTAAAAATATATATTTCAAATAAAAATGGCAACTTTAAAAATTGATAGCTTTAACTTTGAAAATTCATAACTAAATTATACTTATCCAATTAATTGTTTAATAAAAAATTAAAAATAAAATGACTTTAAAATCACTTTAAGAAAAAAATTCCCAAGAAAATTATCAAATCATGTTTCAAATTTGTGGTCCTGACCAAAAAGTTCAAAGAAAGGAGTCCCATTGTTACATTCTTGAATTTTTTTCTAAATGTAATGATTGGGAATATCAAAATACACAATATTCTTCATCTATGGAACTTAATAAATGTATTCAATAAAGTTTTTAAAAATATTTATTTAAATGTTTCCTATGATTTTTAAAAGTTTGATGAATTTAGGAAAATCAAGGTGTGACATTCCTATTGTTACCATTTGAAGTTGGGCTTACCTTGTTAATAGCTTTGCAAAGAGCTTATGTTGCCTTTATTTTAAGGTGTGTTGTTGTTGCAAGTGAGGGCTTTTTTAATTTTATTGTTTTTTCATGTTTTTGATCGTTTTTTTTTAATAATATGCTACAACTTTTCTTAACACATCATGTAGTTTATACCTCATTTATATGTGGTAAAGGACTTTCAAAGTTCTAAAATTTTGGATCAATTTTCAAAAGTTCTTTGAATTTTTAAAGTTTTAAAATTTCACACATTTTAAGGTATGAATGATTTTTCAATGTGGTTAATAAATTTTTATCCTCTTAATTAATTTCTCATAAAATGTGTTTTATTATATGAGTCATGTCGATAGTCCTTTGCAAAATTAACTCTTGTCTAACACCATAGGTGTTCACTTTTAGAGGTCTTAAATCAAAACTTAAATTTAAAATTTTATCAAATGGATTAATGGTTTCAATTCCTTGACATTCATATTAATGAAAAACCAACAACTTGCCATGATTATTATGATTTTAAATAAGAAAACATAATTATCCAATTTTGACCATTTTTCTTTGCGGTCTAATGCCTTTTTTGATTCGTTGGATTGTGATTGCACCCTAGAAGGAGTTAATTTTGTAAAAGACTATTAGAAGGATTCATATGATAAAATTATTTCAATGGGAAAAAAATTAAGAGAATAAAAAACTATTAGCTACATTCAAAAAAATTCATAATTTAAAAAATATGAAAATTTAAAACATAAAAAATTAATTTTTTTTCAAAATTGATCCAAAATTTAAAAGTTCAAGAGTCTTTTACCATATATGAATGGAGTGTAATGTACATGATGTGTTAAGAAAAGTTGTAATTTATTATATAAAAAAAAAACTGTAAATGTTTTTTGATTATAGTTTGAAATTTTTATTAGACGTAACACGAAATCTACAAAAATCTACACACTATTAAAAATGATTTAAAAAATCATGTATTGAAATGTCTATACATACTTTTTATAAGAATTTGCAAAGGTTTCGCTCAAAAATTCATTCTATGAAAAACTTCTTTTTCAACAAAAGGACATGAAGTCCTTGTTTAAAGTAACAACACTGGTTCATTGTATCTTGTTTGCACCCTTTTGCTCTTTTGGCTCAAACATGTGTCATTTCTCTTTGTTCTTTCGTTTCCCCTTTTGCTGGGCATTTTGTTTAGTGAAATTTACCAAGGTTTTATCAATTGTTTCATTTTCAAAACACCTAGCCTTTGTAAAGGCACAATTTTAGCCTTAAACATGCACTTCAATTGCACTGAGCAAATTGACTTAGCTCATTATGTGTGCCATAAAACCCTAGGATGGGAGCATTCTCAAAATAAGGGCTTAGGATGAAGTGGTAGCAATGTTTGGCCTTACATCCTACAAATGTCTGTGAACTATGGGCTTTAGCCACCATAGTGCACAAGGCAAACACTAAAATGAACATAAACATACTTATATCACAAGTTGTATGAGAGGTATGGTTCTTACTCTACTCCTTAAGAGTGGGACAGATCTTAAACCTATCAATAGGTATAATATGCTTTTATAAGGTGTAAGATCTGTCCCACTCTTAAGGAATAGGTGTAAGATAACTCCTCTTTTCTAGGAGAGATATTTCTAGATGTAAGGTGCCCTCCAAATACACATGGGAAATTGAATCTTGGAGTGCTTTGAGTCCTGTCTAGAGTGAGCAGCCATTGGACAGCTTGGTTTGAGTGCATGTTTGAGAGCATCTCGTAGCAAGAAGGAAGCCCATGTGTGGAGATGATGTCTGAGGAGAGTGCTATTCATTCAGGTAAGCATGACCATAATAGGCCATAGAATTGGTGAACTGCCCCTGTCCCATCCAAGCCCCCAGGGTCCTGGGCACAACCTCTATGCATTTGGTGGCCCACTTTCTTCCTTGCATTTTGTGTCCTTTTGTCCCTCAGTTCTTGTGAGCTTACCTAGCTTTTGTGGACATCATCAAGTTCCACCATTCCCTAGGTAGCATGTTCGATGGGACCTTCCTTATTTTGTTATTCACTTTACAACAAAGGGCTTGAATGAAGGCCATGCCTAAGTCCCCTAGATTGGGATCTTCACTTTGGAATGAAGGAGCAATCACACAAATCTAATGAGGGACTGAATTAACATCTTGGGGCAAAATCAGTGTTGAATACTTGCCATGCTTTTCAATAATTAGTACTATTATTTGCAACTATCACTCCCATTTTATATATGCAATTGGCTTTGGGGTCTTATGGTGCATTCACACTTGATGTTAAGTCAGTGTTAAATGAAAATCTAGGTGGCATCCTAGGTGGCACCCAATGTTAAATGAGTTATAGCTTAATGTTAAGTGAATGTTAGCTTAACATAAAAATTTCATAGTAACTAGGTTTAAGTCTTGAATGGCTAGCACGGTGTTAAGGGACTTAACACTTGAGTCTCTAACATCAAGTGTGAACACACCTCTACTCTGGTGTTTTTACAAGTTTTTCTGGGATCATTTGTGGTATGCTGATTTCACTATTCAGGAATGCTACTAAAGCTCAAAAGTAAAATACAGAACAAATATGAATAATTTTCTATATTTGAAATATAATTCATTAATGCACATCAACAGAGGAAACACTGGTTATATTTTAGAGCAATGCCCTAGAACAGACCTCGGCTGATTAATGATGTCCATAATCTGCCACCTTGGTGGCAGTTTCTGTTAACAGAGTTTGTCCATGCAAATTCATCCATGTAAAAAGTGCTCATATTTCTGCAGAATAGGTTCCCATGTAAATTTTATTTACTATGGAACTATTGCAAAGTCTGTTCCAAGGGGGGTGAATACATAATCTGGTGTGATTGGACGAATGGGAAAGGAAGAGGACTTAATGAAAATACAAGTAGCAGAAGCCTAAAGGCTGTGGGGGGCAGAAAAGTACTATGAAGGAAAAGGAAGAAGACTTTATGAGGAGAACAAGAAAAGAAGAAGAGTACAAGAAGAGAAAAGGGATAAATATGAGGCAAAAGATAAAATTTCTCCATGCATAGTGAAGCCAAAGCTTCCTCTCAAAGCTTTGCTGAAATAGGATACGTTAGAAATAGTAAGAAAACAACATGATTCAAGCATAGTCATATACCCAACAATAAATATAACATACATCTCTACACAATTTGGTCAGCACCAATCAGGGTTGATGAAAATGTTTGTTAGTTTTCGACAAAAATTGCCTACTATTGGTTTCACCATGTTGCTTGTTTTGTTGTTGTCATCAATTTCTATTGCTTTTGGGTGGGTTGAAAATGGAAAGCTAATTTTTCTGGAACGACTTTATTGCATGTTTTAGAACTTTTGTTATATAATCGGTCATGAGAAATGTACATTTTAATGAAAAAGGTGGCTCCAAAATTTTGAGACACCACTAAATTATGTGTATTTTTGTATGTATAATATTAAAATAAATTAGAACCAGATTTGTCAATGGGGTGGATGGAGGCTTGTAGTAGTATTGAGTGGGTATCAACTTTTGAACATACCAGCTGGTACCGGTAATGAATCTCTTTAAAAAAATGATACCAGCCTTGTCCAAAAGGTATTAGGGTCCAAGGCCCATTTTTGCCTGGTATGTGGCAGGTATATACTTGATATTGGGACCAATTTAGCCTTGGTATTAAACTGGTATGACCTGAAGTCCCTACCAGGCAGGTACGGGTATGAGGCTGGTATTTGCCTCAGGTCATACCAGTCTGGTTGATACCAGGACCAGTCCAAGTCTAGATTCCAGGGTTCCAGCCTTGTACATAGCAAACACTGGTCTATAGTTCATACATGATGTGTGATAAATTGTTTGGAACACACTTGAACTTCAAACAAACCTGGTGTCAACCCAAGTGATAATTCCAAATCCAAGATGTGTATAGATCATAAAGGATGTCAATCACCACTACAGAGAACAAAATAGCTTATCAGAAAGTTGATATCACAACAATGATCAGGTATGAAAAGCTGAGTGACTTATATGATACACAAAAGGTGAAGATGGCAACAGCCTGACTACCACACCCATGCATGTGCCTCATGTGGCGCATGATCATTTGAATGAGCCAAATATAAATCTAACAAAGATTTAATAATGCATACATATTGTGGAGGCAATTTTGCAATGACTGTTGTTGATGTTGTCAAGATATATGAACAATGGGAAAACAAAAAAGCAAAGAAGAGAGTGCAGCTAGAGAAATTAGGACTTTCTTCCCATTGAAACTAATATTTTTGCAATTCAAGTCAAACATGCTTTATAATTTGTGCAATCCAACAAAACAACCATCACATAGACATAACATCTTCACTTTGATGAGAGTAAGATGAGTATTGATCTTGATATTACATGTTGACTGTCGGAAAGTGTTTTCCATTCCTTGAAAATGAAGTTTGGTTTTGGGTTTTTGACAGATAGAAAGAAAAAAGCCAAATTTCTTTTGGAAATGAATTTCTGGTTAATTTTGTCATCGAAAAGAGAAAAAACACAAAAGGTATGCTTTGCTTGCTACACAGCTCATTCCCACTAAGTCACTTTGAGCATGTCTCTTGTTGGATATCCCAAAACTTTCAGGCATGGCATTCTCTGAAATGCTGGCAACCTGATGATTCTGTTGAGAAATGAACTATTTCGACTATGTGCTTACAAAACCTTGGAATTTGTGTTGGTGTTTGCATGGTAAGAAGACACCTTTTTTTTTTCTCTCTGGAATATACATATTACGTGTTCTTTAAGGCGGATTCTCTAATATGGTTGGTTGCAACATGGGGCTCCTTGGTTGGTTACCACTTTCATGCATATTAAGGTCCAAGGAAATGTGTGGTAACCTTGACTAGGTTGAAAACCTGACATATTCAAACTATCCAGCCTAAAACTTTAAAACTGGCTGGCGTTTGTGCGACAAAAGGCCAATTGCTCATGTTGTAGGTATGAACTCTTTTCTAAGGCTGGTTCCATATGTGTCGGGTTGCAACATTGGACTCCTTTGTTGCTCACCTATCCCGGACTTCCATTTTTCTTGGCCTAGTATAATTGTGTGAAACTTAGAATGTTGCTTTGAAAATAACCTTAGGTTTAATTCCAAATGTTGAAGGTTTTCAAATGCATTGTAACTAAGACATCTTTGGTTCCTTAGGTGTTTTCATGTGGATTGAGTGTGTTCTTCATATAATCATGAATATTTCCCTTGTATATATCACACTGTAAAGAATAGAACAACATAACTTAGCCAAAGTACATATTGGAGTATTGGTAAGTTTCATAAAATAATCATTTTTAGAAAGGGAAAAAGAAAAATTGATAAAAAAGATTTTGTCAATATTGCCTTTTCCAATTTCTTTTTTTTGTGAAATTTCTAAATTAATGTAAAACGGTCCAACAACATCAACAAAGGATTTTCTTTGGAAAAAAGATGACCTCAATTCGCTAGATTTCAAAAAAAAAAAAATTTAAAATCCCTAGCTTGCTATCTTAGTCTAAAGTCATAGTATAGAAGGATTTTGAAAACTACTGTGAGATTTGATTTATAGTCAACTGTGGCTAAATCTTGTGATTAATGATTGCCAATCTGGAAGCATTGAAAAACTGAGAAAAAAAAGTCTCTATCCCAATCCAATATTTGATAGTCTAACTTTATAGGTCATGAATCCTTAATTAGGACTCAATTTAATTCAAGGCGAACTCCTTTCAACTTGTGAGTGCTTGTATGAGGGGGACTCAATATCTCAATATCATTGTAAATCAATGATTCCATTTGAGGCTCCAAGTTAGTCAATCTGAGCTACCATATGGGTAGAAAGTAAAGATCACCAAATCTGTGAACTGTGTAGCTATACTGTGCACACATTTTTCATCACTGAAGTTGGCATCCAACGAACTAAAATGGTACTTCTTGGTAGCATGCGGCAATACTACGCAAACTTTTGTTGTTTTTCCCGTCACCAAAGTTGGTGTCTGACAAACCAAGTGGGCACTTTACTAATGGGTCATCTTTTTTATGGTGGAATGTGGGATTTCCACATTTGAGTCCACCTCTAAATACTTGGGACAACAAGGACACCAAAAGAAAAGGTGAAGAACTAAAGAGACAAGAGACACTCATATAGTTCACCCATGTTGGGGTGAGAGGAGGCCATCAATTCATCCTTTGGTCAACAGCTCAAACAAAACTCCAACTAAAAAAATGTTTTTCTTTGTGCAAAAGTAAGAAAATACTTGTTTAATATCCTTTCCACTTATGGACTCTTCTCCTTTTTGACAAAAATAAGAGAAGAAAAACGCATCTGAACAGGTTTAATACTTGGTAGTCAACGAAAGACTGGTGGGGGAGTCTAACAAAATCTGAGAAAAAAGAACCATAATTGGGTTGATGAAAAGTTTCTCTTTCCTAGGGATTTTGTATTCACAACAAAAAGTCCCCAAAAACCTAATGGCTAGTAGATCTCTAAAGTATGAATAGCCCTATATGTAATTTGGTGTACCATATATTCTATTCAAATAGGTCAGCAGCTCCAGGTTTTGTGATGAGAAAATAATAGGTTCTCTGAGAAAAAAATAAAAATGCATTTCTTTTGACCAAAAATGCCCAAAAGACCTCTAGAAATTCCTAGTCTATTCCTAGTCTATTATTGTAGACCATTGTTTTTCATAAGTCTCCAACATTCACTTATTTTGGATGTCCTAAAAGTTCAAAAAACAAAAAACTGAGTTGCAGAAGGGACCCACCTCAGAGAAGAAGATGAGCTTCCCATGTCCTGCTGTACCAGGTCCCACTATGAAGTTGGAGCACTCCTAACTTGAAGCCACCCTAAGGCCCCACCACAAACAAGGGGTGTACACAGCATTTGATGGGGTCCCATGCTTCTTTTTTAGGGCAAGTTACAAAAGATCAGATTGACAACAATTTTTTAGAGTGATGGCATAAAGTCTTTTGTCCCTTCTAAAATAAGAAGAGGACAACAAAAAAAATCACATTGTGTCCTTTTTCCTATTTCACATCTCAAATTTATTCAAAAAAAAAACTCTTCTTCTCCCATTGTCATCTTGTTGCTAATTGCTCCCATGATTGTGCATCAAGGATTTCACCGACCATGGTTTTTTTCATCCTACCTAAAGCAATCACTGGAAGAAAAAAATTAGTGTTAGACAGAGGACATTTATCTTCTGTAATTCACCTTCACAATAGTGAGGATATATTTCAGTTCAAGGAGGGTTTACAAGAGTGTTGCGTGGCCCTTAACTTTTATTAAGAATCTCTAGTTCTGGTTTAAAAGATAAATTGGAATTGTCTTGGTTTTGTTTCCAAATGACTACTGTGAAATTGGAAATATAATTCTTCAAAAAATAATAATTCAGGTGCTATTTTGGTTCCGAAAATTAGATCTGGTTTTGATTTGATTCTTACTAACTTGGACTATGATGGATGCATAATTGTTACTTAACCTTTTATTTAACCCCAGTTCTACCTGCTTTTCTTTTTCAAACACATTTATTTTGGTTCTGTTTTGGTTCCACAATAAATAGAACATAAAATCTGGTCCTAGGTCTAGGTAATCAAACAATCTGATTTGGCTTCCATTTTAAAAATCAGATCCAGTTTGGGTTTAGCTCTTAGGGTGCTATCTCCTTGGCTGATTACTTGTTTTAAAATATTTTGATTTGGAAGTTGAAAAAAATAATTAACAAATGATTATGATCTAAAATGGTGTTTCATTTTATTACTATATAAGTATATGTTTAAAGAATCTTCCTTAAATGAGATGATTTTTTTTTTTTTCCATGTCATAGTAAGAGTCCTTACAATGATTAAGAAATTAAAAAAAACATTGGCTATAATGTTTAATGGGTGTTTTGAAGCTCTATCCATATTATTTTACTTCAACAATCATATTATCAAATGTTTTCATAATATATTAAAAAAATTATCATGTAAACATATTATAAAAAACTTGCAACATTAATACAAAATTTAACATTAAAACATGAAAAATCAAAAGCTGGTTGCGTGTTTTGTGTTTCCTATTAGCATGACTACACCCTTACTAATTGGAATCAATAATTCTGACCTGCAATCAGTACCCATCCAACATTGGTTTGTACCTTTTGTAATTATTATTTACAAGAAAAATTCATGAAATCACAGGGGTTTATTTAATCACTAATTTCTTTAATCTCATCCATTGGCCTTTTTCTTTATTTTAGGTAATGCCCTTGGGTGAAGGCTTTAGTAGGATTGAGCCGGCATTGAGCTATCTATCAGCTTCCTCAAACATTTCATGCCCTTATTCAAGTTATTCTTTCATCCTAGGGTCTAGGTAGGTTCCTTAGTTTGTAGGGTTAAACTTGGGGGGTTCATGTTCATGTATTTGTGACTCAGACTTCAGCTAACATTCTGTTGTTAGATTTGGAACAAGAACCAAACTGTGTAATTAGCATTTTGTTACATTTAAAATTTAAAAATAAAATCATGAAAAAACAATTCTTGAGCACAAGTTCATGTTCTTTAGATAGGCAAGTTGTACTTAAAAAAAACTGGGAAGTAGACTGAACTTTACACATAAAGAATTAGTGTTAATTAGTTGTAAAACTCCATATTTATACAAACCCTAGTTTTAGTTTGATGTAAAGCTTTGTCTCTATACAATCTCTAGCCTTACTGAATGTGTAAAGTGCACATGAAATTGGCCCAGTTTGCATGCTGGGCCTGAAGATTCTTGAATTTGAAAAAATGTGCCAAAATCCAAAAACCACATGGGTTTAAAATTCGAAGACCATGGGCTCAAACTCACTCCTTTGAATATTTTTAATGTCAAAATGGAGACAAGAGGTTCTATACAAAGGGACAATTGAGCAACACAGGTGTATAGTGTATGCCTAATAACTGATAATCTTGCCCAGGAGTATTAAGACAGTTGTGCTTGTCACCTTTCCACAAATTATGTACATATGGATGCCTGATTGATATTCTACGCTCTCTTTGTGTAGTATTTGCCAGTGCTGTAACACGTATTTGATTTTTGTTAATAAATCAGAATAAATGAACCCACCTGTTATTCCTGTTCTTTCAAAAACTCAAAGAATCGATGCTTTTCATGAAAGAACTAGCAAAGAACTTTGGTTTTCTGGGTGGCTCTTTCATTTGTTTAAAAGTTCTTTGTGAGAATGGCAATAATATATCAGAAGAGGGTTCTCAGGTTTCCTGATAAAAGTAGTTCCAGAATTAATTGGTATCAATTCTGATATACATACACATAACAGTGTTATTTTACAACTTCGTGAACTACAATCTGATTCAGGTACTAGAACCATAATATAAAATGGAAATCATGTGCACAAGACAATTCGTCTGGATCACTACCACAACAACACAAATTGCACTAGTCTTTGTCCTCTTGTATTCCTTGGGTGAGTCACTGTATATTTTTGTCTTTCTTTTGGGAGAATTGGATATGAAGCAGGCTGCTGAGTCTCTGAACTTTAAAGAGTATATTGATGAAGTGTAGGTATTGATACATTCAGTGAAAGGTCATTTCCCCTTGATTCCATATTATCACAGTTGATTTGGATAGCAATTTTGTTTGTTTGTTTTGTTTTATGACATATAAGCTATGGTCTTGAGTATTGATATTGAACATCATGTATGGTCTGTATGAACCTGAAAAAAAGTAATGCATATTTAGCATTATGAGCGAGGTGTTCTTTTATTTCTTTTTTTTCATTTTTAAAATTGTGAAAAGCTGTGTGGAAAAACAAAATTTCCTTTTAAATCCACTTTTCTTCAAGTTTTTCTTGATTTATTTTTTGTAGAATAGAAAACATTACCATGGAAAAAAATCATTGGGAAAGAGAATATAAAATTTGGCTAGTTATTTTGTGAAGGGATACTAATCCTATGATCAACATTTATACAAATGTATATACAACTAAACAACCAATAAACCAACTGAAAGGCCCTTTAAATCCAAGGGGAAAAAAAGGGCTTGATGGATAATGCCATCAAATTGCAAAATATTGTGATGACATGCTAATAAGCCTTTAAAGCATTTTCAAACTTACCATTTCTTGAATCAATAGATTGGTAGACAAATAGAACCACATGGTACTCCTCACATGTAAGCCATGATGTCTTGTGTTGACCTCAATTTTATTAATAAAGAGATTCACGGGGACTAAATTTGGTGTTGAAATTTGTTAATTAGAAACCAATCTAAGTCTATACTAACCTAAACTGTAGGTATTATACAAGGAAAGAGGGTCTTTGTTAATGTCAAGTTGTCAACTGTTCAGACATTTTCCCAACACGCCCTTTTTAGTTAACTATGAGTTGTGTTTCATGTTAAAATGCCCATGGTGCAACCTTGTACAAGTGAGCAACATTA
>Ga0116229_10010409_pt1 | contig 13956 bp, 9 predicted proteins | sample S1TSphgellanicum_3_FD_87313 | JGI IMG/M metagenome (GOLD analysis project Ga0116229, IMG submission 87313) | Host-associated microbial communities from peat moss isolated from Minnesota, USA - S1T2_Fc - Sphagnum magellanicum MG | ecosystem: Host-associated > Plants > Peat moss > Unclassified...
AATTTTTTAGTTGTAAGTGATTTGCGACTAAAATTTTTAGTTGGAAGTGATTTACAACTAAAAATTTTATCCCATATGTTTTGGCTTTCATTCTCATCTTGAAAAGTATATAAACAAGGTGTTTTGTTTCACATTTTCATATTTATAAAGATGGGCATTGGGATGAGTCAACAAAAATGACTTAACCCAAAATAAAATATAAATATTCATATACTTACTTCCTTAACTTACCTATTTATTTTTTTACCTACCTACCTACCTAAATAAGTATCTAGCCTAGGTAGGTAAATAGGTCCTATCTAGATAGATGTTTAACCTAGATGGGTAGGATATAGGTAGGTAGGTACCTAGTTCAACCTATATATTTAAATATTGATTTAAATTTAATTTGGAAGTTTTCAATTAATATGCCATGTGGCAAATTTATATTACACCACGTGTCATAATCTAAACCATCCAAACATAAAAATTAAATGTCTTAGATTATTTCCAAATAATAATAAAATATTTTTAATTATTAAAAGTTGGGACACATGACAACACATAACTTGTTCCCATCGTTCACCAAAAAAATCGCATCTTATTTGGAAACGACAATATGTACATGAATAGTCAAAGGATGAAGGTGTATTTCATTGATTTTTTTTTTCATCCAAAATTTGTTGTTGTTTGTAATTAATGTCAATGCAACTTGTCCAACACGACTATTGAGATTTTAGTTACAAATGTCTCTCACAACTAAAAATTAGTCGCATAGACTAGTTGCAAAATGGCCATTTTTTACTAGTGTTTTGATTCGATGGAATAAGTAAACCTATGTTTTGAACCAATGACAAAAACAATCTGGATCCCAACACATCCTTCGTAATGTTTACACCTATTTGATTAAAAAACAGATAGGCATAAAATAGCACAAGAGTCTTCATGAAGGTTTCCTTCCCCAATGGAACCTTTGTTTCAATGGCCATGTATTGTTCAAATTCTAATCAAAGCTTCGATGAGAATTGGTACTTAGTCACAGTTGGGAAGAGGTGTGAGAATGCTTCTCTGTCACATAGATAGACAACAAATTGGAAGCAAACCTTACAATTTAAAAACCAATGAACATGCATTCCAAATCTGGTCCCCTCCATATTGAACAATCCCCATAAAAACTATAGGTTGTGGACACAAATGCCATAGTCGACAACACAACATCCATGAGCAACTTCATTGTGTTTGGATCCCCATCAACAATCACCTTGAGGTCGCCCAATGCAAGAAAAATGGCATAATTGTAGTGCGAGTCAAGAAAGATTGCTTCCACTCTCAATGTTTCTAGGTCCGTGTTTTAGATCCACCATATAGCACATTTGCGAACGACTAGGGTGGAAGTTCTAACAACAAATTAAGTTTTATTTTGTATTTATAGAACTTTGCTATGAGTTCACTATCTAAGAACAAAAAAAACATTTCATCATACTTATGCAATGCCTTCTTCTCCCACCAGTCGTTCATCGAATATGGCATAAGGTCTATACACATATGGGTCTTAAAAACCCATGAAAAACCATGATTCCATTACAAATTTTATGACGTTTCTTACAATCCCAATAGTATTTGGACATGGTTTTAAGAATGGCTTTCCCTTAGAATTTGGCCAACCTTTCCCACAACATATATTCATGGTCTAATAAACCTTGAATGAGCGTGACCATCTAAGATTCACGCAGGCTAACAAGGTAGCTAAATGCCAACTTGCCTACTGGTGCAACCTTCCTTATTGGCAATTACTAGTCATGTCCAATGTGTTACCATTTTCCCACTTGATGAACATTTTTTCCCATAAGGCATATGTTTCATCTAGTAACAACAAAATGTTGAAGCACTCCTTTATTGACCACTTCAAACACAGTGTGAAATATATTTTCAAAATCCTACAACCATATGCACGAGCTATTTAGGCATTCACATAACTTCCATACTTGATCCCCATTGAAACAAATTAAAATTTTAGATATTTGGGGAAATTACCTTATATTTTTCTTTTTCTTTTTGTCTTTCATCAATGTCTGGCCGGATGCTTGTACTCAATCCATATTTGTTGTGCATGGATGATGCTCTCCTAATAAGTCAACAATGTGTCATTTATTACTTTGGAACTATTGAACACAATTGACGTTTCACATAACTTAACATTATTTTGAGACCACACAATCATTACTTGAAACTCAGAATAATCATTCTTGATGTTTTCTAAAATCTTTGGTAACTCAAGGATCTCATACACAATAGTTGAAATAATATTTATTGTTTTTAGATTTTACTCTAAAACTTATGGAAGAAAATTTCATTCCTCAATTTAAACAGTAAGTACATAATCTAATTCTAGAGAAAAATAGTTCAATTTTTGCATAAACATACATTTATAGCCATGACAATATGTTGGCCACCTAAAAGGAAAAAATTTGAGTTCTCAATATCTGCCCAAGATTTTGACTTTTCCCTTGCAATTTCATCCAAATGGTCAAGGTCAATTGGTAAAACAAAAACAAGGCAAACGTACTCTATGGAGTTGTACTACGTTATCTTCACTTTTATCTTGTCCTTGTGTCTCTCTAACAAAAGGCGATAAACAATGTATCTTAGTGCGAAAAAAAAATAGCATACAAGAATTTTGACCCCCACAATTGGTTTATTCCCAACTAGGAATAGGTCATCATATTTCCCCCTTATTGTTTCGTCCACTAATTTACATTTGGTTGCATCAAATGACTTAGGAAGCTTTTGGAGGACAAAGTCCTCTTGTTTTGTTTTTGCATTGTTTTGGTTAAGTGTTAGGTCTATGTTCTATGCATGATACAATGGTTGAAAGAGAAAATGTGTGCTTGGTTGAATTTGTTGGCAATGTTGGTGTGATTGAAAAAAATTGTGGAATGTCACCAACTTTTTGTTTGCATGACAACATTTTAAATGTTCATAATGTGCATATGCAAGTTGCTACAACTCATTATGTTGCTACAACAAATTCTATCAATGTTGAGGTTATGTAGCTTATTGTTATACAAGTTCAAATTGTATCTTAGAAACCACATAGTTGAAGTTTGATTTGTTGGAGGTTATTTGTTGTCAATGACAACTTACCTATGGATATTAAAAACCCATAGATATTGTGATGTATTGTTTACATAACAAAACAAGTAAATGCTAATGATTTGTGCCAAGGATCTATTGTACAAAAAGGTTTTATTAAATATGTCAAGCTTAATGGGATCATTCTTATGAAGACTCACATTGAATTTGCACATTTAAGGTTGGTTGCTTGGAGAAAGTTGAGTGTTTTTGAAAATATTATCGAAACAAATGATAATCCACAACAAGGGAAAAAATCATTTAGGCCAACTAGGTGTGCAATTAGGATTTTTTTGGTGTCACAAATCCTGACAAAAATTCTAATAAAAAACATTAGCAATTTTTTGAAAATCTAGTATTGTATATTTGTAAAGGGTACAAGGCCCTTTTCACTTGTGAAAATATTTGGTTGTGGAGGTTAGTCTTCCAACAATGCTCACATGTTGTCTTTCCTTCTTGCTTTGCTTGGTGGAAAAAATGTTTTTGCAATGGTCACAAAAACCATGAAATTACATGTATTGTCACATCTTGTTAAAGCAGCAATTATGTTTACTCATTTTGATCCTTAAGTGTCCAAAGGTAACATGGACACCTTTGCCTTGGCAATTAATTATCTAAATGATTTTTGAACTCTTATGTGGTTTATTCGAAGTTCATAAAACTACATGACTTTCCATGGCTAAACAATTGTGTATTTTAGTTGAAATATATGATTTGATAAATTGTGTGATTACCTTTTTGAAAGATGAAAATAGTAACTTGATGTCTAATATTTTCAAAAGAAGGGGCCTACAACGAGACAATAGTTGAATCCCATCTCACAATTTGGGAACATCCCCCTCCAATAGGTTTTACATAATGGTTTTACCCATTGTAGAGCACAATGCAAAAGTTGTCATGAACTAAAAATACATAGATCATGAGTAGTTGGATGGGGAGTGTCCTTACAACTACTCCTTTGGAGTGGGAAGGATCTTATACCTACAAAGTAGTCATAATTTACTCCCAAACTCTTCAGGAGACGTGTAATATACCAGTTGTTTCTGAGGAGAGATATTTATCTGTAAGGTAAAGCACCCAAAGTAAATCCCAATTGGGGGCTTTACCAAAACCATGGACCCACCCACTTGAGGGAGGAGCTGAGGGCCAGTCTTGAATTTTGGTGAAGCCGCCTTCCGTGTGCTTTACCCGATGGAAAGACTTGAACAATACCTAGTTGGGTCATGGTCAATGAAATCAAGCAGGTGGATTTTTGCACACCAGATTTGTGCATCAAAAAGACAGTGCAAAGCAATGTGGAACTTTGTGGAACAAATGATGACAGAAGATACAAAAGCAGCAATCTGACTTTCTCCCCTTTTCTCCCCTTGATATCCATTTATGAGACGTTGATTCCATGGCCATTTCTCCTTGCCATAGTTGCAAAATAACAGGACCTTAAAAGGATGAGATAGGATCAGCCTTTTTTTTACTGACAAAATTTCACCAGAAAGCAAAATCAGAAATTTTTAAATGAAGTGTTTTTTGAAGGTTTTCAATCACCAGATTCCTATAGTTGATTTCCAGTGTGTAGCCCCCTCAATGCAAATACCAACGAACACACATACCCGGCATTAGGAATTCACTAACACCAACAGATAACATTTAGATTATAAGAACCCAAATATCCGCAATTCACAATAGAAACAAACCCACAGTTCCACACTTTCCTCAATCTTATCCTTGAGTTGCTGGACTTAACTCAGACACCACAATTCCACAATTGCATTCTTCTTCAGTTCCACAAATGTAAACATAGCTGAAAACAGAGACTCAAACCAACATAGGTATTCCCAAGCGACATCATAGCACAACACTCATTCCACTAAATACAACATAACTACACAGGTCCCTGATCTCCTAGACCTCACATGATCCAACATTTCCACACTAGTGTAAAAAGCTCCAACATCTCAACCTGTACATATCCCCAAGGTCCTCTGCACTTTAACTCAAACACTTATTTCGTCATGGATAAACTCCACTTGAACACTTGTCAGTTATCACCAATGCATACAGATAAGACCACACAGCTCTGGACTGCAAACCCTCAGGTTATTTTGCAGGGTACCAAATGGAACATTTCTTATGCTTTAGAAGTAGCAATGGCAGGAAGAAAGTTGTGGATTTGATATGAATTTTGAGTCTTGTGCAACTCAGATGCATGCCACAGGAGGCAAGCAGAGGAAACTTTTTGTGTCTCGAAATGCAGCAACAATAGTCACATAGAAAGTCAGCTCAGAAAAAGTGAAAGATTGGCACTGCTGCAGGACCTCAGGGTTTCCTGAGAGAAACAATGAATTTGATTATCATGCATACGTTGTTAAAAAATTTGCCTGCATGTAGACTAAAATTTTAGTTGACATTTTGAGGTGGATGCCACGACGCAGCAAACTTAACAACTCTAATGAGAATCAAGAAATATCCATACTCACAATTAAGACAGCCAGCACAAGGTTTAAACTCTTGCTTGAAGTCAACATCTTGCACTCAAGAACCAGGAAGAATAAAAACACAAAAGGGTAGAACTAAAATCAAAGAACAGGTAACATAAAAGCATAGAACTAAAAATGAACAATAGACTAGAAATATGAACAGCTACAGTCTCACTTATTCAAGGACCATGAATGGGTATAGACCAGTGTAACCACTAGCCTAAGTACTGAGTTTCTGTCACAAGTCCTGTAGCAACAGGAAGACTCCTGGCCATGATACTGGATAGCAAACTAATACCAAAGAAGGGGAAAAAGCATAGAGAGAAAACAGAGGGGGAAAAAAAACAAACAAAAGAGTACACACAAAGAAACATAGAATAACAAACAATAGAGGGAAAATAAACAAACAAACGCCAACCAAGTGCACTTCAGAAGCTCCCCACCACTTAAAAGGACTCTATACAAAAAATTATTTGAAAGACTTTGAACACCAAAATAGTCCTCATTAACAGAATCTTTAAAGGGTAGCCTTTATTTATTCTTTGGAAGGACAATAAGTCCAGCCATCTGAGCAACAAAGAAAGCTGTAGAACTACAAAAAGCCTCAAGAACTTTGTAAAACTGACTATTGACAGTGCCTGCCCAACTTAGCAGTAATAGAGAGCTATTGGTATGAACATGAGGCATACAAAGGTCATGTCAATATCTGCATACTCTGGTTGAGAATGTCTTGTCAAAGATTATCAAAGGAAATACCTCAAGAACCTTTGCTTAACTGCTAGATCCAAGAAGGGACAAGAGAAGGCATTTTTGTCATCCCAACTTTTCAAACACTTATTCTACAGGTCGGGAAATGACTTTGCTTTGTGTATGCGAGCCCATCTTATTGTAGCCACCTGGTACAAATTTCAATTGACAAGACAACTGGGTGGTTCAAGGCAACAAAACATGCCTACACCTGTAAAAATTATGTTAAGAGGGAGCTGCTTATCAATGTACAATGAACACACGTTGATGAGATGAGAGCAGCAACGGATATTGTGACTTGCATTTATGTCAGCAAGCAATAAATGGTGTAATAAACAACAACATAGCATTTTCCAAACTACACAAATTTCTAACTACATCTTGTACAGAGGGCTATCCAGAGAGTGCACCCCTGAAGAATATTGAACATGGCTTTGCTCCATTCTGCAGAGAGAGTGCACTCCTTTGAACTCAGGCCCCACCAGCACCTCACTGCACATGCAATGTTGGTCTGATACCTGTGTAAGAGACTGTTGAAATTCCAGTATCTGCATATGACAAGTCACCTATTTGAAGGGCTTGGCGCACTCTTCAAACTGAAGCCCACTGGCAGCATCTCACAGCACATGCAATGTGGGGCTGATCATCAAGTTATGCAAGATGTTGCTAGAATGCAGGTACCCTGTATGGACTCTCCGACTTGCAAAGAGAGAGAGAGAGAGTGTGCTCAGTGCACACCTCAAACTCAGGCAGCAGCTCCTCATTGCACATGCAGCAATGTGGGCTGATATGCAAGAAACTGTTTGATTCCAGTACCCCAGATGACTCTCCGACTTCCAATGATATCTGTTAACCTAAGTGGCTCAATTCCAGGGCAAAGGGAAATCCAATGCCATGATTTGTTCTTCAGATCACAAGCTAGGGCTTTGCCGTCCTCAGAAGCTTTGATACTGAACACAGAGAAGGAATTACCTCTTCCCACACAACTGTACTTTGCAAAATCCATTTCCAGCAGTGCTTCACTATCTTGGTTTGGTTTGATTTCCAAGTCCACCCACTTCATCATCTTAGCAGCTGTTGCTGCTGAGCTTTCTTTTTCTTCTTTTTCTTGTTGTTCTTCTTCCTCCACCAGCTCCCAAACCCTAAGGCTTTTCCTGCAATCCCCTCCTTCCAGAATGGCCGCCACAAGCAACAAGCGAGCATGGCATTCCACTAGATTCACAGTGATGATTCTGTAGATGGGAGCTTTGAGAGCAGGTAAGGGAATCTCTGACCAAGCCTGGTTTTGCAGTTTGTAGCGCCGTAAGCTGACAGGAGCCAGAAACGCAACGCAGTACAGGACTCGGTTGAGGAAAGCAATCTTCTCGGGAAGCTCTCCATCATGTGCAGCGATGGCACCAAAGGGTTTCCAGCAATCGCTTTCGGAGTCGTAAAGCTCCGACATGCGGTCACAGCGATCGGTTTCGTCATACTGACAAAGATCGTGATAGATTTGGAACTTGCCCGTGGCGGCATCGAAGTCCATCTCGAAACCCTCGAAGGTGAAACCCCCGATCGGTGCTAAGCACGGCGGCAACTTCCGCCAAGACTTGGTCAATGGGTTGCATGTGTAGAGGACATGCTCCAAGGAACGGCACAGGAGGAATCCCCCCGCACAAGTGCACACTTGTATGTTGGAAGCTCTGAGTCCATCGAAGGTGAGAGGAATCCCTGTGTACCATTTCTGAGCTCCGGGATCGAAAGCCGACACTGTCTGGGAACTCGGAGAAGAACTGTAGTTGCAGACGAGTAACCACGGCTCACGCGGAGGGAGTCGAGAAACATCATCTGCTGAAAACGAGAGCGAATTCCAAGCTTTGCACACTGTGCGCATGCGCACAACAAACGGCGGCGGCAGCCATGCTAAAACCTTGATTATCAAGTCATGCGGCAACTTTTCCCAGATTTCTCTATCCATGTCTTGTTCTTCTTCTTGGGTCTGGCTTGTCCAGGGATGACGACATAGCTGGTCCATAGTAGCAGCGTTTAAAGAAGCATCCACAGCAGCGGCAGCGGCAGCATCTTCTTCTTCTATAGCCATCAAGCTCTGTTGGCTTCCAGTGATGCTGCTGCTGCTGCTGCTCTTCGGATAACCAGACCAAAAACCTCCGATCACTTGCTGACAAGAACGGAATCCTTGCTTGAGAATAATACGAGCACCAGCCACATAATTGAAGCCGAAAAAGAACGGCAGCATCAGAGCACACAGCAAGCAAGCACCCACAAACGAACAAACACTCCTATCTTTTGTCCTTGGAACGAACCAAGCTCGATCTTCTTCTTCTTCTTCTTCCTCAGCTTCGCTAGCTCAAACACATCTCACCAAAAGGGGGGGAAAAAAAAACAAACAAACAAACAAACAAATGCCGTATCAGTTCCAACAAGCACCCAAAATTCTCGACACCGGAATAATCAAAATGCAAGCTTCTGTTGCTACAGCACTACTTCTTTTTTCTTTTCCACCGACTATCAAAACTTCAATCCCCCTGCAAGTTTCCCCCTTTTTTCTTCTTCTTCTTCTTCTTCTTCTTCTTCTTCTTATCTGTCCTGGTCAATTCATCAAACAAATAGATCCCGCCAAACAGCAGCTCCTTCTTCTACTTCCGAGTTGGTCAAGCGCAAACTGAAGCGAGGAGGATTAGTCGGACATTCCCAAAGAAAAAACACAGAATAACACAGACAGAGAAGAACAGACAGACAGACAGCAAGTTTTCGAGTAAGAAAAGAGACGAAGTGAGGAGGAACAGATGGAACAACACAAGTGTGGCATGAGACAGACGAAGGAACGTAAAAAAGCTTTCCTGTAGCACAGGTGTTGCTGCAGCCGCCGCTGCAGGAACGAAGCAGACGCGCAAGGGAAGAAAAGCGTTGCGAACGAAGCAAGGAAGGAAGGAAGGAGAGCAAAAGCGCATGGGAGCAAAACACCACGTGTTGGGCGCCACGGCATGCATTATCATCCAAGGGACGGATGAACCAAGGAAGGAGTGGGGTGGGGAGTGTTTTATCACATTTCAAATTATTAAAATTATAGGTATTAAATTTATTTTTTAATTAGGTTTTAATTTAATTTAATCCCCCTACTAAATTACTTTGGCAGAATTATTTTTTCTTAATTTCCAATTGTGCCATATGACAAATAGAGAAGTAGAAAATCTAGGAATCCTATTACATGTTGGCAAATGGCTAGAACCTATTACTTAAATATGGCGATTCAAAAACAAAGAAAGCTAGAAATCTGCCCAAACTCTTCAAAAATCTCAACAATTTCATAACATTCTTCCTCTAAATGTGAGAATTTTTTTGAAAATTAATTCCCTTGACTATTTTGGTTAGGACTTCTTTAATATTTAGCAAAATGGCGAATTTTTTGGCCAACAAAATCACTGATCCCAAGAGAGATTTAGGCATTAAATGGTGACATAAACATGTCCAAAAGTAAAAAGCTGAAGCAAAAATTGCCTCGTCTCTAAAAACCCTAGTTTCCAGGCAAAATCTAAACTTATTAAATTATTTAAATGAGTTTTAAGTTCTTAAAATTAGGTTTACATTTTAGAATTAATTTTAATTTTTATAATTTTTAAATTTAGATATTTAAATATTGTGAATGAGCTTTAGATTTTTTTCAATTAGGTTTAAACTAGGCTTGAAGTTTCTAACAAATACCCAAATTAGTTAATCAGAGTCTCCAAAACTGGCCAGAGTGAACCAGCACCCACCAGTGCACCAATGTGGATGGATGGTGCACTGATGGGTGCACCTTTTTCATCCCTCCCTGTCCCTGGGCTAACCAAGGTGGCGAACTCAAGTTGCATCATTTTTTTTCCTTTCCTCAGCCCAGGGTGGTTTTTTTTTTGGGAACATTTTTTTCCTCACCCCCCACACCTGCCCAGATCTCACCAGCCTGCCTACATTTAGACTACTTGCCTATGCACCCTGGTCTCCTCCCTCCCCCACCTACCTACCTATCTGCCCACCTACTCACCCATCTATCTACCTACCCACCCATCTACCTACCTATGTACCTACACACTAAATCACCACCAAGGCAATCAAGGTATTGCCATATACCAAGTAGATTGCTTCACTCTCCTTCCTACCTACCCACCGACCTCCCTACTAAACCCTGTAACTTTATGACTATTGAAAACAATGTTACAATGACGCAACTAAGGGTATTGTAATTAATATTTACTTTTTTTGTGTAGCCTTATAAAACTTAACAATTAAATCCCATATGAGGGTATTACAAATGAACTTAATATATTTACTCAAGTCACATCAATCCATTGATCTAACCATTCTTGCAATACCCTCATTGAACTTCCTCACAATTATTAGATTTTAAACTCATGTTATACCCTTGACACAACTTGCAAAAAACATATATAAATTAATTAATCATCACATTGCTCTCATTGGGGTAATGCACACCCATTGGATGATTTTATTGAAATACGATACTATTAAGACAAAAGGAAAATATCATATTTTTTTTATTTTTTTTTTCAATACCCTCAATAGACTAATGCATGAACACAACAAATTTACTATAATGAGATATCTTCAATTTTATTAAACTAATGTCATCTCATATAATTCAGCAATGCAATACCGTAAGGACACATTCCAAATAACATATCCAACCTAATGCTCATATGCATTACCTTCATCAAGGTAATGCAAATGCATTGGATCATTTTATTGTTTTGCAATCCCAAGTAAGCCTAGTTGTAACTATTTTATCTCATTTATTTCATTTATGCAATACCCTATGGACACGTTGACAATATCATATCCAACCCAATTCACACATGCATTACTTTAAGATAGAACACAAATATCATATCCAACCATATTCACATCTACATACCTTCATTAGGATAGTGCATATCCTTTAGATCATTTTGGTGTTTTGTAATACCCTTAGGCCAATTGAAATTATTTTATTTTATCTAATTCAAAAATGCAATACCCTGAAGACATATTGGAAATAACTTTTGTTGACTCTAATGCAATACTTTATTATGGGTTTAACCAATGTTTAATTGTGGCCTCACATAATACTAAGGTAAAAACATTTAATTCAATTGCAATACCCTTATTTGGTTTACCCTATTCTTATTGGGGTTATGCAATACCATCATGGGTGTATTAAGGTTCAGTTTAGGGTTTAGGGTATTGAATGGACCAATAAACAATCAAAGCTTATGCAATACCATTACGGGTGTATTAAATTTAAAAATAGGGTTGATGGAATATGTTTTGTCTTGTCATAAGGGTATTTCATAACAAAAGTGTAAACACAATACCCTCATCATGCATATATAAACTATTTCAAAGTTCTAATTATGAAATAAAGGATTTTTTTACAATGAAGGGATTGCACAAAATCATATTTTAAAACTTTAATGGAATTTCCACAAACATTTAAACTATAATTGTAATACCCTCATCTACTAACAATACATCCAATCAATTTTTGTGTTTAATGCAATCTATGCACATACATTATATATGGATCTTAGTAACCTTGTTTTTGTACAAATAAAATTCAAACTTTTTACAAGTAGATAGGTTTACATACATTCATTTCCAATGTCAATGTGCTATATCCATGGAGGCTAAACTAATCTATAAAAATATTGCATGGAAAATTCATGGATGCCATACACATGGTACAAAATGTGTATTAGTTCAAAAATGGAATGTCAAGCTAATTGCTCTCACCCTCATTCTCATTAGAATTCTCAATAATAGATTTCAATGATAATCCATTTGCACTCTAATAGTGTGCCACTGCATTTTGTGCCAATTGAACATATCGTTAAATGTATAATTGTTAGTTTGCCAAAATTATCTTCACCAAATCAGCTATGAAATCCTCTTTGGTGGTACCTCGAATGTTAAAGTGAACATACACACAAACCAATGAGTATAATTTGAAAAACACATGTTTGAAGCATAATGCAAATTTGAAATGAAAATTGAATGTTATGAAACTTATTAACTATGCATCATCTCTAATTCATGGTAATTTGCAAGTTAGATGATCTCCTTTTCACACTCGTTTTGAGTGAAAATCTTGTTCAATTTTGGCTATCCCAAACATCTCCAAGGCCCTTTGCATAAGAGACCTTGCTAACTCAAATTAAACTAACAATTCTTTAATTTGGTCATTACATGGGGAAGATGGACCCCACACTAAATGCCTAATACAGTGAGCAACTTTAAAAAAACAATTCTTACCGTTGTGGGCACCAATGTGGTTTTATTTGTAGTCTATCATTTCACAAGTGATCCTAGTCACTTGTGGCATGGGTCTTTGTTTGAACAATTGCCCAACACACAAAGGAATGATTTACCTTTTCCCACACATTCACCCACACAAAACAGAAAGAAAAAGAACAATTAAAATTTTTAAAACCCAAAAATAGTATTGAAAAAATTAAAAGAAGGGAAACAAAAAACCAAGAAGAAAAAACAGAGATAAATAACATTTGCAAAAATTACAAAAAAACAAGAAATAGAAAATTAAAATAACATCAAAAATAATTTTAAAAACCAAAATTGAAAAAAAAGAAACCAGAAAAACAAAACAAAATTAAACCCTGTTTAAAACCCATTAAAAATAACAAGAGAGAAATATTTATTTTTAAAGTATAGAAAATGAAAACCAAAAATAAAATAAGAAATATAAAACCAAAATTTTAAGGAAGTATAGAAAGCAAATAATAATAATAAATAAAATAAAATAAAATAAATCCCCAAAAAATAGGAAAAGAAATTTTTTTAAACTAATATATATATAAAGAAAAAGAAAGAAAGAAACAAGATAGAAATATATTTCTTAAAATTACTGCAAATGAAAATGAGAAATAAAACAAGAAATATAAAACCATGATTTTAAAGAAGTACAAAAAGTAGAAAACAAAAAATGAAAAAAAGATAAAAAGAATAAAAAGGTGAAAAAATCCAAGCAAAAACCAAGAAAGCAATAACTTTAAAACCCCAAAAAACCAGTATTAAGAAAACCAACAAAAAAAACTAAAACTAAACAACATAGAAAATCAATTTTCAAATAGTATAGAAAATTTTAAAAGAAATATAAAAAACATAATTTTAAACATTACTGAAAAATTAAATATAAAATATAGGACAAAAAGAGAAAAGAAAAAAAGAAAAAAATCAGAAAAAAATGAAATGCTAGGAGATAAACAGTAATAAAAAAAAGCAGTAAACAGGGGAAAAAAACTGAAAGCAAAAGAGAAAATAAATAAATAAATCAATTTTATTAAAAAAATTTTAAAATCCCCATGAAGGTAGCAAACCTTTGCTGCAATCGAAAGCTCATGGCAATAACAACAAACCTCTACTACCATTGTTGGTTTGCAAAGGTTGAATTGCAAGAGACTCACCCCTTCTAGTTGCTCCTCATGTTGTTGTTCCTCTTCATCTATCTTCCTTTTTTTTTGTTCCTCCTATCCTCCTCTACCACAACTCCACACCCACACAAAGACAAAAGAAAGAAAGAAAAAACAAAGCCATAAAAAGAACAAAGAGACCATAAAAACTTCAAATAGAAACA
>Ga0116229_10010411_pt1 | contig 13954 bp, 13 predicted proteins | sample S1TSphgellanicum_3_FD_87313 | JGI IMG/M metagenome (GOLD analysis project Ga0116229, IMG submission 87313) | Host-associated microbial communities from peat moss isolated from Minnesota, USA - S1T2_Fc - Sphagnum magellanicum MG | ecosystem: Host-associated > Plants > Peat moss > Unclassified...
GTGTCAACAACATTATATATTTACTTTGTGGAAAATTAGGATGCTTTGAAAATAAATAATTATTTAAAGAAATTCATCGTCATCTATGATAATAGGTTGTTTGAAGAAAGTTAATTAAGGTGTTTAAAGATTTTTTTAAAAAATTTATAAAACCCATTATCACTAATGACATTACATAATTTAAAAATATTTAAAACATTCAAAACTCATCATTGTCAACAACATTGGTTAAATTTGAAAAAAGTCATGACACCCTTGACGAAAAATGAAAAAAAAAATCCCCATTGTTGCCAACGACAATTATAAATTACGTTTGAAAAAAGTTATGCCACCTTTAGATAAAGGGGAGGAAAAAACCCATTGTAGTCAACAACACTGGGTCAATTTGCCCAAAAATAAAATTATATATACATAATTTTTTTAAAAACAACAATGACTATGGGGTGGGTGTTAGCATAGTAATGGTAATATAGTTATGACATTTTTAAATAATGACATTTTAAACCATAGCCATGAAATACATGTATAGTGGAATTTATATTATATTATTCAACAAACATTATATCATATATAATTAGATTGTGTTTCATGAAGCTCTAATTAATTAAAATTATGGAAAAAAATAATTATCCATAAAAAAATAATGATAAAATAAAACATTCATCCATAATTTTGATGAAAATTATATTTATTAAAAACATGTACTAAATGAAAAAACAATCATCCATATATTAAATGAATAAAAAGTCATTCATCCATAATAAAGATACTTACATTCATCCCCATGTTTGCTTCTAGGTTTATTGGTTCAACATTCATTTTGCAATTAAATTTTTGGGTTTTACTTACATGTGTATAGGGAAAAAGACATTTTACCATCCCAAGTTCCAACTTTAGGCTTTAGGTTCATGCGATAGCTTGCCTCTCTACAAATCCTTAAGAATAAACATTTTGATTTTAAGGTGCAAGAACTATTAAGCTTGTTACAAATATGAGCCCCATTGTTAGTTGTTTAACAACAATCCTTCAAATCTTCAACCAAATGTGAATCATCTTGGAAAAAAAATATGTGTTTATTATTATATAACTCTAGGAGTATGTTATGTTAATGAAGTGCATCAAGGGCAAAACCATTTCCCAACTAATACCTTGTCCAAGGGTGGTATAAAGAATCCCATATGCCAACCTTTTAAACGTTGATCACACACCAACATAGTGAAATTACCCACACAACATACAACGAAATCCAATAAAAATAATTGTCAAAGATAGGTCAATTTGGCCATTCACATTGGAAAAATGACATGGTGTGTAATTATGTATGTGGTCCTTCCATGTTTAACATCTCGGCCTTCAAACATTAACATTCTAAAAGGTAAACCCTTCCACACATGTAGAATAACACATCTTACAGTTACATCCAAAATTTATGGTGTGGTTTATTGCAAATACATAGAAACTCTTAACTCAAATCTATGGACTCATAGTCAATACCCACTTCTTTGAATAATGGCATACCAAAGTGTATCCCAATGTTAAACAATTGTTAGATTTTCCATAGCCATGAACATTACATGCCTAAACAAAACTATTCATTACTCACATTTTTGAATCCACACATTAGGATCATCAAAATTGATTATTGCCATCAGATCTTGTCAAATTAAGGTTGGCAACTTGTGATGAAAATATTTCATATTACATATATGTGCATCATTTGTGTGCGAAATGCACAACATTTCTATGCAAAACATACAAACCCATGAAAGCATGATTTTCACATGATTTCCATTACCAAATTGTGGGATGGGGAGTTTGTGATGACAAACCTTTCCATGCCATGAAAGGTGTGAATAGCAAGGGATTATGCATTTGTTACATATCACATCAAATGTCAAAATGTTGCATAAAATCATTTAGTTTGATCATGCTAAGTACCTTCAAATATTGTTGGGGTCCTTTGGTGGCTCTAAACATGTCCTCCATATCCCACGACCTTGTTTATGAATCAAAATATTCTTCCTTTAGATGATGATGATGAAAGTGGTGTGAGTGGTTTGAATTATATCCCATGCTTAATAAAACCATTAATGATAGTAACTTTGTTATTTGTCCTTGGATCTTATGCCCATTCTATGGTGAACCCTAACCTTAACTTCGATGTTCAATTTGAAAGTTTCAATAATTAAGGTTTGTTGAACTTGTTGTGATTTATACTAAACCTTGAAGAATATTGAACCTGTTACAACTGAACCTACCCTTTAAACCATAATTCCCATAACATAAGCCTAAGGATGTTACACTTATATGGCTACAACATTTGCACACACAAAGACATTTCACAAGGCCAACAATAATTGGGCACATTGTGAACACAACAAAATGGTTTTTGGGTCATCAACTTGATTTCACCACAATACCAAACAATGGGACATTTTGGTGACCAAATATGAAAATATCCACAATCACACATTTTAATACAACCTAACCTTGGCTAAAAACTTAATCAATATGTCTTGGCAAATTAAATGTTAAACATGACTTATTTAGTCATCAAATTTAATTAGTAACCTTGTTCCATGCTTAGCCACTAATCACACCAATCATGGCCCCAAGCTCATTGGGGCAATAAAGGCACACATGGGAAGACACATAGCCTTTCATTTAAGGTTTCATTGAATAGTAAACATAAACTATTAAGAGTTCAACTTGAAAATGTGTGTTCACCCCACAAGTTGTAGCCAACTAGCACACCTTGGTAATCCCCTACCTTTAAAATCATGTGGCAACACAACTAACATATTAATTAAAAGACCACAAACTTGACAATGAAAATCCCATTTCAAGTGAAGGTTGCTAAGTACAAAAAATTAACAACAAAACATGGAAAAACAACTAAGAAGGGACTATCCATTGGAAGGTAGTCCTAACTTTAAACAATAAATTTAAGAACACTTTTGAAAATGCATTCTTTTGGGAAAATCAAAACTGGAAATGGAGGGTTGGATGGTAGTTACTTTTTAGTCTTTAGACAATGACTTTGTCACATAAAATACATCACCAATGGGTTGCCTTCATCCTTTGTAGTTGTTTTTTTTTATTAACTACCTTCTTGTTATAAGTATCTTCTTATTATAGCTACCTTTTTATTACATGCATTTTCATGTTGCAACTACTTTCCTATTGTAATTATTGTTTTAATGATTGATTTATAGCAAACATTCTGAGAAATGAATGACAAAGAAAAAACTTAACTAAACTAAGAGTTATAATATTTTATATTAAACTAGTACCAACTATTTTCATTGCATCCAAAAAATCAAGGCAAAACTAAAGAACAATAAAAGATGTGACACAACCTTTTATTTGCCATTCCATTTTTTCTTCACACAAGTACAATCGTCCCTTTCCTTTAATTTTTTGTGTCTTTATTTTAAATCTCACAAGAAACAACATACATGAAAAGAGAATGAGAATACCACGAACATGAAGAAAGGTTAAAAAATATAAGCAAAAACCCACAAGGTCCCACCACACAAGCCACACACATGTCATCCCTTCCTACATTTGAAGCTTGTATCCAAATCTTCACCACATTTCTTAAGTAATTAACAAACTCATGCCAATCATCTTAAACATTAACTACCCAAGTAACTTCATCCCTTAATAACTAGGGAATGGCAACTAAGTACCTACCACTAATAATTAAATTATTACTAATGTGCCCATTAAACTAACTAGATTAGGATATTTACCTTCTAACTTGAATAGTTTCTTATTGAAATTTTGTTCCAAAATGAACTTTTGATTATTCTGGCCTAAAGTAATTCACCAACAATATTATCATCAGGTAACCACTAGAAAAAAAAATCTAATTTATTATTCACTTTATAACTATATTTTCAATCATAAAACTTAGTATTGACAAAAGGCCCCTTAGTTGTAACGGACGAGTAGCAAAGGACATGTAGTCGTTTATTTTCTAATGTGGCACATTCCATCCACTAGTCATATAGGACAATGAAGAAATCATATATGACATCTACTTGCCACATGTGAATGACAACACCACATGAAATTGATGACATGGGTCCCCATGGCGTGGGGCCCGCCTATTAATAATCCTACATGTAAAAGGGCTTAAATGACTACAATATGACTGGGATCATCAATTTGTAGTTGACATGTGTCCATAAGGCAAATTGTCCATGTGTAACCTTGTTATTTGTCCACATGGCATTATTATACTTGTAGAGACAAAAGGTGATGATAATATTGTAGTCATACCTTAGTGATATTATAGTTTTTTGGTTAGTAATGAAAAAGTTCCATTGTGACATGTGGCATCTATGGATAGGGCCACATGGCATCACATGTTTTGACCACATTGCATGAAAGTTTTTTGACATAGAACAACATTCCATTTTGACGTGTGAAGGATCGACCAATGTCATAATCATTTATGAGTAGTAACATAGAGATAATTTTATATGATTGTGTCATATTGTAGTCATTGAATGATCATTTATAAATCATTTTATTTGACTTTGGATCAAATGTACATAATTTTAGTAATAAGACAATTATTAATTAATGTTTCAAAGTGCCAAAAGACCAACAAGCTTGTGAATAGTAAAATTATATTCATTGTTACATGTTAATTATCTTCAAAATAATTATAGTTGATAGTCATACATGTTACTAGTCATTTAGAAGTTGTTGATCACTAATCATTAATTCATAAGTGGGAAAGTTTTTGCTTTCTAGACTATTATATGCACTTACTGAGTCATTAATTGATTGACCATAAAGTAGTGTCATTATACAAATGACTAAAAACTAACAACTTTTGAAACATGGCGATCTTCAGTTGCATGTTGATTTGTAATATATTACAATAGTAATCAACATGCAACTGAAAATCTCCATGTTTCAAAAGTTGTTATTTTTTAATCATTAGTATAATGACACTACTTTATGGTCAATCAACTAATGACTTAGTAAGTGCATATAATGGTCCAAAAAACAAGCCAAGAAATAACATTGAAATAAGAAAGTTCCATTACAAATTCAAAGCAAAAACAAATTCAAATTTGATGTTTGATAATGAAACAAGGAATCTTCATGGTTGTCACTCAAAAAGTCCATCAACTTGCAACTTTCACATGTTTCCAATGCCACAAGCAACAAGTGCCTACCACATCCCTACTACAACCTGGTCATTAACTTCATGCGAGTGCATAAGTGGAATATCAGCCGCATGCACAACCCCAACATCTACTTTGAACCAAAATTTTAGAATATTTGAACCATGGAACTTGTCCACCCCCCAACTTTTGTTCGTGGTTATTGGTGCCTATTTTATTAGTACCTATATATTGGTTTGGTGGTTATTCTGTTAATGGTTATTGGTAGGTATTATATTAATGGGTATTGGTAGCTATTATATTATTAGTTATTAATGGTTATTCGTGGCTATTATTGGTTATTAGTGGATATTCTATTGATGGTTATTTTTGGTCATTATAGGTTATTCTAAATTATTTTTCATGGGCTGTTATTGGTTATTTTAAGTTATTTTACCTTATGTCATTATATTTTATTTTAGATTGTTTTAAATTGTTATAGTTAGGATAAAATAATTTATAACAACATAAAGTAGAACGACCTTGAATAATTTTAAATAACTTAAAGTAAACAATCCTATAATAAACTAGCTAAGATATCTTAAAGTAAAATAACATATAATAGTTTAAGGTATAATAATTTATAATAATATATAACAACATATAGTAACTTAGGGTATAAGTTTGAATAACTAAGGTAGCCTAAAATAATATAGGGTATATCATAAAGTAGCATAGGGTATTTGAAACAACAACATAAAATAAACCTATTTAACACAATAAATTATAATGGTGAATTATGTCAACTAATAGTGAAACACAATGTTTACATAGTGACATTATAGTGAAATAACTTTAAATAGGGTGAAATCACTAAAGTGTAGTGAACTTATTTCACTTTTAAGGTCCATAGTAATTTAAGCTAATGAATTACACACCACTTTTGTACTAGTGGTGTGAAGTTCATCCACAACTAGCATTTTTTTGGAGTCATAATTTGAAGATAAAAAGTTTGTCTTTGAACTTATTTAAGGGTTTGCAAAACAACAAGAACATCAAATGTGGGCAAAGGACAAAAGGTTACTTATTTGGCAAGATTTGAAAGGTGTAGCCAAATACCAAAAAGTGTTAGTTTATCAAGCCATTGTTAAGGCATCATTTTTTATGAACTTTAGTTTATTTGGAATATTCCCAATGATAGCTTTGCAATCCATGTACACATTTGTCATAGAACAAATGATATGCAAATGTGATAGCCTGCTCTAGCAATACATTGAATTCTAATAACATCATCTTCAATTTGTTTTCATTGTAAGAAATCTCATACCTTAAATGCTATTTTTTGGGATTTCTCGTACCACATTATAGAAACACTCAAATGCTTTAGCTACAAATTTCACAATCATTTGTCTTTGTAATAAACAATGTTCCATTTACATGTTGGGAATATTCATTAATTTTCTTTCTTGGTTGTAGTTGATGCTAAATTCTTTGTCTGGAATTTGAACATAACTTTTTATGATGGGGAGTACGACAACACACATAATGTGAGTTATCATAGAAACTTTGTCACTAACCATTTGAATGGAGCTTGTTTAGTTCTTCAAACTTTTGCCCTCTTGAATAAATGTTTAGATGTCCTTCCCATAGGTTGGCCGAAGTTTCAAATTTTATAATTCACATGTCCAAGGGATCAACACACTAAATTTTCAAGTGCACTTTCACCTCACATTGATCTATACACCACTACACCTTGTGACAATTTAGTTAGATGTGACAACTTGAAATCATAAATGATGTTTCTACTACTTTGATGTTTTTGTATGTTAGTGTAAATACTTGATCATGTTTTGTAGGTTACTTGGAAATGCCATTAATTTTTAGACTTGCTCAAATGTTGGGTTGTTTGGTAAGAAGGCAACATCCAACAAGTGGAGAATTTATAACATTTTGGGTTCTAATCAGAATACAACAAAAAGAAAAGGATAATTGAAGGTCTTGGCAATCAAAATTTGAACCTTTTTTTTTTAATAACTCACATAGAGATATGGAACATCAAGACTATTAAACTAGGACTCTCCAAAGAGTAGAAGTTAAATAATTTTTAAAGTAATGATGTATCTTTAAAACATTGAGGTTAAACATTTTCTAGACTCGGGACAAGTAGGTTTACGTGATGTGGGCTTGTTCCGTAGAGCCTATAGTGTTATAATTATGTTATATGCAAAAATTTAATCATATTTACATCCAAATTTGAAGTTGAATTTTTAATGGACAGTGACAGATTCAGAAGGAATGCCTTTATCCAAGGTTTTCAATGGCATTCATTTGTTGTGTACTTACTTATTAATAATATTGTGTTTGAAGGGTCTTGCAAAATTAGATTTCCATGAAATCAACTTTTGAGAACTAAAGTTTTGTTTCATTTTCCATTTAAGGCAACTGTCCTTTCGGATGGCATTAGGCCTTCAAGATGCATTAGAATACATAAGGAGACTACCACTTTGGCACATAAGAAGGCAACAACATTGAGATGACAGACTTTGGGCTAGGGAAAAACAAAGGCTCAATTTTATAATTGGAGACACATATGTTGTTCTTGCACCAAATGCAAAGTACGTTCATCATGCACTTTGGCAAATGTGAAGCACCATTTCATACATAATGGAAGGGATCATAGCTTTAAAGTTTGGAAAGGTCCAAGGAACATAGATTCATCAAATGAAGAGTGGGAAGAAGAATTAAAAATTACACCTATTGGACAGCCAACCTTAGAACTTGATCTTACCACAGATGTCTAAAGGATAGTAATTGATGCATTCCAACAAATAGATCAACCTATAACATTGGAAGCAAAAACAATGGATGTTGTTGAACATACTTTTCGTGTATCTGATGGCTTAAAAGATGAAGTAAATGAGGGCTACAACAATGTTGATGGAAACGCTCCTATTTATGGGCATCAACCTTTGGAAAATACTTCTTGTGAGGATGGAGCCCAAGACCATAGTTTTGATTTAGTGGCTTTGGAAGATGCAATGAAAGAATTGTATGTAAGTTCAAAGTGTATAAAATTAACAATTGTACAATCCTTCTTATGAATTTGTGCACAATGCATGGAGTTAGTAACAAGTTTGTAGATGAATTATTTGCACTTTTAGGGCATCGTTTACTTCTTGAGTTCAACATTTTGCCAGCCAACTATTTTGTTGTAAGGATATTGATTCATAAATTTGGTTTAAATTACAAGATCATTCATGCATGTCCCAAAGGGTGTGTTTTGTTTCAAGGGGAACATAAGGATGTTGAAAGTTGTCCAAAGTGTGGACGACATCGTTATAAAGATGGGGTAAACAAGGTGTTGCCCATGAAGGTGTTCCATCATTTTCCTATAATTCTTAGACTTTAGAGAATGTTTAGGACCCATGCAATGGTAGAGTTAATGTTGTGGCATTCAAAAAATACTAGTTGAGATGGCCTTGTGAGACATTTGTGTGATTCTAAGGCATGGAAACATATTCATGAGAAGTATCCCACTTTTGCAATAGAACCAAGGAATGTGCATTTAGGCCTTGCTACAGATGGTGCCAACCCATTTAAGTTGATTTGGTCCAACTGGTTCACATGGCCAATGATGTTGTTGAATTAAAATTTACCTCCTTGGTTGACCACTAATAATGTTTTTATTATGCTTGCATTATTGATTCCAAGGAAGGAATCTATGATTGGGGAAAACTTTGATGTTTATTTGCACCCATTAATTGATGAACTTCAAGAATTGTGGGCAAGAGTTCCTCCATATGTTGTGCAAAAACCCTTAGGCTATAGGTTTTTTACTTTGAGAGGTGTATTGCTTTGGACAATACATGATTTTCTAAGGTATGGTATAGTCATAGGGGTTGTTCACCAAGGTTTGTTACATGCGCTATATGCAAGTTAGAATTAAGGGGTGAACATTTTTTGGAGTTAAGGAAATAAACACACATTAGAACATGAAGGTGGTTGTTTTTATACATCAGGAAGTATGAAAGATCATTTCAATGGGTAGTTGGAAACATGAAATAGACCTACAATTGTTGGTGTAGAAGAACAATTAGCACATGTTGTGTAGTACCAAGACTAGTTAAGATTAGGTGGAAGAGATGGTGGAACTAAGGACCCCTTTAAGGAGTACGGTGTGAAGTGTCAGAATGTGTTGTATGACTTACCATATTGGCAAGTATGCATGAAAAACCACATAAATTTGTTGTTAGTATGGGAATGTCGTTTGTGTTTGGAATCCAATGTGTAGATCAAATAGTTGGAATAAATGTGGAATTTTGGGTTGCACCAATATGTTAATACCCATTTGTTATAATTGAATTCTTGCAAGTCACTATGTGATTATTGTAACTCATAAACACATGTTAATCTTTAGTTATATTGGTAATAATTATAATAGTCATAGACAAGTAATTTTTTAATTAATTGTTTTACAAATGTGGCACATATAAGTTTTAAATAACTAAATTATATATTTGTTCATGAACTTGTGAAATATGTGGTAGTTGCTAGTCATAAAGCCTTCAAATGCTTATGCTTGATTTGGATGTACATATGGCAACCATTTCTAGTTTTTTTTCTACAAATGTGGTAGATATAAGTCATAAACAAGTGAATTTTTTATTTGTTCATGGACTTGTGAAGTATGTGGCAATTGCTGGTCATAAAGTCTTCAAATGCTTATATTTGATTTGGATGTACATATGGCAATTAAACAATCATACAAAAGTGAATCTACAGTTGTTTGAAATAACAATATGATAAAACTTTGTATATCATAGGGAAGTATTCAACTATCATTTGCTTAAGGTTCATGGTTTCTATATGCAACCCTAAACCAATGGCTAATGTGTTGGGTAATGTTTAAACCTACCTTGGCAAATTGATGTCAATTCTATGAAGGGAGTAATCTACAATTGTTTTAAAGTGTTGCACATGTTTGTGATTAGTACATGAGCTTTTGATTTGATTCACATTGGATGTAATGCATTGTGAACAAAATTTCACAAAGAATATTTTGAAAACAGCAATAAAAAAAAGGACAATGTGAAAGTTAGGTGTGATTTGCAAAATAGAGGTATCAAATTGGATTTGTGGTTGATAACAAACCTTCGAAGAAACGGGAAGATGCTAAAACTAGTAGCTCCATGTGTTTTAACATCACCTGAATTTGAAACTTTTTCAACAACCACTGAGAATTTGAAAACACCATCAAGACATGTTTAAGTAATGGAGAAATACATCAAGAATTTTTTTTTAAGTGGGTTCAAATCACATGATTACCATATTCTAATGCAACAATTTTTACCATTAACTTTAAGAGGATTTCTAGCTCCAGGACTTCAGATGGTAGTGATGAGAGTTTCAAAAGTATTTAGGAGGATATGCAATAAGGTGTGGAATCCTTCTGAAATTGATTTAGTTCGAATAGATGTTGCAATTAGCCTAACCTTGGTGAAAATGCATTTCCCACCTTCCTTCTTTGACATTATGATGCACTTGTTGTATCACCTAGTGGATGAATCAGATTTGTGTGGACTGGTCTCCACTAGATGGATGTATCCAATGGAAAGATACATGAAAACCTTCAAAACCTATGTACGTAATATGGTTAGGCCTAAAGGGTCAATGGTTGAAGGATATATTCAAAATGAATGCCTTGGATTCATAACCAAATACTTGCAAAGATTTGAGGTTGTGTAGCAACGAATATGGGATATAGATGAACAAGAAGGAAATGCTACTAAAGTGCTTGAAAGTGCTAGTGCCAAATTTTGATGAGTCTTGGCTTATGAGATTTTGCCCACCAATATGTATTAAACAACATATCCATCATGTCACCTTGGTTCGAGTAAATACTATAGGCAATTATGCCTTTGTTTTAAAGTGGATAAGGTCATTTTTGTCAACTTGTCATCCTTTGTATGTTTTTGGATAATTGTCCTATTTCACTTGAAATACTAAATTGGTTTTCTATAATTTTTTACATGTGCAAGAAGTGGAAGTTAGAGCAAGCATCCAACCCTAACACACTTCCTTTCATGGAATGGGTGAAAAATGTTGTGCATGGGCAACCCATGGACTGAGGCAACCTTGAAAATATAGACATGGTGTTATTATGTAGTAAACCAAATCAAACAACAATTCGATATACTTAGATGAAAGCATATGGGAACCATTTCAAGATGGAGGATTTAAGAAGTCATTCGTTGCAAACATTTGATAGTGGGGTTGCTTTTGTGTTTGATATGCCAACTATTGATGCTTCTGAGGTTTTTGTGAACTATGTTGGAATACTCAAAGACATATTCAAACTTGATTATGGTCTAGTGCATACCCTTTTGATCATCTTTAGGTGTGAATGGATCAAATGAGAAAACAACCGAGGTAACCCTACCTATGTACAAGATGACGTTGGATTCCTCACAATTAATTTTTGTCACAAGTTGCCATTGATGTCTAAGCCTTTCATATTTCCTTCTCAAGAAACTCAGGTGTTCTTCCTTGATGATATTAAAAAGCCAAGTTGGAAAGTTGTGTTATGGAAGGAAGTTTTATCATGTAGAGAGGTGGCAAACATTGAAGACATGTTCATCACAACAACCATTGAAACATGTGGATTAAGTGCTCCAATAACACTACTTGCACCCCCAAGTACTATGTCATTGATTGGAGCCATAAAGTTGTTTGACAAAGATAATACTTTAGCATTATCTAGATTTTAGGGTTGTTTTGCATGTGAGTTGTTTTTTCATGCTAGAATTTTGTATAAAAAGGTTCATATTTTGAATCCTTGGCACATGCCATAATTCCTAATTGATTTTCTTTCTTACATGTTTCCACATTTTGGAAACATCATCAAACCAATTCTAAGGCTTGAATTTGATTAGTTTAGTTCATGATCTTGTGGTAAATTGTGCACATGATTTTTCATTTGAGGCAAAAACACATAAAAGAGACCCAGTCATATGAAAACATCTTGTCATAATGTTACATTTCTTTCTTTTCAATCTATACATGGTAACCATCCATGTCATTACACGTCCTTGTGTAGTCATTTATAGGTGATTACTATAGTTAAAGATGTCCACACCAACATTAACTAGTTATTTTACAATTGTTTCTATGTCCTTATTATTGTTCCTATCCAATCATCACAAGTAAATCATTTCCTAATAATATCCAAGTTATCAATGAAGAAATAATCCACATCATGATATATTAGATATAAAATAGTCATAAAAAATGCCAAGTTGTCCATTTTGATGTCATTTTTGAGTCATAAAATAGTAAATATATAATGTCCACTTGTAAAATCACAAGGTGGGACCCACCAAGACATGAAGTAAGAAATGTTGGTTTTAAATACTTCCCAATAAATGCCTATTCATTAATATAATATTTCCATGTCATTCATACAACTCATTTTATTATAATAATGAAGATGTATTTTTTCATAGCAATTCTAAATGACATGTGGCCCATCCGTGTCAACTTGTTCTTTTCCAAAGCACCAATTTACACTTGGATGAAAAATGGTGGACATAAATAAAATGAAATATGTTTAATCAGATTATTTTCATCCATTGGTCATATGAATGAGTACATTATGACTATTACCGACTACATGTATGAAATGAAGTGATATTATATGACTATAGTGATTGATATAGTTATTAAGGACATGTAGTCATTTGTTTCCTTGGTTGCATTGGACAAATTTTTTTTTAATCAACATTTTCATTTGAGAATTAACCATTGATTATTTTTCCTTGTGATGATAATTATTGTCAGTTAACATTAACATTCAATAGGTGCAACCCAATAAACACAAATGTAAATGCACAAATCATGCAACACAAATCTTCATTTTTGTGATCTTAACACAAAAATCATAATAGGAATTCAAATTCTTTAAGTTTGTTGATAGTGTGGCACTCTTCCATTTGTGAAGTATAACACTAGAGGTTCACTAGCACAATTTTGATTTACTCAATGTTTGGCACAATAATGATGGCCAAACACCACCCTATTCATTCAAAAAATCCAACAAAACTTTTTTTGTCACCAAATGGTTTGAAATTTCCCACATGGGTATTACTCTTCCTTAGGAACGCATTGGTGTAGATGGCTCATGATTTTGCCTATGTACAAATGAGATGTGAATTCCTAAAGATTTAATGGAAATAAATTCCAAAATGAAAATTTAACCTTTAGCCTTCAAAACTTTTGCATATTCACACATGCATATCCCTTTTTTCCAAAAACCCAATGGTGTAGATGGCACCCCATTCTAATGTTGTATGCAAAAGATGTGGGTAGTTGAAAAAATGCCAATTAATTTCAAATTTAAAAAAATGAAAAAAACCCCTGGTTAGATTATTTTTTAGCGACTAGCTTAGGTTAAAAATAAAATAAATGGAAAAATAAAAATCCAATGAAAAGTCCCACATGATAAAAGTCTCAACTACATCCAAATGAATGAATTTTTTTCACATGGATGAAAAAGTTAAAATTAAAAGAAAAAAAAAAGAAGCTTAAAAAATCTGAAAAAAATTAGAAATTAAAATCAATCATGTGTCAAGTTTGGATTGGTGTAAGTTAGGTTTGGAAAAACCTTCAAAAAATGAAATATATAAAGGAATGCCTGGATGGGACCCCCCAGACCCCCTTATCCCAAACTTGGTGTAAAATCACCCAAACCTCCCAAAATTACCAAACTGACTTGGCTCAGTCCAAGCCTTGACTGAGTTGGAGTTTAGTGGTGATGGCGATGGTGGTGCGGA
>Ga0116229_10010412_pt1 | contig 13949 bp, 11 predicted proteins | sample S1TSphgellanicum_3_FD_87313 | JGI IMG/M metagenome (GOLD analysis project Ga0116229, IMG submission 87313) | Host-associated microbial communities from peat moss isolated from Minnesota, USA - S1T2_Fc - Sphagnum magellanicum MG | ecosystem: Host-associated > Plants > Peat moss > Unclassified...
AAAATAAAAATAATGCAATTGACTTCAATTTTCTTTCATGGATATAAGTAATGCATACAAATATGTTTGGCAAGTTCATATAATGCATTTGATTAAATAAGATATGATATAAGAATTTTGAAGGCTACATAATCCATTCTAAAAGGGTTGCAAGGAAAATTATTCCTTTTTTTTGCCATTTGGTTGATTTTTTGTATTCACTAGGTTTAGAATTTGTGGCCCCAAATGTCAACATGTGTAAGAAATTTTCATGCAAAAAAACATGTTAAGTTATATATTAAAACTTGTGTACTCATTTTTTGCATTTCTAAAATTTTATGCACAATTACATACACATGTGGAAAACCACCATCACCATGCAAATTATCATAATTTGAATTATTCAATATTTTTCACTTCAATTTTATTCCATGTAGATTTTATATTTGGAAGATAACAAAAACAAAGTCCTTGAATCTTGTGTCCAAAAAGGGGCACCCAATTGTGAATATGCCCACATGACCTTTACTTACATCCTTCACAAACAAAAATTCTTTCCTTTTTGATTGTCTATAAGTTGAAGACCTTCCACTATTTGACTTTTTTTTTTGATAGTAAAATTATAATCATCAGTTAATGGTTTGTTTCCTTATATAAACATCTAGCAATTCAAAACCCAAAACACCAACTATTTTGCATTCCTTGGCTTTATGGGAATAACAAAGTTATCCCCAACTTGTAATTCAAATGCAAGTTGGTTGTTGTTGAAAACAACCACCTCCCAATTTGTTTCATCATCATAAGCTTCCACCAATAAATCCGTACTAAAACATGGCACCAATCTTATTGCCTTCCAAGGATTTACATGAGCTTGATTAGGACATATTCCAACCACTCCATCAACATAGTCCATGCATGAGCAAATGTAGTTTCATACTTGTAGCATGATGTTGTTTGAGTGGTTGATTGAATGAAATGTATATTTTGTGATGTAGGAACTATCTTGCAATTGAATAGGTGTTGCCTATCCACTTCACCCACTTGAATGTCAATAAAATTTATGGCCACTTCTAGTCTAACCCTTGGATAACTTGTGAAACATTCATCGCAATGTGTAAAAACTTCATCACATCAAAAAACATTATGTAGCTTTGCACCATTAGACTACAATTATTCAATCATAATGCATTTTCGAGGCAAGCCTTAGCACCATCATGGGGTCCCTTCTCACAACTACTGCCCCATAATGCCAATCAAATGGGCACCCATGTAAAAGTTTAAGGTCAATAGTGAGAGAATGGTATTTCACAATATAAAGCCATGTACAAGATCCTTTGAAGTGGGTAGCACACCCATCACTCCAAACAATGTGGCGCTTGGGATATATCTTTTGTTCACAAAGATGGGCCCAATGAAAACCTAGGCATTTTTGTATAAAACATAATATCATGTTTATGATCATCATTGATATAATAAAAATATTCAGTTCATAAGTGATGGCTTTGCTTGTTACTAAGGTTTTAATCAAGGTTCAAGGTGTACATAATATGGATTAGGATTGTTGATTGGAAATTAAACCAATTTTCCTCTTGCACTTCATTCTAACCCTTGAATGAGTATTCTATGGAATCAATCAAAACATAACCTCACCCTCTATAAACTATTTTAGATATAACTTGTATTGGTTATCCTTGCATGATTGTGAAAGATAAGGTTACAAATTTTGAATGTAACATGTATTTTGAATGTGTTAAAACAAGGTGATTACAAGGTAGGGTGGTTCACCTTTTGTGTCATAATGGATTTATTTGTAGAATGTCATGCATTTGCATGTTATTAACATGCCATAAAATTAACAATATGTCAACTTTATGATTAGATTTAAATTTTCAACTTGAATAAGAAGACATCTATATTAAAAATATTATAACATACATGCACCAAATGTATAATAATGAACTTTTGAAGTTGAAAAAATAGAAATCTTGATTTTTTGTTTATGCCTTTCTATACATGTGCATTTTCGTGCATGGTTTTTATTTGCAAGATCTTATAAGGATTCAATATATGATATATTAAAGAAATAACAACATAGATGCAAAGCATTTGTTAAAAAAAACCTTAATAAATAAAAATCTATGGATTTTTAAGTGGCCTAAAATGGGCCATATTTTTGTTAATCCATATCATAATCATTTTTTGGTGGATTTCATTTTTTTCCTCTTAATGCATATGTTAAAATAAAATCTAAAATGGTTTCTCTTTATATGGTTTTGTTAATTTATTAATGCAACTCCGCATTTAACCAATGATACCATAGTAGATTGTTATTTTAACATTATTGTATGGACTTTTAGGGAGTGGTGTATCCACAAAATTTGAGTCACCCTAACTTGCAACCACCCAAATTTTAGGGTTAATTTTTTAATGATCCAAAGAATGACTTCTTTCAACTCACCATCTTTGGTCTTTTTATCCATCACTTTTTCAAACCTTTTCCAAGAAATCAACCTACTATTTGTAAGGTTCAATTCTCTATCACAAAGAGGAATCCTATGGAGACTACAAGGGTGCATTCACCTTTCAAATAAATGAATTTAACCCTAGGATTACCTAGGGGTGTTGGGCAAAGAAATTGCAACCATAGGTTCGTGCTCCTTTTGAAAACATGGTGGATACGTTGATAAACAAAAATACCTTGTATCGTGGAATTTTTGATTGGCCTTGTGCACATTGAATCACATTGATAACCACAGGAAGGATTGTTTTCACCATGGTGAGCAAAAATTAATCTCATGTTGTTGAAATTGTCTTTAATCTTAGCCATTTTTTGGTGATACTTGTAGTGGCAAATATTGAAGTCTTTTAACCTTTTCACTTCAATTTAACAAATGATTCAAGTTCTATTTGTAAATCCTTATGACTTGCTTTGAAGTGGGAAAAAACATCAACTTGATTTTAAAAATCAAAGGTGCAAATAACTATTAGATATTTCACATGTAATTCACATGTAATAGAATTGATAAGATTCAAAATTCAAATAGGCCTAGTTGGACTCATTGTCAAATTCAAGATACAAGAGCACACAAGAATCAAGATTTCATCACTTAGGAATCCAAAAAAATTATGCATGTACAACTTCATCCTTAGGAATTTAAGAATCAAGAATCTCAATGCATTTAGGAATCAACCCATGTAGGACTATACTACCCAAGACTATTTTACTATATTACAATCCAAAAGTCAACCCAATTATGTAGGAATACATCATGGTGCAAGATTAGCCAATCAAGGACATAATTACTTAGGACTTCATAGTCAAAGATCAAACCCAATTGTAGGATTGAATCATCATGCAAGATTATATTAGGACTCACATACAAATGAGTACATGATTAACTCACATGGTCTTGACTCCTAAAAGAAATGAAGGTTAAAACCTTTAAAGATAAGGCTAAGGAAGTGAGTATATTCATTCACATGACACAAAGGCTACATAGTTCAAAACAAGTCCTACCAAAAGGTGCAAATGACTCAACAAAAGACAATGAGAAAGAAATAAGAATTGAAAGGTTAACAAACATGAATGAATTATAAACCTCATTATGATATAAATAATATTTTGCATGCATTTTTCTCACATTTTCAAAATGAGGCATGTAACATCTTTTTTGTTTGGGGACATCTTTGTTTCATTTGTCCACCAACTTGAAACAACAACATTGCTTTCTAGGAGAGCACATTCATGCAATGTTTTACAATTGAGAACACATTCTGGCATCAAACTAGTAAGGAATGAGCACATACCATTTTTTCAAACGTTGTTTTGGGTAACATTTCACCTATGTAACTTGTATGTGCACGGGGACATGGTGAGTCTTCTTTACATATAATGTAGTAGTTGTCTCTATGTTAGGACCATCATCTTCAACATCTTGTTGAAAATCCTTTGGAACTTGTCAGAATGCTCATTTTCTTTCCTTCACCCTAAATCTAATGTTCTTATGTTTCAATGTAAAGCAAGACCTATTTGTGGCTTCAAATGCAAGTCGATTCCTTATTCCTTCCCCCTCTCAATGTAATTGCACACATTGCCGTTTCATAGGCTTGTAGATGGACCCTTACATTCCAACTGACTAGAGGGAACCAAACCATTCAAATGTCTTGAGACCCTTGAAGCCCCTATCCAATGTAAGAAGGGCAAACTAATGTGTTAGATGCAAATGTTTTGAGTGAACCAAGAAGGTGGCCTTTAATGCTTTCAATCTAAATATACATTTTCCATTGTTTTGAGATGAGCTACTATGGCCATTAATAACGTTGTGATAACTACTTTTGTGCTATGCAACATCAGGTATGCAAAACTTGAAATATTGTGCAAAGTTTATATAAGCATAAAAAATGTTGATTTTCTTGAATTACCTTTTAGAAAATCCAGTCTTAAACTTTTTTTTCACATGGTGGCCCCAAAATCAGACTTCCAAACAAATCATTTTTTGAATGGAAGTCACACGGTTAATTTTGAGCCATATCAAAATACATTAGAAATGGATTTTCAAAGAATTTTCAACTACTGTTTTTGGTGCACCCTAGTGTGCTCACCTTCTCCAATTTCTTTGATTTGGTATTGATGCCCATGTCTTGATGTTCTTCCATTCCCCTCCATATTTCTAGGTGCTTTGGTTTGGTTTGCAATACCTTCTACCACACGACTCGTTCTTTAGCATCTCCTTGGCATAGTGTTCCATTCATGCTTCTCCATGATTTGATCCAATTGATTTTTTATGTTCTTTTTAGCAACTCTGTACATCTCATTGCTTTGGCCACACTTGTGCTAGCTATTTAATTCTTGGTTTATGAATACTTAGATCACAACCTAGAGCAATTAAAAAAAAAATAGAAAATAGTGCAAGGGCTCCATGCACAAAAAGAAAAATCTCATTTAAATTATGGTTTCTCACCCCTTCAATACTACCACTTTTGTTCCTATGATTGAAACACACAATTAATTGTTGAAAGAAAAGGAAAACTAGCCAGTTCCCATCAATCCGGTAGACTAGACTTGTTCTATTCAACAAACTCAAGACTGTTAAAGATTGCTTATCAAAGAAGACTTCAAAGTTTAAAGGATAAACTTAGAACTCCAAATGAGAAAGAAATTAACAATCAATGTACAATTAGCAATTCACAGGTTAGTTAGTACCACTAGTTGTGGAGGAATTCTATCTTTGCAACTGTACATTTAGAGCATGCATATCCTTAGCATCCAATTTATGAATCTTCAGGAATGCAAGCAATTTTGAAGAATTCAACCTGGGGTTTGATGAATTTCGACCTGAAGCTGGTTTCTAATTAAACGTGAATGGAACAAACTTGAACACATAAATCTAAAAGATGACCATAACAGTTTCTAGGACTCAGATTTTTTTTTTGTGAAGGAACACTGTTTTTTTGAGCTCTTGATAGAATTGTAACAAGTTTTAGATGCAATGGTCACAAAGCAACCTGCTTCATAGCATTCTGTCTCAGGAGGTTCAGAGAGTAAGAAGTTTGAAAAGAGAGAGAGGTAGAGGAGAGAAACAAACAAGAGAATAAAATCTAAATGACTAGGGAGAGATGGAGACTGGTTAGGTAAGAGACTCTCAATGCCCTGGGGTTGCTATCATAAACCCACACCAACTTGACAGAACTAGCGGAAGCAAGGGAGGCCAGAGACAGAAAACCAAGGAACACCATTTAACAGAGGAAGAGGTCGGAAAAGGCTACATTGGTGACTTATGGCCTCACAAAGCTTGTAAGCAATGCAGCACTCTTGACCTTTAGAAGACAATAAGGCCCCAGTAGTAAAGACCACATAATCTGTCTGGAAAAAAGTGTGTGCATGAAAATGTTATGTACACCTAGATTTTGCAACTTGTCTTTGATATCTGCAGGGTTCATAACCATGTTGGGCAGGTATTAGAAATGACATCAACCCCATTTGGTTCTCAGGGGGGTTCTTTGATTTCTTGACCATGGTTGTAAAACAAAAATCAAGGAATTGGTTCTGATATATGTTAACCACGGTTTTGGAAAAATAAAAACTCATCTATATAACTACCAGTTGGTTTCCATTCTTACATCAAAATCTTCAATCCTTTGAAGGGTTTGAAATAAGCAGAGCGGAGGGTTCTTTGATTCTGTCATAAAAAATAACTGGAACCGAAACTGGCCTAGAAGTAAGTTGTCAATATAATTGAATTCCTGCTCACAACACTGGTTCATAGGTAGTCTCAAGAATGGCGCTAATTATCTGCCAGCATGAAGCACACATTCCAAGGTAGAAAACAAAACATAAAGATAAATACAAAGTTAATCTGAGACATGAGAGCTAGGGTACCTTTCAGTGCAGAAAACATAAACCTTTGGGAAGAACAAAATTGGAAAAATTGGGTTAGCCTGTAAGGGGGGGGGGGAAAAAAAAAGAATAAGAAAAACCCCTCTTCTGCTGCCACTGACACTAAAAAGCTTTGGCAGAGATACTTTACAGGGAGTATCTGCAGTTGAAATAACAGGCACAAAATGTTTTCAAGTGCTACTCATGGGAGTGGTAAAGTTGCACGAACGTGGAAGAAATTTTCAACCATACTCCTTTTGTGAGAATTCTAGTTCTTGTGGTTTCTAGTGTGCAATTTGGACATTTTCATAAATCTTGTTTGCAATACTTAACCCATGAAGCCCAAAAATAATGTACCCAAATGCGTAAAAACAAACACTATAATCACCATTACAATGAGAGAAATAGCACCAAACATAAGAGGTTGATACATCTGTGTTTATTTCAAGGAACAACACATACTCTTTAAGCTTCAATCAGACATGATGCTAACTCAGTCTTAACTCAATATTAACTGAGACAATCTCATTGATGGATTCAAATTAAGAATGTTAACTAACATAAAATTTGATGAGTAAATCCAACATGGCATGTGATGTTTGCTAGGCTTGGAAGATGCCCAAAAACTTACAAACCCATCTGCAAATTCATCATTGTTGCAGCAGAAATTCCAGACTTCAAAGATTAGTGAGTATACACTGAAAAAGGGTTCCTGCAGTTGCAAAGGACAAACAAACAAAGGAACAAATAATGAAGGAAAATGAAGTCCAATGAGAAGAAAATTGCATTATTTTGTGAAATGAGATTAAACCATCACTTCACCTGTTGTGAGAAATCAAAACTAACCTTGATTACGGCCTTCACAAAGCTGATGACAAGACAGGAGATCCTCTGGAGAGAGAAGGGGAATATTAATTGTAGGGCAAAAATAAATCTGAAGGAAATCTTTTGCCAACGAGGCAGGTTATTAAGCTAGATTTGCATTGAACGTGAAGCAAATAAGCCACTTGCTAGGGTGTTTTATGGCTTTGGGCAACAAATTATGAGGCTTAACTCCAAAACAAAAGGATGTCTAACAATATTTGACAGCAAAATCTCACACCCCACAATCACAACAAGAGAGATTGTGATCCAGAATGAGACAACAAGATTCTTTCTTTCCAGACATGAAGAAAGAAGGAATTTCACACGGCTTTCTTTCTTTAGATCCAACATCTTAGCAAGGAAATTCAGCCTTTGAGAACCTGAAGAATGCAAGAATACCCAGGTTGCACTACTAGTGCTGCTGCCTGCCAGCCAGCCACTGGCAACAACTTGCAAGGGGACCAAAGTAACTTATCTGTAGAGAAATTTGTGCTAGCTTATAACTGCTAGAAAATGAAGAATCTATGTCCACTCCAAAAAAAATGAAAAATCCTACATCCACTGAGGAAAAAAAAAAACCCTACATCATCATTGAAATTCCAAAACTGGAGGAGGCAAGCATCAAGGATTAGATGATGATAAATAATATCAAGAACAATGTTAGGGATTTCAAGGCCATATAGGAAATCATGGCACCTTGGTTCACAAACTGTGAACCGGCCACCAGGTGTTGTCAAAGATGATGATATTGGACTGGCTGAAGAATAGATCTCTAGAGGTTTCTAAAGGTGGGCACCTTCACTGGTAACAGATCAATGCAATCTGTCCAAGGGTTATACATGCTAGGGCACTTCACAGTGCGCAAAGCTCGCCACACAGCACTGTTGCATTTGAATCCAGAGCCAAAAGCGATTTGCCAAACTGTATCCCCTTGTTTCACTCTGCCCTTGGCTTCAGTGTAAGCAAGCTCATACCAAGTGGAGCTGCTGGAAGTGTTGCCAAATCTGTAGAGTGTCATGCGTGAGGGTTCCATGTGCCATTCAGAGAGCTGCAGGTTTTTCTCTATCTCATCAAGCACGGCTCTGCCACCAGCATGGATGCAGAAATGGTTGAATGCAAGCTTGAAATCCGGGATGTAGGGCTTGATCTTCTTCATATTGAAAACCTTGCGACCCACAAGAGTGGCAAAGAACAAAATCTGTTCAGAGAGTGGAAGGACAAGGGGACCCAGAGTGGTGATGTTTGCTTTCAATGCATCACCAGCAACACCCATGAGATCTCTGGAGAGTGAAACTCCAAGTCTGCTGTTCTCATCTTCTTCTTGGAACACACAACTGAAGCACTTGTCATCAGCTCCCTTGTGAGTTCTCACCACATGCACAAGCTCATACTTGGCTCTCCTCCTCTCACTCCTTTTGTTGGAGAGAAGGATTGCAGCACCACCCATGCGGAAGATGCAGTTGGAAACAAGCTTGGATCTGTCATTACCCAAGTACCAGTTCAGGGTGATATTCTCCATGGAAACCACAACTGCATAGGAGTTTCTGTAGACTTGAAGCAAATCCTTTGCAAGGTTGATGGCTATGACACCAGCACTGCAACCCATGCCTCCCAGGTTCATGCTCACGATGTTTCCTCGCATCTTGTAGTGGTTGACAATCATGCTGGAAAGAGAGGGAGTAGGAGTGAACAAGCTGCAATTCACCACCAGGATACCGATGTCTTTTGCTTTCAATCCGGTCTTCAGAAAGAGCTCGTCTAAGGCCCCGAACATCACCATCTCCGCTTCCAGTCGAGCTTCTCTCAAGCAAGGATTGGGGGGCTGGCTCTGGATTGCTGGTGGCAAGTAAGTCTCGTCGCCCAGACCACATCGCTCCAGTATCTTCCTCTGAAACTCTACACTCGTTTTGTTGAAAGTGCCTGTCCTTTCCGTTGTATCCATGAACATCTGCATCGACATCTTTCGCTCGTCATCCGGCTTGAAGCAAGCGAAATCCACCAGGTACACAGGCCGTGGCCTGGACATGAAGTAAAGAGTACCCACGAACACCAATGCTGCTGAACACACTAAGATGCTCACCAGATTGAACTGCAAATGCTCCCATAGCTGAGAGATGTCCTCTTGGCCGAGTCTTCCAATCTCAGCTGCAATAGCTAGCATCAAAGGAATCATGAGAAGAAACAAACCATGCGAGATCACATAGTGATACCCAAGTTTCACGTACTTCAGATTCACAGACTGAAGAAAGTCGGGCATGATTCTCATCTTCCCAGCTACACTAGTAGCTGCCTGGCTGCTGCTGCTATTCCCGTTGCCTGCAGCTGCTACGGCCCTATGCATGACCTGCTGCTGATCTTGGAGACTTGCCATGGTCTCTTTCTATTTTCAAAGCTGCTTGCAGTAACACGCTGGGTCTCCCTGATCTCAAAGCTGCTGATCAGTTGTGATATTTCTCACTAGACTGCATCTGAAGCTGCCGCGAGCTCAGAGAATGTTCACGCCTTTGCTGGCGAGCGAGTCTAAAGTTGTGCAATGCAGTGGTCAAAAGCTAGCTATTGAGTAGCTCAAGTCTTATAAGTCTGGAGGAGCTGCTGCAGCTCAGGTGGTGATAGCAGCAGCAGCAGGAGGGTCTCACTATAATAATATTAAAGCTGCAAGCAACTCCTGCTGATCATCTCAACTCGCCAGAGCACCCACAATCTCCTCAGTCCTCTCCTGATGAGGATGTCGATCTCGCGGGACAAGACCCAACGCAATATGTTCAAGCTGTGTAGTATGAAAATGTCAGAAACTACTCCTCCGGCAGGACTTTGTGCCAAATGGGGCAATGGAACAAAACCGAGCAGCACGTGAAGAGAGACAATGAGACGGAACTCGCCCGGTGTGTGTGTGTGTGTGTGTGTGTGTGTTTGGTATACTGGAGGAAGGACCACATGAAGAAGCTGGAGAGTTCAAACGAACCTCCGTGTTTGAAACAGCAGAAGCAAACTGAACAGTGGACCAAAAACAGCTTAAATTTCTTTTGAAGAAAGCACACAGAGTAGCACTACAGTCACTACAGCAACTGCGTGCATTCAATCATTCGGACGAGAAAAACAGGCGAGGTGATGACGAGTGGCACAGCCAAACAAAGCTTCTGGACCGCAGAAGGAGAACAGCAGCGGCGGAGTCGTTGCAAAGCGTCGCGAGCGAGCGAGCGCGCGCGCTTCACTGCGAGTGGAAAAGTAGTCTGTACCTGCAGTTTAACTGCGGTTAATTTCTGAACTTTCTGTTGTAGTCAGAAAGAGGTACCACGCCCCTGTTTCTGACAATTGGCTGGAAAGAGATGACGAAAATTAAATTCCCTTTTTGTTTTTTCCTCACAACTTTACAGTGTTTTCATGACAAAAATAAAATTCCATTTTTGTTTTCTTTTTCCTCCTCGTAAGTTCTCTACGTTTTAATTGATGAAACCCTGCCAATCAAAAATAAACCAAAGCACCCAAAAAAGGGGGAAAACAAGGAACAAAAATTCTTTAATTCTTTAATTGCTTCTTTAAAGGCCTGAATCTGCCACCTTTCTTTTACAATAAAAATTGCACTGCACACACATTATTGCAAAATAACATATAGTACCTGACAAAGGGTTTTTTTTTTCATGAAAGAATTGGCTAGTTTTTCCAAACATTTAGCAAAATTAGTACTATCTACATTAGAAAATGAAATTTCCAAAATTTTCCCAATTTGTTTGGTTAAACAATAGGACAAAATTTGGGAAGAAATAACACTGTATCTGACCCTGAAAATTGTCGGCAGTTGTTTTCCGTTGAGACAGGTACTTAAAATCGTTAAAAAAATTTGGGGTGGGGGGGAGGGGTTTCCCATCTGTTTTGTCTGGCAACCCCGATTTGAATATTTCAACACTTGGGTAGACAGACCCATCACTGATCTCCTGCTTATGACCGAACATTTATTTATATTTTCATTGTATGTGCCTCATTTTGAGTGATTTAAAATGTTATGGGAGTGCTACCTCAAGTTTTAGAAATCATCTTTGAAATGCAAAAGAAAGAATTGAGGAAAAAGTAACATGAAAAAAAAGAAGCTTTCCAATTTACAAAACATGTTTTTTTCTTTTTGGACCTCTTTTATTTTAAATTTCATAAAAATTTCTTTTTTATTCATTTTAAACGATTTAAAGTGCTATAAAAGTGTCACCTGAAGTTCTACAAATCATTTTGAACTCTGATAGCAACATACAATAAAAAAAATTGGTTTTTGAGAACCAGCCTTTGTAGTGTTTGAGTTCTTGACCTTTTTACTTTGGGGGCCATAAGTTTCTCATTTCTAATTTGTTTTCAACGATTGTTAATGTATCAGATGTGTCAAAGGAGGGGTTAAAGTTTTGTTTGGACACCTAAAACAAACTGAGGCCTCCCCTTGAATTTGGCCTGCCCTGAGCACTAAGTGTTTGGTCACCACCCGATCTACCCTATTACAACGACCAGGTATAGAAATCAAAGGCTCTGAAAATTTGAAATGTAGCCTATACCATTTGATTTGTAATAATTCAAAGGAAACGACTTCCTGAATCTTTTCTAAGTCAAGAAATGAACTCCCAACATTTTGGCTCAGCCAATGCAGACAATTAATCCAACCTGTCTTTATTTAAAAGCCAAACCTTAATGACAGGTATGGTATTTGGCACTATATTATTTTCATACTGTAGCCTACATTATTTCCACATTGACAAAACGAATAATTTATTTATTTCCAAAAAATGAATTCTTCTTAGAATTTTAGAATTATAAAAAATAGATCATTTACTATAATATTGTGTATGAGTAGTGATAACATCATTCAGAGTGCAGACTATTATAATTATGATGATTTTCAACATGTCAACTTCATATTTTCACAAGATTTCATTTCACCATTTCGAGGATTATTTAATGACGAAACTGACCTTAGGGTAAGGTAATCATCTTCTTTTGAGTTTTTTCCCCACCCCTCTTTTGTTCAGCTGCATAGAATGCATGTCATTATAAGATTGATACATGGAAGAATAGGCCCCTAAGACTGTTCATGAATGGGAAGGGGGACATCACATTCATGTACTTGGCTAGCTAGGTACTTAGCATTGTGGGTGGTATCAAGCAAGTTCCACCCAGTTCTTTTTTTTTGGTGGTGAATTTTGGCTGTTTGCAAAAAACATTTTTGAAAAAGGAATATTTTGTCACAAATTCCCGTTTTTGACAAAAAAATTCAACGCTCACCACAACTGCTTGAAAGGGAGCTTAAGGTTTTTCTACTTTCATATTTTGAATATTGCCAAATTTGGCTATTCCGATGGATGATTGCCACTTGAGCATGAAATTGAAGAAACAAAAAACAAAATAAAAATATTGGTTCCAACAAGTGGTACTTTTGGGATAATTAAGTTGGTGATCATTTGTTACTTAAAAACTCAAATAAATTGCTAAGAACCAAGTTTGCAAATTTGAATATATAGGTACCGTAACAATATGTTGTTTGAGTACTTGGTGTCAAATTTTGACAAGTTTCAGCAAGAGCTATATTGTTGATGACCATGTCATGTAAAATCTTACAAGTTTTCCGTACTTGACCTAATTGGATAATGGGAGGTTGAAAACAAAATATGACAACAAAACTAAAATGAAAATCTTACCAACTCTATTCATTACCACAAATTTGATTGAAAGGTATATATTTCAAGATCTGGAGGAAGTGTGGGAGGCATAAGTAGGAAACTGAAGGAGGCGAAATTGGCAGTGGAATGTTGACAAAATTTTGAAGACGTCACAAACAAAAATAATCAATACAATAGAAAGACTTACCAAAAATTTGGGGGTTAGGAGCTTAAGTTTTGATAACTGAGGTCTTATTGAATAATGATAGTGATGGGCTCATTAATAATCTCGATTAATGAGGATACATATGTATCAAGCTTGATAAGCTTAAGCACTTTTGTGCCATTTTGCCCAGTGGGTTTATTCCAAGTGAGTTAACAACCAATTTTGTGTTATTGTGAGTTTTAGGTTAGATGCCAATTCTGGACCTAATTTGGAGATGTTCAATTGTTTTTGACTAAATTGAATCTGAAAATAATTCATTATTTTCCATGTGGAGTCTGGACAAAGTTGAGAGAGAGTGTGTCCTAACCCTTCAATGTATCTAATAATGACAAGTGAATAGATCAAACAGGTTGAACTAAGTTACCTATGTGGCACTTTGTGGATGGGAGGCTTCATGAGGGAAGGCTTCATAATGGTATCTCAAACACACCATCATGTGAGAACATGTGTGAAAATATTGAGTGTGTCATAACTCAGGTTCAAGTTTTTCTCATAAGTTGGCAATGTGGCAGAATATCTGTCCAAGTTTTTTTTTATCATGATTACTCTTGTCTAGCTTCTAGAAGTCATGATTGCCCTAGACTTTCTTGCCCATAGAAGTGTGGAATTTCCCAAACTGCCTAAGTACCCACATTCTTAGTGCACCACAACATTTGCGTCGCTATCCAACATTTGCAATTTTACAGCCAGAGTGAACCAGCACCCACCAGTGCACCAACGTGGATGGATGGTGCACTCAAAGGATTCTCTTTTCTCTCCCTGTGCCATCCCAGGTTGATATTTTTTGTTTGCCCTTTCTCAGCCCTAATCTCAGTTTTTTTTTGCAACTTTATTTTCTCCCCGCCCCCTTCCCAGTTTTCTTTTCCCCCCTGAT
>Ga0116229_10010415_pt1 | contig 13947 bp, 13 predicted proteins | sample S1TSphgellanicum_3_FD_87313 | JGI IMG/M metagenome (GOLD analysis project Ga0116229, IMG submission 87313) | Host-associated microbial communities from peat moss isolated from Minnesota, USA - S1T2_Fc - Sphagnum magellanicum MG | ecosystem: Host-associated > Plants > Peat moss > Unclassified...
GAGCGTTCCCGTGCTGATCCTGGCGGGTGGGCTCGATCCCGCAACGCCGCCTGCGCACGGCGAGGCGATTCTTCCTGGACTCAGCCAAGGGCGCATGCTGGTGGCGCCAAACCTTGGCCACGGCGTGAGCGAGTCGGCGTGCGCGCCCGATCTGATCTACCGGTTTTTCCGTGAAGCTGATGCCCGGTCGCTAGACGGCAGCTGCCTGACGCGCCTGCCGCGCCCACTTTTCTTCGCTCCGATCAAGGCGAAAGACGCGGCATGATCGAAGTCGCGCACCTGCACAAGTCGTTCATGGCAGCCAGCGGTAGAAAGCGCGCGTCCGTCACCGCAGTTGAAGACGTCAGCCTGACCGCTGACGATGGCGAGATCACCGGCCTGCTCGGCCCGAACGGCGCTGGCAAGACCACGACGCTGCGCATGATCGCAACCCTCGTTGCCCCCGATCGGGGCATCGCATCCGTTGACGGCCTCCATAGCGTCCAGAACGCAATGGAAGTCAGGCGCCGGCTCGGTGTGCTCTCGGACGCGCGCGGTCTTTATGTGCGCCTGACCGCGCGCGAGAACATTCGCTACTACGGGCGACTGCGTGGCATGTCGGATGCGGCCATCAAGGATTCGACAGAGCGGCTCGCGCAATTGATCGAGATGGAAAACCTGCTTGATCGTCGCACCGAAGGTTTCTCCCAGGGTGAGCGCATGAAAGTGGCGATCGCCCGCGCACTTGTGCACGACCCGCAAAACCTGGTGCTCGACGAGCCAAGCAATGGCCTTGACATCATGTCCACGCGCGCGCTGCGCGATCTCATCAGGCGCCTTAAGGAGCAGGGCAAGTGCATCCTCATGTCGAGTCACATCATGCAGGAAATTTCGGCGCTGTCCGATCGCATCGTCGTCATGGCAGGAGGTCGCACGGTTGCTGCTGGCACAGCGCCTGAACTGATCGAAATCGCCAAGGCCAGAAATCTCGAAGACGCGTTCGTCGCGCTCACGGCGCATGCCAGCCAGGACGCCTCACCACCTGGGACGCGGCCATGATCGCCACCATCTGGACGGTATTTCGCAAGGAATCCCAGGACGGCCTGCGCGATCGGCGCACACTTTTCACCATCCTCATTACCGCCATCGCCATGGGCCCCGTTTTTCTCCTGTTGATGGCCAATTTCGTCTCGGGACTTGAGGAGCGCGGCACACGCCGCGAGGTCATGGTCGATGGCATTGGCAATGCGCCCGAGCTTGCCAACTTCCTGCAACGCAACGATTTCACCATCAAGCCCGCTCCTGCCGACTATCTCGATGAAATCAAGAGCGGGCGGCTGCAAGAAGCAGTGATTGTGATCGCGCCGGACTTTTCGACGCGCTTCGCACACGGTGACGTGATCGACGTCGAGCTGGTCTTTGACGAGTCCCGCAACGATGCGCAGGTCTCGATCAGGCGCGCGGAAAATCTCCTGCATGCCTTCGCGAAGGAAATCGGCATTACCCGTTTGATTGCACGCGGCGTCGCACCGGACGTGGCGCGTGTGGTCAACGTCGAGCGAATCAATACCGCAACCCCCAAGCAGCAGGGTGCATTCTTGCTCTTTCTGATTCCCATGTTCGGTTTGATCAGCGCCATGATCGGCAGCATGAGTGCTGCAATTGACACGACTGCGGGCGAGCGCGAGCGCGGCTCGCTCGAGCCGCTTCTCATGAACCCGGTTGGCGTTGGTGCCCTTGTGATTGGCAAATGGAGCGCGGTGGCGTTGCAGTCATGCGCCGTGCTGGCGCTGACCATGTTCAGCTTCGCTCTTGCCGCCCACGTCGTGCCAAGCGAGAAACTCAGTCTGCTATTTCAGTTCGGTGCGCCCGAACTCAGCCGTTTTTTCGCCATGATGCTGCCTTTCGCCTGCATGATCGCCGCGCTGCAGATGCTTGTCGCGACCTACGGCCGCAGCTACAAGGAAGCCCAGACCTATGCCGGCTACATCGCGCTGGTGGTCAACTTCGTGCCCCTTGTCACCGTATTTTCGGCATTTCGCGATGCGCCATGGCAGTTGCTGATTCCGGCGCTGGCCCAGCAGATGGTGTTATCGCGGGTGTTGCGCGGCGACAGCGTCAGCGCCTATGCCTATCTCGTGCCAGGCCTTGTGGCAGTGGCGCTTGCCATCCTGTTTCTGGTTGGCCTTACCCGGCTGCTGCAGCGCGAGCGGATCATTTTCGGTCGCTAGCCCCCCCTCGCGAGGCAAGGCACGCGTGCTAAAATTCGGGCCCTCGGAGCAGTGCCACGACGGACCAAAGGCAAGCATGGCAGGACATTCAAAATGGGCCAACATCCAGCACCGCAAAGGGCGCCAGGATGAAAAAAGGGGCCGCATCTGGACCCGACTGATCAAGGAAATCACGGTTGCCGCGCGGCTTGGCGGCGGCGATGCGGCGATCAATCCGCGTCTTCGGCTTGCCATCGACAAAGCCAAAGACCAGAACATGCCTGCTGACAACATCAAGCGCGCGATCGATCGCGGCACCGGCAGCCTTGAGGGCGTGAACTACGAGGAAATCCGCTACGAAGGCTATGGCGTCAACGGTGCCGCCGTCCTGGTCGATTGCCTGACCGACAACCGCACCCGCACCGTCGCTGACGTGCGTCATGCTTTTTCCAAGTTTGGCGGCAATCTCGGCACGGATGGCTCGGTCGCCTACCTGTTTAAGCACTGCGGACAGTTTCTCTTTGCGCCTGGCACGTCCGAAGACAATGTCATGGAGGCAGCGCTCGAGGCTGGCGCCGATGATGTCATCAGCGATGACGAGGGTGGCATCGAGGTGACTTGCAATCCGCACGACTTCTCCCACGTCAAGGAGCGCCTGCTTGCCGCCGGTCTTAAGGCAGACGTCGAGGGCATCGTCATGAAACCCATGACCGAAGTCGAATTAAGCGGCGAGGACGCCGCCAAGATGCAAAAGCTGCTCGACGCCATCGAGAATCTCGATGACGTTCAGGACGTCTACACTTCGGCAGTGCTAAGTTGAGCCTGCCACCTTCTAGGCTCAGGTTTCAATGAAGGTTCTTGTCGTCGGTGCTGGCGGTCGCGAGCATGCGCTGGCGTGGCGCCTCGCCCAGTCGCCGCGCGTGCAGCTGGTCTATGTCGCCCCGGGCAATGCCGGCACGGGTGCGCATCCGAACATGCAAAACGTTCCTGTCACGGATAACGCCGCGCTGATCGAGTTCGTGCGCAAGGAAGGCATCCATTTCACTGTCGTTGGCCCGGAAATCCCGCTTGCAAGTGGCATCGTCGACGCATTTCGCGAGGCCGACCTGAAAATTTTCGGCCCGACCAAAGACGCTGCGCAACTGGAAACCTCGAAGGATTTTGCCAAGCAGTTCATGCAACGTCACGCCATCCCGACGGCAAAGTTTCAGACCTTCACCGACCCGCTTGCGGCCAAGGCCTACATCACGCAAAAGGGCGCCCCGATCGTCGTCAAGGCCGACGGCCTGGCTGCCGGCAAGGGCGTGGTGGTGGCCTCCGATCTGGACAGTGCGCACGCGGCAGTCGATAGCATGTTCAGCGGCTTTGCCAAGGGTGCACGCGTTGTCGTCGAGGAATTTTTGACCGGCGAGGAAGCGAGTTTCATCGTCATGGTCGATGGCCACCATATCCTGCCCCTTGCGACAAGCCAGGACCACAAGCGCCTGTCTGACGGCGATGCAGGACCGAACACCGGCGGCATGGGTGCGTATTCGCCCGCGCCCATCGTGACCCCCGAGGTGCACGCGCGCGTCATGCGTGAAATCATCGTGCCGACCGTGCACGGCATGGCTGCCGACGGCATTCCATTTACCGGATTTCTTTACGCCGGGCTGATGATCGATGCCAGCGGCAATCCGAAAACGCTCGAATTCAATTGCCGCATGGGCGACCCCGAAACGCAACCGATCATGGCCCGCTTGAAAAGCGACTTGCTGCAGGTGTTCGAGCACGCCGTGGCAGGCAGCCTCGATGCGGTGGAGCTCGAGTGGGATCGTCGTACTGCGCTTTGCGTTGTGATGGCCGCCAAGGGCTATCCGGATGCCCCGGAAATGGGCGCGCCAATTAGCGGCATCCCTTCGGACACGCCCGATTGCGTGGTGTTCCAGGCCGGGACGCGGCTGGTCAACGGCAAGACGGTGGTCAGCGGTGGCCGCGTGCTCGGCGTGACAGCGCTGGCTGATAGCGTGCGCATGGCACAAAGGCGCGCCTACGAGGCGCTTGGCTCGATTCATTTTGATGGTGCCCAATGGCGCCGCGACATCGGCTGGCGTGCGCTCAACAAGCGCCACTAATTCATGTCCAAAGAACCTGCAACCGAGCACGTCGCGCACTACCTTGAAGAACTGCAGCGCCGCATCGTCCTGGCGCTGCAAGGCCTGGATCGCGAGCGTTTCATGCATGATCCATGGAAAAAAGGCGAGAACGAAGCCTTAGGCGGCCATGGCGTAACGTCGATCATCGAGGGCGGATCACTTTTTGAGCGCGGCGGCGTCGGCTTTTCTCGCGTCACCGGCAAGCGCTTGCCGCCCTCGGCGAGCGCGACGCGGCCCGAGCTTGCCGGACGCAGCTTCGAGGCCATCGGCGTGTCGCTGGTACTGCATCCCAGAAACCCCTACATCCCCACTGTGCATATGAACGTGCGCTATTTCATTGCAAGCGGCGCCGGACAAGAGCCCGTGTGGTGGTTCGGCGGAGGCATGGACCTCACGCCTTACTATGGCTTTGTCGAGGATGTGCGCCACTTCCATCAGACATGCAAGGATGCGCTTGAGCCCTATGGATCCGAGCTCTATCCGAAGTTCAAGGCGCAGTGTGATACCTATTTCCGCATCAAGCACCGCAACGAGCCGCGAGGCGTTGGCGGCATCTTCTTTGACGATTTCAGTGCCCTTGGATTTGATCGAAGCTTTGCCTTGATGGCAAGCGTTGGCGATCACTTCACAAGGGCTTATCTGCCCCTCGTAGAGCGGCGCAGCGCAATGAGCTATGGCGAAGAACAGCGCCGCTGGCAGTCGCTCAGACGCGGCCGCTACGTTGAGTTCAACCTGGTTTATGACCGCGGCACGCTTTTCGGGCTGCAGTCTGGCGGCCGCACCGAATCGATCCTGATGTCGATGCCGCCCGAAGTCAGCTGGCGCTACGACCATGGTCCGACGACCGGCAGTCCGGAATCGGTATTTTTGACCGAATTCCTTGTCGTTCGCGACTGGATATGAGCGCAGGGCGCATTGGAATTCTGGGCGGTACCTTCGATCCTCCCCACGTCGCCCATGTAGCCCTGGCCGAGCTGTTCAGAAAGGCCCTTGATTTATCGGAGCTGATCCTGATTCCGGCCGGCAATCCCTGGCAGAAGCCGGCGCTGCGGACGGCAGCGGTCGACCGCATCACCATGCTCGAGCTGGCGTTTGCGACATACCCAGGCCGCGTTGCCATCGACGAGCGTGAAATCAGGCGCTCGGGGCCAAGCTATACCGTTGACACGCTCGCGGAATTGCGCGTGGAACAGGGACCGCAAGCCTGCCTGACCTTTCTCATGGGCGCCGACCAGCTGCTCGCACTTCCGGGCTGGCACCAATGGCGCAAACTTTTCGATCTCGCCAACCTTGCCGCGGCAGGTCGGCCAGGATCTGCGCTTGACCCCCTCGCATGGCCGCAGGAATTTCGCAAGGAACTGGCCGGGCGCATCGTGCTTCCCGCCGATCTCCTGACGCCAAATGGCAGCGTTGTGCTGGTCCCGGCCGACTTGGGCGACGTCTCCTCAAGCCAGGTGCGCAGCTTGCTCAAGGATCGCAGTCCCAACCTTGCAGCCGATCTGTTACCCTCGCCTGTTCTGGAATTCATCCGCCGGCGCGGGTTGTACACATACTGAATGGATACCCGAAAACTGCAGCGCGTGATCGTCGATGCCTTGGAAGACGTCAAAGGCCAGGACATACGGGTATTTAACAGCTCGGGGCTCACCGATCTCTTCGATCGGGTCGTGATCGCTACCGGGACGTCGAACCGGCATACCCGATCGCTCGCCAACGCCGTGCGCGAAAAGGTCAAGGCCGCAGGCGGCGAAGTCATCGGCATGGAAGGTGAAGACAGCGGCGAATGGGTCCTGGTCGATCTCGGTGATGCACTTGTGCACATCATGCAGCCGACGATTCGCGCCTACTACAATCTCGAGGAAATCTGGGGCGACAAGCCGGTTGTGCTCAAGTCGGCCGCGGCGCCGAAATCGCCTTCCCGGCCCAAGGCCATGGCGTCGGGCGAGAAGGCGCGTCAGGTTGTCCCGCGCAAGGCGAGCCGCACAGCCACGACCGCCAAGGCGAAGCCTGCAAAAAAGGCGGCGGCCGGAACAAAACGTCTGCCAAGGTCACGCGCCGCGTAGCCCGCCATGGCGCTTCTGATCGTCGCGGTCGGACAGCGCATGCCCGCCTGGGTCGAGGCCGGATTTGCCGAGTATGCCAAACGCATGCCGCCCGAACTTCGCATCGAACTCAAGGAAATCAAGGCGCAGGCGCGATCACAGGCTGCGACCAAGACCCTTCTTCTTGCCGAAGCCGAACGCATCCGTGCTGTCCTGCCCCGCAAGGCAACGCTCGTCGCCCTCGACGAGAAGGGTCTGGACGTGACAAGCGTTGAACTTGCGCAGCATCTTGTGCGCTGGCAAGCCCAGGGCGAGCCCGTCGCCTTCGTCATCGGCTCAGCCGATGGGCTGGACGCGTCGCTCAAGTCAGATGCAGCGCTGCTTTTGAAACTGTCGTCGATGACGCTGCCCCACGGACTTGCACGGGTGCTGCTTGCCGAGCAGCTGTACCGCGCGGCAAGCATCATCGCCAAGCATCCCTACCACCGTGTCTGAAGCTTTGCACAGCTTCATCTATCTGGCATCGGCAAGCCCGCGCAGAAGGGAATTACTGGCGCAAATCGGCGTTGAATTCAGGATGTTGCTCGCTGCGCCAAACGAGGACGTCGAAGGGCTCGAAGTCCCCGAAAAGAACGAGAGCGCGCGCCACTACGTGATGCGTGTCACGGCACTCAAGGCCGGCGCCGCGCTGATGCGGCTACGCTCGCGCAAGCTGGTTGATGCACCCCTGCTGGTTGCCGACACAACGGTGAGCATTGAAGGCATGCTTCTCGGTAAGCCGCGCGACGGCAAAGACGCAACGCGCATGCTGCAACGCCTTTCCGGACGCACCCATCGCGTGCTGACCGCGGTTGCCGTCGCATATCGCCGTCGCCTCGATTTCGCCTTGAGCGAATCGCGCGTGACGATGGCCGTGCTCGATGCGGCAACCCTCGCGCACTACCTCGAATCCGGGGAAGCCTTCGGCAAGGCGGGTGCATACGCGATCCAGGGGCGCGCCGCGGCCTTCATCACCCGCATCAGCGGCAGTCACAGCGGCATCGTCGGCCTGCCGCTGGCCGAGACTGCACAACTGCTCAAAAGCTTTGACGTCAAATTCTAGCGCCATCGCTTGGCATAGAATGGCCCAATGACCGAGGACATATTGATCAACGTCACGCCACAGGAAACGCGCGTGGCGATCGTACTGCAGGGCGCCGTACAGGAACTCCACATCGAGCGCACGGCGAGTCGCGGGCTCGTGGGCAATGTCTACCTCGGCCGGGTCGCCCGGGTTTTGCCCGGAATGCAGTCGGCGTTCATCGATATCGGGCTTGAGCGCGCGGCGTTCCTGCATGTCGCCGATATCTGGCACGCTGAGCACCACAAGGAACATCGCGGCAATGGTGCGACGCCCATCGAGCGCCTTTTGCGCGAAGGCCAGTCACTGGTGGTGCAAGTCATCAAGGATCCGATTGGCACCAAAGGCGCGCGCCTGTCGACGCAGATCAGCATCGCAGGGCGCATGCTGGTGTATCTGCCGCAGGACTCGCACATCGGCATTTCGCAGCGCATTGCTGACGAAGCCGGACGTGCGCTCTTGCGGGACAAGGTTGCGCGCCTTGTGCCCGCCGACGAAAAGGGCGGCTTCATCGTTCGCACCATGGCCGAGGATGCGAGCGACAGCGACCTGACTGCTGACATCGCCTATTTGAGAAAACTGTTAAAGAGCATCGTCGCCGCGAGCCAGACCATGGCGGCGCCGGCATTTCTCTACCAGGACCTGAGCCTTGCGCAACGCGTCTTGCGTGACCTGGTGGGCGAAGAGACCAGCAGCATCCAGATCGACTCGCGCGAGAGCTACCAGCAACTGCTCGAATTCGCGAAGGAATACGTGCCCTCGGTCAGCGACCGGCTGCTGCATTACACGGGAGAGCGACCGCTTTTCGATCTGTACCACGTCGAAGACGAGATCGAACGCGCGCTTGGCCGTCGCGTCGATCTGAAATCGGGGGGCTACCTGATTCTCGACCAGACCGAGGCGATGACCACCATCGACGTCAATACCGGCGCCTTTGTTGGCAACCGCTCGTTTGACGACACCATCTTCAAGACCAATCTCGAAGCAGCGCACGCCATTGCCAGGCAACTGCGCCTGCGCAACCTTGGCGGCATCATCATCCTGGATTTCATCGATATGGAAAGCGTGGAACACCGCGATGCCGTGCTTGCAGAACTGAACAAGGCCCTGGCGCGCGATCACATGCGCATGACCGTCAATGGATTCACGCAGCTAGGGCTTGTCGAGATGACACGAAAGCGCACGCGCGAATCCTTGGCCCACGTTCTTTGCGAGCCGTGCCCGATCTGCCAGGGCAAGGGCGAACTGAAGACAGCGCGCACGATTTGCTATGACATCCTGCGCGAGTTGCTGCGCGAGGCGCGACAGTTCAATCCGCGCGAATTCAGGATTCTGGCGTCCCAGCAGGTCATCGACCTTTTTCTTGAAGAGGAATCCCAGAACCTCGCCTTGCTTGGCGATTTCATCGGCAAGCCGATCTCGCTCCAGGTGGAGAACGTCTATCATCAGGAGCAGTACGACATTATCCTGATGTGATGTCATCGGACGACAACCCGGCCAGGACGACACCAGATAAATCTGCACGCTCCCTGTTCAATGCCCGCGGCAACGTGGCAGAATTTGCCGGCAGGGGATGAAAGCGGCATCTGCTTGCCTCTATCTCGCCTCGCTTGACCGTGCCTGGCGCGGGTTGCCACAAGACCCGCTGTCCTCATTCGAATGGTGGCATCGATGACGAGAACGGCATCAACGATTCGTTTTAGCGCAAAACTGCTGCGTCCGGCAGAACCCTCGAAGGGCGAAGCGTGGACGTTTCTGATCCTGCCAAAAGATGCCAGCGCGAAACTTCCTACGCGCGGCATGACCGCGGTGGCAGGCACCCTCAATGGCCAGCCGTTTCGGGCGATGCTTGAGCCCGACGGCCAAAGAAGTCATTGGCTGAAAGTGCCCGACAAGGTACGCGAGGCTGCTGCAGCGAAGCCAGGTGACGTGGTCTTGCTGGACATTGTCTCAAGTGGCGAGGAGCCGGAACCCCGCGTCCCGCCTGACCTGCGCAAGGCACTGGCAGCCTCGCCCAAGGCGGCACAGGTCTGGTCAGACATCACGCCGATCGCGCGCAGGGACTGGATCCAATGGATCACGTCTGCCAAGCGCCTTGAGACGCGCGCGCGCCGGATCGGCAATGCGTGCGACATGCTTGCAGCCGGCAAGCGACGGGTGTGCTGTTTTGATCGATCCGGCGTCTATAGCAAGGCCTTGGGCGCCCCCAGGGCCTGCCCGACCTGAAGCGTCATGGCCATCGCGTCTGCTGCAATACGCGTTTGAACGAGTTGACGACAACGATCGCCAGGGCACGCGCTGCGCTGAATGCTGGCGAAGGCCAGAAAGCACTTGAACTGGCACGCGCTGCTCTTGACGCAGCCAGATCGCCCGACGCTTTAGCCGAGCAGCTCGCCGAGAGCCTGAACCTCCATGGCGACGTCCTGTTGTTTCGCTCCGAATATGCCGAAGCGATGAGTTGCTTCATCGAAGCTCTCGACCTCTGGCGCCAGTTGGACAAAAGCGCCATGGTGGTCGGATGCTTGCACAGCATCGCGCAGATCGATATGCATGTGGGCAATCTCGCAGAAGCGGCCAAGGCCTGCTCGGCCGCGTTAACACTGGCCGCCGGTCTTGACGCCGCAACACAAGCGCCGCTGCTGCAAAGGATGGGGATGCTCTATGCCCGGCTCGGTGATCTCGAGCGTGCACAAAAGTTCCATGAGGAGGCGGCTTCCTACCATCGCATGATCGGTGACGACGCCGCTCTTGCATCTGCGCTGAACAGCATCGGCACGCTCTATCTTCGTTCCGGCGAAGAAAATGTAAAAAATGATCCGCTCAAGGCCAGGCAAGCCTTTTTGAGCGCACGAAACCAGCTCGAGACCGCAGCAGAAATCGCCAAGCGCACGACAGACCGACATCTGCAGGGCCTCATCGCTGGCAACATCGGCAGCGTGCTTGCGCGCCTGGGTCAGCTCGATGACGCGCTTGAATTAATGCACCTGCAACTTGAAATTGTTCGTTCCGCCGGAGATCGCTATAACGAGTCACTTTGCCTTGCCAATATCGGCGAGGCCATGCGTTTGGCAGGACGCCCAACTGATGCGCTCGAAGTCGTCAAGGACGCACTGACGATCGCCGAATCACTCAACTCGGTCATGAGACAACGACGCGCGCACGAGGAGCTGTCGTATTGCTTCGAGGAATTGGGAGATTTCCGCAGCGCGCTTTTCCACTACAAGCGCTTTGATCACTTCAAGGATGCCGTGCATGCGGAACAAACCGAGCGACAAACCCACGATCTCCAGATCCAGGTTGCCGTGAACGAAGTCCGCGCACAAGCCGAGAGCTATCGCGCCGAGCGAGACCGGCTCGAGCATTTGAATGCGCGTTTGCATGACGAGGCGTATCGAGACCCGCTGACCCAGCTCTCGAACCGCAGAAGCCTTGATGAAGGGCTGGAAGATGCGTACTCGCGGTCCGTTCGCGACAAGACCCCTCTGGCGATTGCCCTCGCCGACGTTGACCATTTCAAGCTCATCAATGACCGCTTCTCGCATGCAACCGGCGACCAGGTCCTCAGGCAGATTTCAACCTTGCTTCGTCGTGCGCTGCGCGACCGGGATCTGGTCGCTCGCTATGGCGGAGAAGAATTCGCCCTCGTTTTGGTCGGTCTCGAACTCGACCGCGCCCTGATGGCCTGTGAACGCTTGCGGGCCGCAGTGCAAGGCTATCGCTGGAGCGAAATTCACCCTGACTTGCAGGTGACCATCAGTATTGGCGTCACCGCCGAAACTTCCCTGGGCTCCGGCAGCGCAATGCTCGAGGCCGCCGATCACAAGTTATACGAGGCCAAGCGCGCCGGGCGCAACCGAATTTCGCATTGACGTCGGTCATCGCCGCCTTTCTGACGCGGGCGGCAAATGCATGCGCTCTTGCGTGCGCCCACCTGTTGCCTATCGATAATCATAGACACCACGCGCGAGGCGCTGCCAATGCAAGCGGCTTAGGCACATTCGCAACACGGCTTGCGGTGCAAAACCGGTCTCGGAACCCGTGCAAGCGCCGGCGCGCCAGGAACAAAGCGGCGCGCACTTCGCTTCCTGAGGCCATCGCCTCGCCTTGATGCGCGATCGCCCAGGCGCGCGCAGCCCGTGCGCGAGGCAAGGCTAAGTCGCGCATCGGTGTGTATTTTTTCACACACAATCGTGTTGATTCTTGCGCCGCGTTCATGAACAATGCGTGTCTAAAATTGCGCGCAAAGCACTGTCGCCCCTGGCGTGGGCTGTTCGAGTAGCTCGACGTTTCGGGCAGGGGGATCGGTGGGGATCGGCATGACCTTGGAGGGCGTATGCAGCGTGGAGTAGTTTTTCGAAGAGGTGTCGGGCGGGCTTTCTGCGGGTGGGTGCTATCGGTCGCAGCGCTAAGTCCGTTGCAGGCTGCGCTTGCCACCGACGCCGAGGACATGCGTGACCTCACTCAAAAAAATCAGCCGGTTGAGGCCTACACGCTTGGGCTCGCCCATGCGGACGAGCTGGGCGATCCGCAGTTCGATCTGTATTTCGGCATCGCGGCGGTGGGCGCGGGACACGCAGGCGAAGGGGTGCTGGCCCTTGAGCGTTACGTGCAGCAATTCCCCAATGATCTTTCAGCGCGCGCACAGCTTGCGGTAGGCTACTTTGCGCTTGGCGATGACTTGCGCTCACAGCAGGAATTCGAGTATTTGCAAAAGCAGAACCCACCTCCTGAGGTCGCCTCGATCATTGATCACTACCTCGCGGCAATCAGGTCGCGGCAGTCGGAGTACAAGACCACGTGGAGCGGCTTCGTCGAAGCCGGATTGGGCTTTGACAACAATACCAATTCGGGCGCTGGCAGCAGCACCGTGAACGTGCCGGTGCTTGGCGCCGTGACCCTGGAACCAGGCGGCGTGAAGATTCCAAGCGTGTACCAGGAGATCGCAGCCGGGGGCCAGGTCAGTACCCCCATCGCTCCGGGCATCACGGCGTTTGGCGCGGCCAACATCGACGATAAGCTCAATGATGCAGACGATGCCCACGGCTACGACATTCTGACCTTTGGGCTCAGAGGCGGTGCGACGTATGTCGACCAGGACAACCTGTACCGACTTACCGGCGGCCTTAGCGAACTCCAGCTGGATGGCACCGATTACCTCGAAGTCGCCTCGCTTGCAGGCGATGTCTCGCACCAGATCGACCCGTTCCAGTCGATCGTAGGCTCGCTCTCGGTGGCCGGACTGCGCTATCCGACGCAGACCATTCGCAATTCGACGATCTATACCGGCGACCTGTCGTACCGGCGGGTGTTGGTGGCTCCCTGGAACCCGGTGCTCTCCGGTGGACTGACCTTGGGCTACGAGGACAATCCACGCGCCGGCAATCTCGCCCGACATATTTACGGCGTTCACGTCGAAACATCGGTCGTGCCGCTGCCGCAATGGCTGCTGCTTGCAGGCCTGGCCGTCCAGCAAAGCGACTATCTTGATGAGGAGCCGCTGCTTGTCACGACACGGCACGATACCTACGGCTCGCTCAATTTGCTCGCGGTCTATCAGTACAACCGGCAGCTGTCCTTGCGCATTGAGGCGCTGGTTTCGGGGAATCATTCCAATCTCGGCCTATACGCCTATGATCGAAATGTCATCTCGGCAAAGGTTCGCTATGAATTCTAGGATCGCCATGCATCTGGCCAGCCACCTTCGTTTGCGCTGGATTTTCGCCGTTGCGGTTGCCGCTGCCGCGGTCCCCGCCCTTGCTGCCGATGCCCCGGCGCGCGCTTTGTTCGTCACCGGCCAGGTCACGGCGGTGCGCGACGGGCAGCAGCGCCCCCTCTACAAGGGTGCGGAAATCGACGTCGGCGACGAGATCAGGACCGGGCTTGCGAGCAATGTACAGATCCGCTTTTCCGATGCCTCCATCGTCTCGCTCAAGCCGCAAACCAATTTTGTTGTGGCCAACTATTATTTCAACGGTCGTGAAGATGGATCGGAGCGGGTGTTCTTCAACTTGTTACGCGGGGGACTGCGTACCGTCACCGGCCTGATTGGCCACGCCAACCAGGCCAACTACAAGGTCACCACGCCAACGGCGACGATCGGCATTCGCGGCACGGTATGGAGTGCCACGCATTGCGTGTCCGATGAATGCAAGAACGACGACGGCACGACCGCCAAGCCCGGGACCTACGGCGAGGTAAAATCCGGCGCCATCGCCGTGTCCAACGACACGCCCGAAGCGGTCTTCGGCGCGCACACCGCGTTTTATGTCGCCGATCGCAGTTCTGCGCCGCAACGGCTTCTTGTCGCCCCCTCGTTTGTCGCCATCGGTTTGCAAATGCGCGCCTCGACGTCCAGTTCGACAAGTGCTGCCGCCGGCAACTTCGGCGCCGCGCAGGACAGTCTCAACACCACGACATCGTCGTCCGCTGCAAGCGGCGCGCCCACCAGCACCAGCAGCACC
>Ga0116229_10010416_pt1 | contig 13947 bp, 11 predicted proteins | sample S1TSphgellanicum_3_FD_87313 | JGI IMG/M metagenome (GOLD analysis project Ga0116229, IMG submission 87313) | Host-associated microbial communities from peat moss isolated from Minnesota, USA - S1T2_Fc - Sphagnum magellanicum MG | ecosystem: Host-associated > Plants > Peat moss > Unclassified...
ATGAAGCCGTTCTGGCGTGCGTATTCAAAGAGCCCGCCGGCGTCGATCACCGGTTTCACTTCGCCGAGCGGCTTCAGCGGATAGCTCTTGCCGTTGGCGCGGAGCTCGTCCTTGTCGAAATCGACCTCGACGTAGTCGCCCGTCTTGATTTCGCTCGAGAGCGGCGTGGTGCTGTCGTACGGATAAAGCTCGCCGGTCGCCACGCAGTTGCGGAAGAAAATGCGCGCGAAGCTTTCCGCGACGACCACCTTGCAGCCCGCCGCGCCGAGCGCGATGGGCGCATGCTCGCGTGAGGAACCGCAGCCGAAATTGCGTCCGCCGATCACGATCGGATACTTCGTCTTCGTCTCGCCCTCTGCGACGTAGCGCGTGGTATAAAGCGACTCCGGCAGTCCAATGAGCGCGTAGGCGCCGAGCTTCTCGTACTCGTCGGGAATCGTCGGCACGAGCGTGAGATACTGCGCGGGAATGATCTGGTCGGTGTCGATGTTGTTCTGGACCACAAAAGCGGGCCCGGCGATGACGTTGGACATAGGAGGTGCAAGTCTAGCAAAGGCGTCGGCAAACCGCCACCATCTTCGCCGCGAATTCAGGCCGTCCATTTGCGCATCCCGGATTCGCGTTCTAAGTTGAGGTCGGAAAAACTTCTCCATGAAAACATCCAAATCCCAAAAGTCCAAAGTCTCTCACACGAAGAAACCCGTGGACCAGGTGGCCCCCGTCGCGGAAGTCGTTTCCGATGAGGAGATCCTCGCGGAGGACCAGTTCGCCGTAGCCGGGCGCGAGGAAGAGGCCTCCAGCTCCGGGCACCGGGTCGAGCCGATCTTCAACGATGAGGAGGGCAACGCCGAGAAGTTGATCGAGGAAGGCCTGCACGGCTATCAGCACGTCTCGAAAAAGCAGCGCTGACTTTTTCGCGGCTTTGCTGATACTCTCGCCACCTCATGCCGCTCCAGTTCAGGGATTATTACGAAGTTCTCGGTGTGCCGCGCACGGCCACGGCGGACGAAATCAAGAAAGCGTTCCGTAAATTGGCGCGCATTCATCACCCCGACGTCGCCAAGGACAAGAAGGCCGGCGAGATCAAATTCAAGGAAATCAACGAGGCCTACGAGGTCCTGAGCGATCCCGAGAAGCGCGCGAAGTACGACCAACTCGGCGCCAACTGGGACAAGGGGCCGCAGTACCAATCACCGCCCGAGGGCTTTTACCAGCGGCGGGCCGGTTCGCGGCCGGGACCTTCGCCGTTCGAATTCTCCGGCACCGGCTTCAGCGATTTCTTCGAGGCCTTTTTCGGCGGCGCGCAGGGGCAGGGCGCAAGGTTCCGGCGCGGGACGCCTTTTCAGCAAGAGGAAGAGGAGGATTTCTCCATCCGCGGCCAGGATGCTGAGGCGGATTTGCTGGTGACGCTCGAGGAAGCGCTGCGCGGCGGCAAGCGGCCCATCACCGTTCGCCGCGTCGACGAACACGGGCGCGAGCGCACCGACAACTATAACGTGAAGATTCCCGCCGGCGTGCGCGCGGGCAAGCGCATCCGTCTCGCCGGGCAGGGCAGTCCCGGCCACGGCGGCGCGCCGGCCGGCGATCTCTACCTGAACGTGGTGCTGGCGAAGCATCCCGACTTTACTGTTGAAGGCTCCGATCTCTTTTACGATCTCCAGCTCGCACCATGGGAAGCGGTCCTCGGCAAAAAGGTGGCGATCAAGACGCTCGATGGCTCCGCCAATCTCACCATCAAGCCCGGCACGCAGGCCGGCGCCAAAATGCGCCTGCGCGGCCTCGGCCTGCCCACGGAGAAAGGCCAGCGCGGCGATCTCTACGCCGTCGTCACCGTCGAAGTGCCGGAAACTGTCAGCGATTCTGAGCGCACGCTTTGGGAGCAGCTCGCCGCGAAGTCGGCGTTTAGTCCGCGTTCTTAACGGGAGGGTCAGCCTCCGGCCTGACCCTAACTAATCGCCAGCGTCCCTGTCGTCACGCCGAGCTGGCTGCGGAGATTGAGCTCGCGGATGAGGGCGGGGCCGGTGATTTCGCCGGCGAGGAGGCGCTGGTAGCCGCGCAGGGTGCGCTCCGAGTCGGCGGCGTCCTCGAGCAGAAGCTCGACGCGGAAGGCGGCGGGATGTTCGCGCGCGAAGGAGTCGAAGAAGGCGGCGCCGGATTGGGCCTGCGCGTGAAAGAGCGTGTTGCGGCAACCGACGTCGGCCTTGAGCGGATGATTCAGGCCGACGCGGTCGCGCAGCTCGACGCGGTGTGTGTCGCAGGGACGGCCGCAATTGGTGTAGTCGGTGCCGTCGGAGAGAAACGCGGCGAAGACGCAGTGCTCCATGTGGAACATCGGGATGTGCTGGTGCAGCGTGATCTCGAACCACGCGGGCGGCGCGGCGCGCAAGAGATCGAGCACCTGCCCGGCGTTGAGATCGTAGGAGACGGTCAGGCGCTCGAGCTTCTCCGCCATGAGCAACTCAGCGGTGAGGGGATTGGCGACGTTGAGCGAGAAATCGCCGACGCGGCGCAACGTAGAAGCGCGGAAATAATCCATCGCGCCGAGATTGCGGATAAGCACGCCGTCGGGCTGCGCATTTTCGATGAGCTTGAAGAAGCCCTGCTCGCCGGCCTTCTGGATGCGCGGCGTAGCGAGCAGGATCTTTCCGTCGCTGCCGCGCGAGCGGACGAGTTCGACGGCGTCCTTGTAGCGGCGGATGTCCTCGAAGTCGGCGTAGATTTCCGTGAGGCCGAGGCGAAGCGCGACGTCGATTTGCTCGAGGCTGCGGCAAAGGACGGTGAGCAGGGGCTTCTCGATTTTGGGAGTGGCGGCACGTTGCGCGGCCAGCGAAGCGAGGCGACGCGGGACAACGGTAGCCGCCGCACGCTGGGCGGCGGGCTCGGTACGCGGCATCTTCGCTCCGACCGCCGCGGAGCCCGCGGCGGCTACCTGCTGAACCATTTCCCGGCGCAGCCGGTTCAGTTCGCTGACGGGAACAATCACATGGCCCTCGAGCTTGTTCTCCAGCGTGCCGAGTTCAAATTCCGTTTCACCGAGACGCCCGAGTTGGGCGCGCAGCGTTTCGTCGTTAAGCGGGCGCTTCTGCGCGAGTTCGAGTGGCATCGCGGATGCGATCCGGGCGGAGGCCTCGCCGCAGCGCGCTTCGATTCGCAGCATTTCTCCGGCGCGGCCCGTGACGATGAAATCCACTTTGCGCTTGGGCAGCGGAATCTCCCCGCTCCAACTTTTGCGCAGTTCGCGATTTAATTGCGGGTCGTCCGTTTTCCAAAGGCGATCCCCGGCGTGGACCGCGCTGAAATTGATTTTCCCGTACTCGAAGGCGAGGCGGACGATGCCGTCCTTCAGCGGCTTTACTTCGTAGACGCGGCCGCCTTGTTCCTGATCGGTATCGCCACCCTGGTCGATGACGATGCCGTCGCCGGGTTGTAGCGGGGCTTCGTCCAGCTTTAAGTCGAGATGCGTGCGGCCCACCGCGGCGATTGTGCCGAGAAACGCGCCGCGCTTTTTGCCGTAGCGGGCGTGGACGAGTTCCTGATGGTTGACGCCGTGCATCCAGCCGGAGTAGAGCCCGCGCGAGAAGGCCATTTCGAGTTTGTAGCGTTCGGCGGACTCAGCTTGCGCATGATCCCGGTGGCTTCCTGTTGTCCCGCTGCTGCGGGCCAACCCGGACAACGAGTTGTCCGGGCCACCCAGCCCGCGCCACGCTTCGTCGATGGCGTGCCGATAAACCTGCGTGACGGCGGCGACGTACTCGGGCGTCTTGAGCCGGCCTTCGATCTTGAAGGACGCGATGCCGAGCTCGATGAGCTTCGGGATTTCCTGCACGGCAGCGAGGTCCTGCGGTGAGAGCAGGTAACGCTTGTCGCCGAGGTCCCGCTTCACGCCGTCGACGATGAACTCGTAGGGCAGCCGGCAGGCCTGGGCACATTCACCGCGATTGGCGCTGCGCTGGCCGAGGGCCTCGCTGGTGAGGCATTGGCCGGAGTAGGCCACGCAGAGTGCGCCGTGCACGAAGACTTCGAGCGGCAGCGCCTCGTCGCGGAACTTGGCCAGCTCGCGCAGGGAAAGCTCGCGCGCCAGCACGGCCTGCGAAACGCCGAGCTTCCGTGCGAATGCCACGCCTTCCGGCGAGGTGAGCGTCATTTGGGTCGAGGCGTGGATGTGCAAATCGGGCGCGGCCTCGCGAGCAAGGGCCACCAGGCCGAGGTCCTGCACGATGGCGGCATCAACGCCCGCGCGGGCGAGCAGGCGCAGTTCTTCCTCCGCGGCCGGCAGCTCGTCGGTGAAGATCAGGACGTTGAAGGCGACGTAGCCTTTCACGTGGTGGCTGTGGAGAAACTCCACGAGCTTCGGCAAATCTTCCGGAGTAAAGTTCGTGGCCCGCATCCTGGCGTTGAAGGCAGGCAGGCCGAAGTAGATGGCGTCGGCGCCATTGGCCACGGCGGCTTTGGCGCAATCCCAGTCGCCGGCGGGAGCGAGCAGCTCGGGCTTGGTTGGCCCGGTACCGGCTCGGGAATGAGATTCAGATAAAGTCATGACTGAGGACACGCTATAATACGGGATACGCAGAGGCGTTTGCAGTACTTTTCAATAATACGCCAGCATCGCTGCTAATGGCGCAAAAAACGGTCTAGTCTTTTAGGCGATTCGCAGGCATCTTCGGCCACCGTCGTCATTTTCCATCCCCGAAGAGAAATCCCCCGCAATGAACATCCACGAGTACCAGGCAAAAGAACTGATGCAAAAATTTGGCGTGGCCACGCCGCAAGGTGCGGTGGCCGGCACGCCGGAAGAGGCGGAGGCGATCGCGCGCAAGCTCAACACGAGCGACCTCGTGATCAAGGCGCAGATCCACGCCGGCGGCCGCGGCAAGGGGACGTTCAAGAGCGGCTACAAGGGCGGCGTGAAGCTGGTGAAATCGCCCGAGGAAATCAAGGAGGCCGCGAAGAACATGCTGGGCCAGACGCTGGTCACGGCGCAGACCGGGCCGGAAGGCAAGCTGGTGAGCAAGGTGATGGTGGCCGTTTCAAAGAACCCGGTGCGCGAGCTTTACTTCGCCATCGTGATGGACCGCGATGCGAAGGCGCCGGTGATTATCGCCAGCACGAAGGGCGGCATGAATATCGAGGACGTCGCGCACGAGACGCCGGAGCTGATCATGAACATGGTGGTCGATCCCGCGATCGGCCTGCAGCCGTACCAGTCGCGGAAGCTCGCGGAATACCTGGAGCTGAAGGGCAAGCTGCTCAAGCCAGCGGTCGAGATTTTCCACGCGCTCTATAATCTTTTCATCGCGACCGACTGTTCGCTCGTGGAGATCAATCCGCTTTGCACGACCGACAAGGACGAGGTGCTCGCGCTCGATGCGAAGTTCAACTTCGACGACAACGCGCTGTTCCGTCACCCGGACATCGTGGCTTACCGCGACGTCACGGAGGAAGACCCGCGCGAAGTCGAGGCGAGCAAGTTTGGCCTGAATTATATTGGCCTCGATGGCAACATCGCGTGTCTCGTCAACGGCGCGGGCCTCGCCATGGGCACGATGGACATCATCCAGTACGCGGGCGGCAAGCCGGCGAACTTCCTCGATGTCGGCGGCGGCGCGAGCGAGGAGCAGGTCACGGAAGCGTTCAAGATTCTCGTCTCGGACAAGAACGTGAAGGCGATTCTGGTCAATATTTTCGGCGGCATCATGAAGTGCGACACCATCGCGCAGGGCATCATCAACGCGGTGCGCGCGGTGTCGCTGCCGGTGCCGCTCGTCGTGCGGCTGGAGGGCACGAACGTGGCCGCGGGCAAGAAGCTGCTCCAGGAATCGAACCTGCCGATCATCGCGGCGGACGACCTCGCCGACGCGGCGAAGAAGGTCGTCGCGGCGGTGAAGTAAGCGCATCGCCGACCCATGATCCGCTACGACGAAATCGCCTTTACCGCGTACGCCGTCACCGACCTCGCTCGGTCGCGGAAGTTCTACGAGGAAGTGCTGGGCCTGAAGCCGGCGCAGCTCAAGCAAGGCGTGCCTTGGGTGGAATATTCCGTCGGCAACGGAACGCTGGGCATCGGCGTGAGCGAGCAATGGAAGCCCTCGCGCGACGGCGCATCGGTCGCGCTCGAGGTCGCCGACTTCGACGAGGCGATCTCGCATATCAAGTCCTTCGGCATCGAATTTGAAATGGGCCCGATCGAGACGCCGGTCTGCCGCATGGCCGTCCTGCGCGATCCGGATGGCAGCAAGATCTGCATCCACAAACGGAAGCCCGGAAATATCTAGACCTTCACTTTTACCCCAACCGCAACCTCACGCCTTATGTCCATCCTCGTCGATAAGAACACGCGCCTGCTCGTGCAGGGCATCACCGGAAAAGCCGGCGGATTTCACGCCAAGCAATGCGCCGAGTACGGCACGAACGTCGTCGCCGGCGTCACGCCCGGCCGCGGCGGCGAAACGTGGGAGAGCAAGGTGCCCGTCTTCAACACGTCGGCCGAGGCGCGCGCCAAGACCGGCTGCAACGCGACGATGATCTTCGTCCCCGCACCCGGCGCGGCGGACGCGATCCTCGAGGCGGCCGACGCGGGCATCGAGCTGATCGTCTGCATCACCGAGGGCATTCCCGTCCTCGACATGATGCGCGCCAAGGTCGGCCTGCGCGACAAGAAGTGCCGCCTCATCGGGCCGAACTGTCCGGGCATCATCACGCCGGGCCAGTGCAAGATCGGCATCATGCCGGGCTACATCCACAAGCCTGGCAAGGTCGGCGTCGTCTCGCGCAGCGGCACGCTGACGTACGAGGCGGTCTGGCAGCTCACGTCGCGCGGCCTCGGCCAGAGCACCTGCATCGGCATCGGCGGCGACCCGATCAACGGGACGAGCCACACCGACGCGGTCCGGATGTTCAACGAGGACCCGGACACCGAGGCGATCATCCTCATCGGCGAGATCGGCGGCACGGGCGAAGAGGACGCGGCGGCCTACATCAAGGAGCACGTGAAGAAGCCGATGGCGGCCTTCATCGCCGGAGCGACGGCGCCGCCCGGACGCCGCATGGGCCACGCGGGCGCGATCACCTCGGGCGGCAAGGGCACGGCCGAGGGGAAGATCGCGGCGCTCGAGGCGGCTGGTGTAGGCATCGCCCGCACGCCGGCCGAGATGGCCGACGCCCTGATCAAGCGGATGAAGTAGGCCGCTTATTTAGCTTGGGGAGCCTCTATTTTTAGGTGATTCAGAACCTGCTGTCTATTTAGCGAAGGGCGCGCGGGTTTGATCCCGGGCACCCTTTTGCTTTCAGCGGCGAAGCGCGGGCAGGAGGCGCGCGGCGAAGGCGAAGAGAAGCGCGGCGAGGCCGAGCAGCGCCCACTGCGGCATGGTCGGCGTGTCCGTCGCGGGAGCGGCCGCCGGCGTGATCGCGACGCCCTTGAAGTTCATGTCCGTGGCGGAGGCCGCGAGCTGCACGACCGCCTCGCCGGAGGCCTGCGCGGCCGTGGTAAAGCTCACCGTATCGGTCACGCCGTAAAGGCCGTTCGGGTCCGCGTCGCCGGCGGTGTAGGAGACCGCGTAGAGCGAGGCCACGCCGTTCACCACCTGCCCGGCGATCGCCTCCATGCCGGTTTCGCCGTGGCTGGCGGAAGTCGCGGACGAGGCCGCCACGAAGCCCGAAGGATTCGCGAACTCATAGAGCAACACCCACGACGTGCCGTTGAAGCCCCACTTCTGGATGCCGCCCGCGCCCGTGCCGCCCGCCTTGGGATCGCCCGTGTCGGCGATGTAAAGCGTCGTTGGATTGGCGAAGAAGTAGCCTTCCGGACTGAAATTCACCGACGTGCCGTTGACCGTCCCCGAGGCCGGCGTGATCCGCGTGCCGGTGTTGCTGCCTTCGCTTGCCGTGGGCAGGCCGGTGTACTCAAAAAGGCCGGTCAGCGTGCCCTTGCTCGAGCTGTTCTGGTCCGCCGCATAGTAAAGATTCGGCGTCGTGGAGGCCACGCCATTGGCGGCGTCGATGTTCCACGCCGAGACCGTGCGCGTCGAAACCACGTTGAAGATGCCCGTCGGCGCGCTGCCGCCCGCCGTGGTGTTGTTGCCGACCGGGTCCAGATAAAGACCGCCCTCATCGGTCTTGCCCGCGCCCTGGCCCGAAAGATAAACCGCCGAGCCGTTCTGCGTATAGACGCCGCGCGGATTGTTCGTGTTGTAGATGTCGTTGGAAACCGTGCTCGAGTCCAGCGCGCCCGTGGCGATGTTGAGCAACGCCGAGATGCGCGGGACATTCGCGCAGGTCGACTGCGCCTCGGCCGTGTTGCTGCCGCCGTAGCCGCCGGAGGGCGCGCCATTCTCCGCCAGGTTGCCGTCGTAACCGCCGAAGGTCAGGAAGCGCCCATCGCCGGAAACGAGAATCGTGCCCTCGGAGGATGAGCCGTACTCGCCGACAATGCCCACATTCACGCCCGTGCCGGTCGTCGGCAGCGTCTCGGTCAGCAGCGGCGTGCCGCTGTCGGCACCGGCGGAGATGGTGAGCGGAAACTGTTCGATTGAGATCGGCGTGGCGTTGCCGTCGACGTAGGTGTTGTTCGCGAGCGGCGTGTTGACCTTGCCGTAGATGGTCACCGTCACCGCGCCGGGGAGGAGCGGCGAGGTTTGAGCGTGGGCGGCAGTGGCGGCCAAAGCGAGGGCGAGCGCGGAAGCGCCCAGCCGTGAGGGCATTTTTTTCATGATGTGCTTAAGCGAAATTCTTTTGGAAAGGGTCCGGTAAAGGAAAACCCCCGCCGTCGAAACGGCAGGGGCTCCTGGTTCCCGTTGTGATGCGATGACTCGGCGGAGACTAGGCGTTCCGGCTGCGCTTGCGCAGTTGGACAGCGGCGAGAGCCGCCGCGATCAGGCCGAGGACGAGCGACTTCGGCTCCGGCACCGCGCCGGGCGAGCCGATTTCCTGGCCTTCAGGCGAGGTGAACGCGCCGTTGACCCCGTTCACGCTCAGCGTCGAGATGGTGGGATCAGCCGAACCCGTGCCGGTGGTGCCGTCGAGTTTGGCCACCGAGTTGTCGAACGAGACGCCCGCCGTGGAGGCGCCGAATTGGACACCGGCCTGGAGCACGCCCGAGGAGTTGTAGATGTTCACCGCGTCACCGCTCTGGCTCAAGCCGACGCTGCTGCCGCCGTAGTTGCCGATGGTGAGGCTGGACGGCACGTTGCTGCCGAACCAGGACTGCTCGAACGCCGCGTCCACCGTAGCGGCCGAGCTGCCGGTATCTTCGATGAAGACGACCGATTGGCCCGCCGCGATCGACGAAACACCCGTGAGGGCCACGGCGGCGGAGGCGGAGTCGTGATTGTCGTCCATCTTAAACCCGGTTAGGCTGATTGCGCTCGTGCCGTAGTTGGTCAATTCGAACCAATCCTGGTTGTAGCCGTTATTGAAGCCGTTGTTGTTCGTCGCGCTGCCGGAGGCGTCGACTTCGGTGATGATGAGCTGCGCCTGGGCGGGCGTAAAGGCGAGGAACGCGGCCGAACCGAGGGCAGCAAGGATGAGGTGGGTAAGTTTCATTGGGTAGGTCTCCTGAAGGGTTAAAAGTGCCGACGTCCGAAATTGGCGAAGGATTGCGGCGGCTTGATGAAGCTGGGGTGACGTTGCGTGATCAATTCAACGTCGGATCTGTTGCAAAAAAGTGGCGCGAATGCGGCGGGGTTTTTAAAAAGCTCCGTCAGCTTGAGCGGAGGCGGGCGGTGGGCGTGCTTTTATCGCCGCGTATGGCCGAGCCGCAGTCGAAGGACCCGCATGGCTTAAGGAGAGGCGAACGCAAACCGGAAACGTGTTGCCGCGAAAGGCCGGCGGGAGTGGCTTCGCTCGGAGAGGGTGCCTTGCGCAGCGGTTATGGGCCGGTGATAGAGGCAAGGTCCTTCGACTCGCTCGGGTGAAGCGTTTCGCACGGGAGGAAGCTTTTCGCCTCGCTCGCTCAGGATGACGATGCTTTTTGTTATTTCGCAGAAGTTACAAGAATCGGCCGCACTTTTTTCGCTGTGCTTGACGAGCCCGCTCCCGGGAGTAGAACGCGGGAGGAGGGTCCTGCCATGAAAACGCTGCTGCTGTCCGTTGCCGGTTTCGCCTTGATCACCTTGTCCGCCTTTGGCCAGGCCACGCCGGCTCCGGCGAGCGATGACCCGATGGCAGGGTTGAACCTGAGCGACAACCCCAGGAGCAGTGACAGCGGAACGCCGAGCCCGTTCGTGCAGCAGCTCAAGGGACACCTGATCATCCTGGATCACGACACGCCGAAGGAGGTCGATCCGGCGACGCTGGCGGGGGTCAAGTATTGGGCGTTTCTTTACTCGGCCTCATGGTGCGGCCCGTGCCGCGCGTTTTCGCCGAAGCTGGTGGAGTTCTATAGTTACTTCAAGAAGAGCCATCCGAATTTCGAGGTGGTCCTGGTGGGCAATGACAAGGACCAGGATTCGATGGTGGCCTACATGAAGGAGGAGCGGATGCCGTGGCCGGCGATGAAGTATCCGGACCTCGATGCTCCGGGGGTCAGCGTGAAGCACTACTTTGGGCCCGGGATTCCGGACCTTGTCCTTACCGACGCGAACGGCAAGGTGCTTTCGGACAGTTTCAGCGGCACGGAATATACCGGGCCGTCGCATGTGCTGGAGGATATCAAGAAGATGGTGCCGCGGCCGGATGGGGAGTAGGGGCAATGGAGTTGCGGGGACAAGGGCGTTCCCAAATGGAGTTTGGGAACGAGGAGAAAAGGTTTCGGAGGTAGCCCGCGCACGCCGTGCGCGGGGGGCGGCAGATAAACGCGATCGCGGTTGAGGTGCGCGTGAACGCACGAGCTCCGGCGCAGGGCCTGCGCCGGCTACCCCTTGCTGCTACTGCACGCGGCCGCGTTTTATTTTTAGTTCCGTCATCCTGAGCGGAGGGGAGCGGTGCGGGTGGTTCCATCCCAGCGTTTGGCCGAGCCGGAGTCGAAGGACCTGCGTGGTCTATCTGGGGGGCAGTGTGAGTAAGGGAACCTGTTGCCGCGAAAGGCCGGCGGGAGTGGCTTTGCTTGGAGAGGGTGCCTTGCGCAGCGGTCGCGGGCCGGTGAGAGTGACAAGGTCCTTCGACTCGCTCGGGCGAAGCGTTTCTCACGTAGAAAGTTTTTCGCCTCGCTCGCTCAGGATGACGACGCGTTTTTATTAAACGGTTGCCGACCGACGGGCGGGAGCGCGTCCCGCCAAGTATAGGTAATGCTACTGCACGCGGCCGAATTTCTTTTCGAGCTCGGCCATGGTGAGCTGGATCATGGTGGGGCGGCCGTGGGGGCAGGTGTAGGGCAGGTCGCAGGCGAGGAGATCGTGGACGAGGTGGTCCCACTCGGCGGGTTTGAGGGCGTCGTTGGCTTTGACGGCGTGGCGGCAGACGGTCTTGGCGACGACTTCCTCGCTGAGGCGGCGGCCCTTGCGCGTCTCGCCGCCTTCCTGCTGAAGATCGGTGACGACGGTGCGGATGAATTCGCCGACGTCGCGCGGCTTGACCATGGCGGGCAGGGCGTCGATGAGGAAGGCGGTGGGCCCGAAGCGGGTGATGCCGACGCCGGCCTGCTGGAGCGTCTCGATTTGCGCGAGGAGAAAATCGGCGTCGCGCGGGAGGAACTCGAGCGTGACGGGGAAGAGGAGCTGCTGCGCGGCGGGGTCCTGCAGCGCCATGCGCTTGAGCATTTGCTCGAAGAGAACGCGTTCGTGCGCCGCGTGCTGGTCGATGAGGACCATGCCCTCGGGGCTTTCGGCGACGAGGTAGAGCAGGCCGATGCAGCCGACGACGCGGAGGCCGAGGCGGTTGGTGATGAGCGGCTCGGGGCGCGGGGTGCTGGGGCGGGGCTGGTCTTCGGGGAGGGCGAGGGTGGGCTGGAGGGCGAGCGGTTCGGGTTCTTTTTCTAGATGTAGCGGCAGGGTGGGTGTTTCGGGGGAATGGGACGGATGGGACTGATGTGACGGATGGGACAAATGGGACGGTGAAGGCGTGAACGTTTGGGCAGATTTAGTAGTCCCATCTGTCTCATCGGTCCCATCTGTCCCATGGTTTGCCGGGGCGGCCGGCAAATCAAATTTCACGCTGGCGGCGGGTGCTCCGGAAAACTGCTGCAGGACTTCCTGCACGGCTTTGACGACGAAATGCCTAATCGTGAAGTCGTCGTGGAAGCGGACTTCTCTTTTGGCGGGGTGGATGTTGACGTCGACGCCGGAGGGGTCCATCTCGAGGAAGAGGACGGCGACGGGGTAGCGGCCCTTCATGAGGGAGTTGTGGTAGCCCTCGAGGAGGCCGAAGTGGAGCGTGCGGTTCTCGACCGGGCGCTGGTTGATGAAGAAGATTTCCTCGGTGCGGGCGGCGCGGCTGATGCCGGGTTTGCCGATGAAGCCGTGCAGGCGCAGGTCGCCGGAACGGGCGTCGATGGGGACGGTGAGATCGGCCCACTCGGCGCCGAAAACGGAGACGAGGCGCTGGCGGAGATCCTCGCCTGGAATCCAGCGTTGCGGGGGCTGGTCGTCCATGGTGAGCGTGAAGCCGACGTCGGGGCGGGCGAGGCCGGCGAGGAGCATGACGTGGCGGATGTGGGCGGACTCGGTTGCCTCGGTGCGGAGGAATTTGCGGCGCGCGGGCATGTTGTAGAAAATGGAGCGGACTTCGATTTGCGTGCCGGGGGCGAGGCCGACTTCGCGGACTTCGCGCAGCTTGCCGCCGTCGATGACGAGCTCGGTGCCGGCGAGGGCGCCGGGCTCGCGGGTGCGCAGGCGGAAGCGGGAGACGCTGGCGATGCTGGGGATGGCTTCGCCGCGGAAGCCGTAGGAGGCGATGCGGTCGAGGTCGTCGCTGTCGCGGAGCTTGCTGGTGGCGTGGCGCTCGAGGCAGAGGAGCGCGTCGTCCCTGCTCATGCCGCAGCCGTTGTCGGTGACGAGGACGAGGCTGCGGCCGCCCGCGCCGATCTGGACGTCGACCTGCGTGGCGCCGGCGTCGAGGGAGTTTTCGAGCAGCTCCTTGAGCACGGAGGCCGGGCGCTCGATGACTTCGCCGGCCGCGATCTGGTTGGCGACGTGCTCGGGCAGGAGGCGGATGCGGTTCACCGGGGGAAGGTTAAAGGGAAAAAGGAAAAGGGCAAAGGGTGCGGAGGCGGAGGGGATTGGAATTTACTGTGCGGCGCGGAGGGACTAAAGAAAGAATGTGCGGCTCGCGATCTTGATTTCGTTCGCGGCGCTGGCCTTGGGCACGGCGCGGGCGGACGACGCGCTGGAGAAGTGCGAGGTGGGGACGTATACCGGTTATCTGGTGCCGGTGGACTATGCGGAGAAGCACCGGGACGATATTCTGGCCACGCTGCCGGATGATCCGGTGGTGGCCGGCTTCTGGAAAGTGTCGGAGCAAATCGCCGTGGTGGCCGACCGCAATCTGCGCGAGAGGCTGGAGGACGCGGTGAAGGACCCGAAGCTGCTTTTTCCCGACCTGACGGCGGGCAGGGAACCGGGGTTGCCGGACTCCCTGGAGTATCAGCGCGAGGAACTGAAGGAGATTTTGGAGAACTACGATTCGTACCAGCGGCAGTACGTGGGGCTGATGATCGGCGGGCACGAGATCGTGCTGCTGAATTATACGATCGGGCCGGGGCTGAATCCGGCGGAGGGGTTCATCTGCATCCGCCGGGTGTTCGAGCCGGGGAAAATGCATTTCCTGCAGGCGCGTTTAAACTGGGACTACAAGCTCCTGTCGAACGTCTCCATGTATGGGGCGTGGCAGGAGGGGAAATGAATTTGGACAGGATTAAAATGATTAAAAGAGACCGCTGCGAAACTCGATGATTCACGATCCCGCAGGGATCACACAATCCTAGTATTACTCTGTTAAGTGCTATCTTCGTAATTCCTTCGACAACAGGGGCACCAGCCGAGCCATTTCAGCAGCCAGGGCCGGATCGCGCGCAGGGTC
>Ga0116229_10010419_pt1 | contig 13945 bp, 11 predicted proteins | sample S1TSphgellanicum_3_FD_87313 | JGI IMG/M metagenome (GOLD analysis project Ga0116229, IMG submission 87313) | Host-associated microbial communities from peat moss isolated from Minnesota, USA - S1T2_Fc - Sphagnum magellanicum MG | ecosystem: Host-associated > Plants > Peat moss > Unclassified...
GAGGCGGTGAGCATGGCGACCGGCAAGAACTTCATCATCGACCCGCGCGTGCGCGCGCAGGTGACGATGCTGTCGTCCACGCCGATGACGCCCGACCAGTTCTACCAGGCGTTCCTCGCGATCCTGCAGGTCCACGGCTTCGTCGCGGTGCCGGCCGGCAATGTGATCAAGATCATCCCCGATGCCAACATGCGCCAGTACCCGGCGGACGACCTGCCGAACAGCGTCAGTTCGACCTCGGATGAACTGGTCACGCAGGTGCTGGCGGTCAAGAACGTCGGCGCCGCGCAGCTGGTGCCGGTGCTGCGTCCGCTGATGCCGCAGAATGCGCAGCTGTCGGCGGTCACCGGCGCCAACATCCTCATCATCTCCGACCGCGCCAGCAACGTGAACCGCATGATGCGCATCATTGCGCGCATCGATGAGGTCGGAAATCCGGACGTCGACGTGATCACGCTGCGCAGCGCGACCGCCGCCGATACCGCGCGCGTGCTCAACTCACTGCTGGCGCAGAGCGGTGAGACCGGGGGCAGCCTGAAGATCGTCGCCGACGATCGCTCCAACAGCATCCTGCTGTCGGGCGATGACGCGGTGCGCACGCGCGTCAAGTCGCTGATCATGCACCTGGATACGCCGGTGGATACCGGCAGCGAGACCCAGGTGCGCTACCTGCGCTTCTCGGATGCCGAGGACCTGGCGACGCGGCTCAAGGAGCAGATGTCCGGCACCAGCAGCAGCGGCACCAATCCGGCGACAGCGGCGCTGCTCAATCGCCAGCCGGTGCAACCCACGCCGAACGCCCAGGGCAACACCGGGCCGCTGCCGGGAGCGCAGGCCGCATCCTCCGCCCCTGCCGGCCCGGCGACGCTCTCGCTGGCCGGCGGCACCGCCACCATCTGGGCCGACAAGGCCAACAATGCGCTGGTGATCACCGCCGGCCAGCGCAGCATGCGCGCGCTCAATGCGGTCATCGACAAGCTCGACATCCGCCAGCCACAGGTCTACGTCGAGGCCATCATCGCCGAGGTGACGGTGGACAAGACCTCGGACCTGGGTGTGAACTGGGCCGTCGACGGCTCGGCCACCAGCGTCGGGGTCGGCGGCTTCGTCTCCCCGATCGGCGGCACCTCGATCGTCGATCTGGCGGAGGCCGCGCTGAGCACCACCAGTTCCTCCACCACCACCGGTACCACTACGACAGGGAGCACCTCCTCGCTGTCGGATACCACACTCAACGGCACCACCTTCGGCATTGGCCGGCTGAAGGCGGCGGGCACCAACTTTGCGTTGGTGCTGCGGGCGCTGCAGAGCGACTCGCGAACCAATATCCTCGGCACCCCGTCGGTAGTAACGCGCAATAACCAGGAGGCCAAGATGGAAGTCGCACAGGAGGTACCGTTCCTGACCGGCCAGTACTCCACGACCAACGGCACCGGCAGCGCTTTCCAGACCATCCAGCGCGAGGAGGTCGGCACCATCCTGACCGTCACGCCGACTATCAGCGAGGGCGACACCGTGTTGCTGAAGCTGCAGGTGGAAAGCTCGAGCCTGGCCGCCTCCTCCCAGGGCGCGGTGGACCTGATCACCAACAAGCGCGCCATTACCACCAGCGTGCTCATCAAGGACGCCGGCACCCTGGTACTGGGCGGGCTGATCGAGGACAGCGTCACCAACAGCGAGGAGTCGGTGCCACTGCTGGGCAGCATTCCGATCATCGGCGAGCTGTTCCGCACCCGTAATACCGAGAAGACCAAGACCAATTTCCTGATCTTCCTGCAGCCGCACATCCTGCGTAACGATGCCCAGGCGTCGGTCGAGACCGACGCCAAGTACGACTACATCCGCGAACAGCAACGCATCCTCGGCCACGACTCGCGGAAAATACCGTTCCAGCCGTATGCGCCGGCGGATCCGCTGCCGTCGATGGAAAACGGCCGCACCTCGAGCGGCATCCTCAGCCCCGACGCCGACTCCGGCCTGAAGCCGCAGAAGAAGGCGCCCGCTACGGGCGCGGCCCCATCCAGCGACGGCGGCAGAGCCGGTGCAGCCGGCACCGGCGGCGACGCCGGCGCGCCACCGATGACGCCGTACACCGGTGCCAGCACCTCGCCGGACGACACCACGCCTGCGACCACGGCACCGACTGGCACCGCCCCGGCCACCAGCGCGCCCGCGGGAGCACCGCAGTGAGCGCGGTGGTCGAGCCGGCGGCGGCCGACAGCCGCTTGCCGTTCACCTTTGCCCGGCGCCATGGCGTACTGGTTCGCGCGGTGCATGGCGGCGTGGCCGATTGCGTCTACCGTGCGCCGGCATCGCCCATTGCGCTGGCGGAGGCGCGGCGCTTCCTTCGCATGCCGGTGAAGCTGACCATGGTGGACAGCGACGCCTTCGATGAGCTGCTGCGCAAGACCTATGAGGGCGGCGGCGAGTCGATGCAGATCGGCCTGGAGGACGGTGCCGACCTGGGACAGCTGGCGCAGGAGCTACCCGAACAGGCGGACCTGCTCGAGAGCAACGACGACGCTCCCATCATCAGGCTGATCAACGCCGTCCTCACCCAGGCGATTCGTGAGAATGCCTCGGATATCCACATCGAGCCGTTCGAGAACCGCCTGGTCGTGCGCTTCCGGGTGGACGGCATCCTGCGCGAGGTGCTGCAGTCCAAGCGCGGCGTCGCCCCGCTGGTGGTGTCGCGCATCAAGGTGATGTCGAAGCTCGATATCGCCGAGAAGCGCCTGCCGCAGGACGGTCGCATCAGCCTGCGCATCGCCGGACGCGCGGTCGACGTGCGCGTGTCCACGATTCCGTCCGGGCACGGCGAGCGCGTGGTGCTGCGACTGCTGGACAAGCAGGCCGGACGGCTGGAGCTGGACTCGCTCGGCATGGGCGAGCACACCCAGCAGCTGATCGATGAACTGATCCACAAGCCGCACGGCATCCTGCTGGTCACCGGCCCCACCGGCTCGGGCAAGACCACCACGCTGTACGCGGCGCTCGAACGCCTCAACGACAACACCCGCAACATCATGACGGTCGAGGACCCGATCGAGTACTACATCGATGGCATCGGCCAGACCCAGGTCAACACCAAGGTCGAGATGACCTTCGCACGCGGACTGCGCGCGATCCTGCGCCAGGATCCGGACGTGGTGCTGGTGGGTGAAATCCGCGACCTGGAGACCGCGCAGATCGCGGTCCAGGCGAGTCTCACCGGCCACCTGGTGCTGTCGACGCTGCACACCAACACCGCCGCCGGCGCGCTCACGCGCCTGCGCGACATGGGCATCGAGCCGTTCCTGCTGTCCTCGAGCCTGATCGGCGTGCTGGCCCAGCGCCTGGTACGGGTGCTCAATCCCGACACCCGCCAGGCCTTTCCGGCCGGCGAGTACGAGCGCCGCCTGCTGGGACTGGAACCGACCGAGCCGTCGCCGACGCTGTACCGGCCCGGCCGCGATGCCGGCGGCGGCTACCGCGGCCGTACCGGCATCTACGAGCTGATCCTGATCGACGATACGCTGCGCACCATGATCCACGATGGTGTCGGCGAGCATGAACTGGAACGCTACGCGCGCAAGTTCACCCCCTCGATCCGGGATGACGGCCTGGCGCGCGTGCGCCGCGGCCAGACCACGGTTGAAGAAGTCCTGCGCGTCACGCGCGAGGACTAGAGCCTAGCTTCCATGGGTGCATTCGAGTACACGGCCCTCGACGCCGGCGGCCGCTCGCGCAAGGGCGTCATCGAGGGCGACACCCCGCGCCACGTACGCTCGCTGCTGCGCGAACGGCAGCTGATGCCGGTCACGGTGGAAGAGGTGGCGGCGCGCGAATCGCGCCGGCAGCGCGGCAGCCGCTTCGGCTTCGCCCGCGGCGTGTCGGCCGCCGACCTGTCGTTGATGACCCGGCAGCTGTCGACGCTGGTGCGCGCCGGCCTGCCGCTGGAGGAGGCGCTGCTCGCGGTATCGCAGCAGACCGAGAAGCCGCGCGTGCAGAGCATCCTGCTCGGCGTGCGCGCCAAGGTGGTCGAAGGCCACACGCTGGCGACCGGCCTGTCCGAATTCCCGCGCGTATTTCCGGAGATCTACCGCGCCACGGTCTCGGCCGGCGAGCAGTCCGGGCACCTCGATGCGGTGCTCGAGCGCCTGGCTGAATACACCGAGTCGCGCGAGCAGATGCGCCAGAACATCGTGGGCGCGATGCTCTATCCGCTGGTGCTGACGATCATGTGTTTTACGATTGTCTCGATCCTGCTGACGTATGTCGTACCCAAGGTGGTCGACGTGTTCGAGGCCAATCACGCCAAGTTGCCGCTCGCCACGCGCGTGCTGGTCGGCGTCAGCGGCTTCCTGCGCAACTACGGCATCTGGCTGCTGATCGCGATCGCGATCATCGCGCTGCTGTTCTGGCGCTCGCTCAAGACGCGCGCCACGCGCCTGCGGGTACACCAGGCGATGCTCCGCTTGCCGCTGATGGGCCGCATCGTGCGTGGCGTCAATACCGCCAGCTTCACCCGCACCCTGAGCATCCTGACCGCCAGCGCGGTGCCGGTGCTCGACGCGCTGCGCATCGCCAGCGAGGTGATCATCAACCTGCCGATGCGCGATGCGGTGACCGAGGCGGCAGCGCGCGTGCGCGAGGGCGCCCCGATCGGCCGCTCGCTGGCCAACAGCCGGCTGTTCCCGCCAATGACCGTGCACCTGATCTCCAGCGGCGAGTCCAGCGGCCAGCTGCAGACCATGCTCGACCGGGCCGCCAGCAACCAGGAGCGCGAACTCGAGGGGCTGCTCGCAGCCCTGGTGGGCCTGCTTGGCCCGCTGCTGATCGTCGGCATGGGCCTGTTCGTCATGGGCATCGTATTTGCGATGCTGTTACCAATTTTTGAAATGAATTCGCTGATCCGCTAGCCCCACCGTTGCATCGTTTTTTGAATCGCATTATTTTCCGGTCGACACTGGCATGACGACGGGTCTACCTGAAGACAGCAAGCCATGGGCGGCAATACCGATTCCGACGAATTCGAGGAAGATGACGCTGAGGAGGTCGCCGGCGATGACGATCTCGACCTGGATCGCGCCATCAAGGACATGGAGATCGCCAAGCGTCGTAGCGTCAAGGTCGGCGAACCGGCGTGGCGGCGGCTCGAGCAGCGGCTGGAGCAGAAGCGCACCGCGGAGCTGATCAGCGACTTCGAGGATTACGACATCGGCATCAACGCCGCCGGCGCCAAGTCGCGCCGTTAGTGCCGCATCCAGCCACTCACGCCGCCCGCGGTTAGCGCCGCACCCCGCAGTTAGCGCGGCACCCGCGGTTAGCGCCGTAGCACCCCGACCACGACGCCCTCGATAAGCATCGACTCCTGCGCCAGGTCCACCCGTATCGGCTCGAAGTCGGCATTCTCCGGCAGCAGCCACACCACGCTGCCCTCCTGCTTATAGCGCTTCACCGTCACTTCGTTCTCCAGCCGCGCGACGATGATCTGCCGGTTGCGCACTTCACTGGTGCGATGCACCGCCACCAGGTCACCGTCGAGGATGCCGGCATCCTTCATGCTCATGCCGACCACCTTGAGCAGGTAGTGCGGCCGCGGATGAAACACCGCCGGATCGACGTGCAGGTGTTCGAGTATGTTCTCCTGCGCCAGCATCGGCCGGCCGGCGGCGACTCGACCCACCAGTGGCAGCGACAACTGCTCGCGCATCGTGTCGCGCAGCTGGATGCCGCGCGACGCGCCCGGCAGCAGCTGGATGACGCCCTTGCGCGCCAGCGCCCGCAGGTGCTCCTCGGCCGCATTGGGGGAGCGAAATCCGAGCTCGGCGGCGATTTCCGCGCGCGTCGGTGGCATTCCGGTCTCTTGCAGGCTGCGCTGGATGTAGCGCAGGACATTCGCCTGGCGGGGAGTGAGATCTGACATACTGTAATTATATACAGTAGTCTTTGTCGGCCTGCAACAGCAGCGTGCCGACGCCTGCAGGTGCATTGCCACGCACCGTTACGCACCGCTAGACCGCCATGCACCACCCGAGCGCAGCACGCACACACGCAGGCCGCAGGCACGCCGCACGCGCGACGCCCCCCTGCACGCCAATGTGCGCTGGAGCACGCTGCGTCCTCAGTTGCAGTCTTGATGTGACGCACGCCGATCACACGCATGCGTCCGACATTCATGCCGGGTTCATGATTCGCCCGATATCCTGTATCTGCTGTCAGCTTGCGCTGACATGCCTATTTCGAAGTTGCTATTGCTTTCGTATGTCAAATTTGGTCAAGTTGTCGCCCGCAAAATCGTGCCGCCGCGCAAACGTTCGGTCCGATGCGGTTTATTTCAGTGCAAGTTAAAGGGGATCCAGGATGAACAAGTCAATCGTAGTGAAGCTGGCCGCCGCCGCAGTGGTGGTTGGACTCGCCGGCTGCACCGACCTCAAGCCGCTGCAGGCCGAAGTCGACACGCTGAAGACGCAGGTCAGCCAGCTGCGAACGGATGTCGATGCCGCCAAGGCGTCGGCCGATGCCGCTTCGCGTGCGGCGAGTGCTGCACAGAGCACCGCGAACCAGGCTTCGTCGGCGGCCAGCAGCGCACAGAGCACCGCCAACCAGGCGCTGTCCGCGGCGCAGGCTGCGCAGGCTTCGTGCGATGCGACCAACGAGAAGATCGATCGCATGTTCAAGAAGTCGGTTTCGAAGTAATTCGACCGGCCCTTGAAGCAAAAAACGCCGCCACTCCAGCGGCGTTTTTTTTATTGAGACTGTAGCCCGGCAATCGCCCGCGACGGCCTGCCGGGCGTGTCGGCGTGCCTGCGTTCATGCGGTCGCGTCGCGACGAGCATGCGCTGGTGCGATCCAAGGTGCGGTCGGTCAATAGCGCACCAGCGCCGAACCCCAGGTGATGCCGCCGCCCAGCGCTTCCAGCAGCAGCATGTCACCGCGCTGGATGCGTCCGTCGCGCACGCCCACATCCAGCGCCAGCGGTACCGAGGCCGTCGAGGTATTGCCGTGGTCCTGCACCGTGACGATGACGCGCTCAATCGGCAGGTCGAGCTTCTTCGCCACTGCCTGGATGATGCGCAGATTGGCCTGGTGCGGCACCAGCCAGTCGATCGCGGATTTCGCAAGCCCATTCGCCGCCAGCGTCTCGTCGACCACGCGGCCGAGCAGCGTCACGGCCAGCTTGAACACCTCGCTGCCCGCCATGCGCACCACATCACCGGCCCCCATCGCCCCGGGCGGCGGCCCATTGGAGGGCCCACCGGTGCAATACATCAGGTGCTTGTAGCTGCCGTCGGCGTGCAGGTGGGTCGAGATGATGCCGGGCTGTTCGGAGGCCTCCAGCACCACGGCGCCGGCGCCGTCGCCGAACAGGATGGCGGTGCTGCGATCGTTCTGGTCGACAATGCGCGACAGCACCTCGGATCCGACCACCAGCGCGCGGCGTATCGAGCCGGCGCGCACGAACTTGTCGGCCACCGCTAGCGCGTAGATGAAGCCGCTGCAGGCGGCTTCCAGCGCGAACGCCGGGCCGCCGCGGCACCCGAGGCGGTCCTGCAGCAGCACGCCGACGTTGGGAAACACCAGGTCCGGCGTGGTCGTGCCGTACGAGATCATCTCGATGTCACCGGGCGCAAGGCCCGCCGCGGCGATCGCGGCGCGCGCGGCATGCTCGGCCATGTCGACGTTGGATTGTCCGGGCGGCAGTATGTGCCGACGCTCGATGCCGGTGCGCTCTCGGATCCACTGGTCGGTGGTGTCCATGCGCTGCTCGAGATCGAAGTTGGTGACAACCGTGTCCGGCAGGTAACTGCCGGTGCCGGTGATGCGCGAGTACACCTGGGCTTTGGCCCGCTGCGACCAGGCGGCGCGCCGCTATTCTGCGCTTTCCGGCTCGGCCTTCTTTTCGATGACGCGGCGACCGCGGTAGAAACCGTCTGGCGTCACGCAGTGACGCAGGTGCTGCTCGCCCGACTGCGGATCGGTCGACAGCGCCGGCGTCGATAGCCCATCGTGCGAACGGTGCATCCCGCGCTTGGAGGGTGTCTTGCGGCTTTTCTGTACGGCCATGATCCGAACTCCTGCAACAAATCCAGCTACTACGTTTTCGTCTTGGCACTGCCATCGAGCAGTGCCCGTAAATCCGCAAACGGCCGCGTCGGTCCGGTACCCGAAACTTCGGTACCGGCCGGTCCGGTACCCGCCAGTCCGGTACCCGCCAGCGGCGGCATCGGCTCGGCAGTTTGCTGCGGGGGCGCCAGCCCGGCGACGGCCGGATTGCATCCGCCATCGGCATGCAGCGGCACCACCGGCAGCGCCAGCAGCAGTTCCTCGGCCGCCAGCGCCGCGACGCTCAGCCGCCCTTCGGCGGCCAGGTACGTCTCCCATTCGACCGGCGCGGCTTCCGCATCCGCTTCCGACTCCACCAGCAGCACCGGCGAGCTGCTCTCGATCGGCAGCGGCATCGGCCCCATGCAGCGCTGGCAGATCAGCTCCAGCTGCCCGCGCAGCGCCACCTGCGCCACCATGAAGCCCTGCTCACGGCCAAATTGCACATGCGCGTGCAGCTGGCCGGAACCGCAGATCAACTCGCCCGGGAGACCCGGCAGCTCAGCCACGGGGATATCCAAGTCTAAGGTCGCGCGAGCGTCCGCTAGCTTTCTGACGTCGCGTAGCTTGGAGGCGCCGCCCGGCATGGGGCGCGTATAATAGGTTCAGTGCCGCGGCAAGTCAAAAAAACCCGGCGGCGTCAAGCCGTTGATTAAACCACCTTTTTCGCGCCGCGCATGCCGCCGCTGATCCTGGCTTCCTCCTCTGCCTATCGACGCCAGTTGCTGGCGCGGCTGCGGCTGCCATTCGACTGTATCGCCCCGGGCGTCGATGAGGCGCCGCTGGCCGCCGAAAGCGCGCCCGAGCGCGCGCTGCGACTGGCGCTCGCCAAGGCCGGCGCCGTGGCGGCACGCGAGCCCGGCAGCACCATTATCGGCAGCGACCAGGTCGGGGTGTGCAAGGGCGAGGCGCTCGAGAAGCCAGGCGATGCGCTGCGCGCGCGCGCGCAGCTGCAGTGGATGTCGGCCGCCGCGGCGACCTTTCATACCGCGGTGGCGGTGCTGGCTCCGGAACGCGGCCAGGCGCTGCAATTCGTCGACACCACCACGGTTTATTTTCGCGCCCTCAGCGATGCCGAAATCGAGCGCTATATTGAGGTCGAGCAGCCATTGGACTGCGCCGGCGCCTTCCGCTGCGAGGGGCTGGGCATCAGCCTGTTCAGCCGCATCGTATCGGAGGATCCGACTGCGCTGGTCGGGCTGCCACTGATCGCGCTCGCACGGCTGCTGCGGCAACTGGGCTACGAGCTGCCCTGACGGGCGCGGCTGCCACCCTGGCGCCTGGCATCCTGGCGCCTGGCACCGAGCTGGTCGAGCACCGCGCGCAGCGGCGGCGGCAGCGGCGCGCTGAAACTATGCTCGCTGCCGCCGTCGGGCCAGGCGAACGACAGGCTGTGGGCATGCAGGAACATGCGCGTCAGTCCGAGCGTTGCCAGCGACTCATTGAACGCCGCATCGCCATATTTCGTGTCGCCTGCGACCGGATGCGCGCAAAAGGCCGCGTGCACGCGAATCTGGTGGGTGCGGCCGGTATGAATGATCGCTTCGACCAGCGATGCGCGCGCGCCGTAGTGCTCGATCAGCTTGAACTCGGTCAGTGAGTGCTTGCCGTGCGCATCCACCTTGACGGTACGCTCGCCACCCACCCGCAGGTCGGTGCGCAGCGGCGCATCGATGCGCTTGTGACCGAGGGTCCAGCGGCCGGCGACCAGCGCCAGGTAGCTCTTTTGCACCGCGCCGTCGCGCAGCAGTCCATGCAGCGCTCGCAGCGCCGAGCTCTTCTTCGACACCAGCAGCAACCCGCTGGTGTCGCGGTCGAGGCGGTGTGCCAGCTCCAGGGTCTCGCCCGGCCGCGAGGCGCGTAGCGCCTCAATGACGCCAAACGACAGGCCGCTGCCGCCGTGCACCGCCATGCCGCCCGGCTTGTCGAGCACCAGCAGCCGCTCATCCTCATGGATCACGGCCTGCTCGATCGCCTGGATCATCCCGGCGGGGACGCGCGGCGGGGCATCCGGCGCCTGCTCGCGCACCGGCGGCAGGCGCAGCGAGTCGCCGGCGGCCAGGCGCTGCTCGGGACTGGCGCGGCGGCCGTTGACGCGCACCTCGCCGCGGCGGATCAGCCGGAAAATGCGGCTGCGCGGCACCCCGGGCAGCAGCCGGCCCAGCACCCGGTCGAGCCGCTGGCCCTGCTCCTGGGCATCGATGCCGACGTGACGGACGGCGGTTCGGCGCTCGGCAGGCTCAGGCAGCGGGTCAGTAGCGGTCAATACGCTCTCCAAGTAATTGTTTCCAGTACCGTCTGTGCTTATAATCGGCCTGTTGCCCAATGCCGGACACCTAAATCTTCAAGGAACGGGTCCGGGCTGTGGCAACGAGACTGCGGCCTGGCGCCGCATGGTAGTTGGTCCTCGAAATCGAGGCCATCGCGCATGAGTCGGCCGATCTGGTCCGCGCTCGCCTGAGTTGCTCCTCCGAAAGTTCGAGCCCACGAGCGCGCCGCCGGTCAGTGGACCTTAAGGTTTCCCGGCGCGCCGCCGTTGCAACGGCGGCCACGAGTCAATAGCACCAAATCGATGACACGCAATCGATGACACATCTGACGCGCCAATTGATCTTCGGGTTTTCCGCTGTACCTGGCGGGTGCGGGAGTGTGCCCCCACAAGTGCACACGTCCGCAACCACGGCCTCTCATCCAATTCTGGCAGAGGCAAATGAAAAGAATGCTAGTCAACGCAACCCAGCAGGAAGAGCTGCGGGTCGCCATGGTCGATGGACAGAAGCTCTATGACCTGAGTATCGAGATTCCTTCACGGGAACAGAAAAAAGCCAATATATATAAAGCCCGCATTTCGCGCGTCGAGCCCTCGCTCGAGGCAGCGTTTGTCGATTACGGCGCTCAGCGGCACGGCTTCCTGCCGCTGAAGGAGATCTCGCGCGAGTTCTTCCGCGCGCAGCCGCAGGGCCGGCTCAATATCCGCGAACTGGTGAGCGAAGGCCAGGACCTGCTGGTCCAGGTGGAGAAAGAGGAGCGCGGCAACAAGGGCGCCGCGCTCACCACGTTCATCAGCCTGGCCGGCCGCTTCCTGGTACTGATGCCGAATAACCCGCGCGCGGGCGGCGTGTCGCGCCGCATCGAGGGCGAGGACCGCGACCAGATGCGCGAGGTGATGAACCAGCTGAATGTGCCCGAGGGCATGGGCGCAATCGTTCGCACCGCCGGCGTCGGCCGCTCGGTCGAGGAGCTGCAGTGGGACCTGGATAACCTTCGCACGCAGTGGGACGCCATTGCCGAAGCGGCCAAGGGCCGTGGCGCGCCGTTCCTGGTCTACCAGGAGGGCGACGCGGTCACGCGCGCACTGCGCGACTACCTGACCGATGATATCGGCGAGATCCTGGTCGATGACGACAGCGCCTTCCAGAAGGGCCTGGAATACATGCAGCGCTTCATGCCGAACGACACACAGCGGCGCCTGAAGCTGTACGTCGACGACATCCCGCTGTTTACCCGCTACCAGATCGAGAGCCAGATCGAATCGGCCTATGCGCACAAGGTGCAGCTGCCCTCGGGCGGCAGCCTGGTCATCGACTACACCGAGGCGCTGGTGTCGATCGACATCAACTCGGCCCGGGCCACCCGCGGCGCCGACATCGAGACCACCGCCGCCAACACCAATCTCGAGGCTGCGGACGAGATTGCGCGCCAGCTTCGCATCCGCGATATCGGTGGCCTGATCGTCATCGACTTCATCGACATGGAGTCGCAGAAGAACCAGCGCGACGTCGAGGAGCGCTTGCGCGAGGCGATGCGCATGGACCGCGCACGCATCCAGATCGGGCGCCTGTCGCGCTTCGGACTGCTGGAGATGTCACGCCAGCGCCTGCGGCCGAGCCTTGGGGAGTCGAGCCACCTGGTGTGCCCGCGCTGCATCGGCATCGGCAGCATCCGCAGCATCGAGTCGCTGGCGCTGTCGATCCTGCGCCTGATAGGCGAGGAGACCCGCAAGGACCGCACCGCGCGCCTGATAGTGCAGGTGCCGGTGGACGTCGCGACCTACCTGATCAACGAGAAGCGCGAGGCGCTGCGCGCGCTGGAAGACAAGTCGCACGCACAGATGGTGATCGTGCCGAACCCGCACATCCAGACGCCCGAGTACTCGATCCGGCGGGTGCGCGACGACGAGGCACAGCTGGCCGAGAATTCGCAGGTCAGCTACCAGATCCCAGCGGCCCCGGTCGTGGCCGAGGCGATCGAGCGCGAGCGCAAGCCGGCGGCGGAGCCCCCAGCCGTGGCCGCACTGATGCCCAAGACCGCAGCTCCGATCGTCGCACCACCGGCGCCCAAGCCGGCGCCGGTGGTCGAAGCGCCGCCGACCGAAGGGTTCTTCACTCGACTGAAGCGCCTGTTTGGTACCGCGCCCTCCCAGCCGGCAGTGGCCGCGGAAACCAACGGCAGCACGCCGCCGGCACGTGAGCCGTCCAGCGAGCCACGCCGCCCCGGTTACGACCGAGGCGAGCGCGGGGCGCGTGGCGGGCGTGGCCGCGACCGGCGTCCCGACCGGCACGGCGGGCACGCGCCCCGGGGCGGCGCTGCGCGGGGCCGCGACGAACCGCGTCGTGATGAGCCGCGCCGTGACGAACCGCGCCGTGACGACTCTCGCCGCGACGAACCGCGGACCATGCAACCACCGCGTTCGGAACCGCAGCGCGGGGAAGCACAGCGCGGTGATCCGCAGCGCGGCGACCCGCAGCGCGAGGCGATGGCTGACGGTACCGCGGCCGCTGGCGACCGCATGGGAGGCGAGCGTGGAGCGGGCGATCGGCCTCCAGCCGGCGATCGTCCGGGAGGCGACCGTCCGCCGCGCTCCGGTCGATCGCGCAGAGGCGGCCGACGTCGGCGGCGCGGCGCCGGCAATCGCGATCAGGGCATGGGCGGCCAGGGCGCAGGACGCGGCAGCGCTGACATGTCGATCGACACGCAGACCGGCTTTGGTGGCGATACCGGCCAGCACGAGATGGGTTGGACCGGGTCGGAAGTTACCACCGCCGGCACACATGACTCTGCCGGCGGCTCGGATCCGCTAGAAAGAGGCCCCGTGGACAGGGGCCCTGCGGACACCGGCCGCGTAGACAGGGGTCCCGTAGACACGGGCCCGGCTGACACATACCGCCAGAACGATGCTCCACCGCCCAGGGCGCCGGCAGGGGATGGGGTAGCGACCGGTGGCGCAGTCACCTACGCCGCACCACCACGGTTCGAGGAGCGACCAGCATACGCGCCAGAGCCACACGAACGACCAGTGCCGCAGGAACGACCAACGCCGCAGGAACGCCCATTGCAGGCGGCGCCCGCGAATGCCCCCCAGGTCTCCTGGTCGTCCGCGCCACCGCCTCCCCCGGCACCGACGCCAGCCCCGGCACCAGTGACGGCGCCAGCGCACGCGGGCGACGGTCCACCGCGCGAGGACTGATGACGCGCGGCCTGAGGGCTAATGGAGCGGTGATCGATTTGATCCGGCGGGGCTGGTGCTGCGGTCAGCTGGACTCCCGCTGGATCCCCGCTGCCAGCAGCGCTTCGACGTTGGCGAGGTCTGCGGCGGTGTTGACGTCGGCGCCTGGAGCAGTCTCGGCGTCGGCGAGCCGGATATCCATCCCGTGCTCCAGCGCCCGCAGCTGTTCCAGCTGCTCGCTCAGTTCCAGCGCGCTGGGCGGCAGCGCCGCTATGCGCTGCAGCGCCGCCACGCGATAGGCATAGATGCCGATGTGGCGGCGTGCGCCGGCATAGCGGGTTTGGCTCGCAAGGCCTTCTGGTGGCCGATCAGGCGATGGCCGATCAGGCGATGCCCGCTCGGGGGAGGCCC
>Ga0116229_10010420_pt1 | contig 13945 bp, 7 predicted proteins | sample S1TSphgellanicum_3_FD_87313 | JGI IMG/M metagenome (GOLD analysis project Ga0116229, IMG submission 87313) | Host-associated microbial communities from peat moss isolated from Minnesota, USA - S1T2_Fc - Sphagnum magellanicum MG | ecosystem: Host-associated > Plants > Peat moss > Unclassified...
TTCTAACACTCCCGGGAGTATGTGATGTGACTCCCGGGCTTCCTCTTGCCTTAACTCCCGGGCTTCCTCTTGGCCCGCACTCTTGCAATGCCTTTGCCTTGACTCCCGGGCTTCCTTCCTCTTAGCCCGCAACCTTGCAACCCCCTTAGCCTTGGTCGCGAGCCCAAAGCTAGGGTTGCGACAAAACATTTTTTCATTGTATTTTGTTTTATAATTAACCATAGAAATTAGTTATGTGCTAACCATTCACATATTCCTACCTATTTAGTAGTCATCAAGGTGTCTTACCTACTTGTTTGCTTTCATAATAACCATTTATATCCCATCGTACTTTTTTATATATCATATTTTACCTTTTTAAATAAAGGATTACCTAATACATAAATAGATAGTGGATAGGGTAGGTACATGATGAGTTACCAAAGTTCTTTAATAATTATTTGGGTTAATCCATAATCAAATTGTAATAAGTTTTGAATGGATGGTGAAAGGTTGGGAATAAACTAGGTTGTAAAATATTCTAATGTAATTGAAAGGCATGTTAATGAATGGAGCTTTTCCACTCCAAAGAGTGGGGTCTTTTGAAATGCAAAATGTTCATTCCAACAAGCATTTTGTTTTATTTTTTTCCATGTGAAACATAGGAGGCATCCACCAAAATATTGATAGAATACTTATATCCAATGGATATTCAAAATATCAATAAATATTCATATAGTTTATGGATATTCATTGGATATCACAGGGGTTGGGAGGGGGAAATTTTTCTTTTGTTGGTGCTTTACTTCATTAGAAGTATTCATGTTCTATGCAACCATTTCTTAAACAACTAGTGATCCTCAACAATTAAATAAACAACTATGAACCATATGTGTAACTATCTAACTTATGTGGTAATATATGTAGTTGCAATCTAATGGTTATTACAACTAATAGATTAATGGAATGAATGTTTAACATAATCTGAACATGTATTCAATTTTATATACTTTCAAGCTAAAGATGTAAAGTTGTTAAAGTGACTAACCAACAATAATAATTATGACATTATGATATTGCATATAATATTTAAAATATTTGGTATTTTATGTAACTACTTATTAAGCAAATTATAATGTTATTTAGAATCTATGATGTGAAAAATTAATGTTCATCACTTTATAGTTAACATGTGCAATTTTGCCACATGGTCTAAATATGTGATCAAATTAACATAACTATAGTCATAATTTGATTGTATATCATGAATTATATAAAAAATGTAAATTATAATTGACATCATACATCATAAAACATAATTTAACATATACATTCATAAAAAAATTCATAAGTCATTTTGTAATGGCAATAGTAATGTTTACATTAGATGAAAACACATGTATATGTGAAGTTCAAATGGAATCATTTTTTAGGGATTTATAAAAATGTTATATTTTAGTTTGTTATTTTTACAAATGACATGCATACATGCATATAGGTTTAATCAGCAATAATTAAATTTACTTTCTAAAATTAAATCATGTGATATTTGTGTTAAATTTACAATTAAAAATTTTACACTGAAATTTTTGAAATAAATATTCTAAATTGATATAATATATTTCATTTGAAAAAAATTAAAATTAAAATTTTATAGAAAGTAAATAATTAAAAAAATGGAACAAATTTAATTCAAAATCTTAATTTTAATTTATGGAAGAAAATTTTAATCAATATAACTTAATTATTAAAAAATCCAAATTTCTATATTAAATATTAAATATTAAAATGAACTACAAATTATAATTTATTTATAAATAAAATCAGAACTTTAAAACAATAAATTTCAATATTGAATTAAGAATATTTATTTAAATAACTTATAATTATGTAATTAAAATGTCAAAATCATTTATTGTGAACTTACATAATTAAATAATGATATGAATATGCATAAGATTTGAAATATACATGTTTATATTTATGCAATGACATAATATATTTCAAGTTGAAATATTGGTTAGATGGTTAAGGAGTTGGTTTTTGGGCATGGAAATGAAACTGCAATTCCCTCTAATGACATTCTGAAATTGGTCCTAAATGACTACAATATGACTACATGTGTTCTAAATGATTATAAAATGATTACATATTTGTACTTATCTATGTGGACAATACACATAATTGTTTTGTACACAACTTGACACATGTCATATTGAATTGCTTAAGCAAGCTATCTAGCACAACTCTAATGACAATAATTGTTTAATCCAAAATCACTATAAATCTAAATGTAAACATAATTTTTTTTCCTAAAATCCTATTAATGCTATAGTTAACACCAAAAAGTGAATGTTCCCAAAATTAACACCCACCTAATGTGAGAATTTATTTCAAAAACCCATTTTGCCCCAACCACACCCCAACTTGATACCACCTCTATTGAGGTGATGAAATAATATGCCATAGATTCTTTTAACGAGGGCTTATGAATTTACATGAATTTGAAAATCTAAAATGCATATTTATGCAATGCCATTATAAAGTTCAATTCAACCTTGATATAAAACCTTTTTTCATCAAAGTTATGCACTTCAACAAACTTCCCCTACTTTTCAAAGTACTTACCAATGTTGTGTGAGTACCCACTTGGGTAACAATGAACAATTGTTGGTTGGGTTACGTAAAAATTGGATCCAAATTCAAACTAATTTTCAATAGGAAAATAGGGGTCAAAATTGAAATTTATTTTTTGAAGAATCAAATTTAAAACCATATTTCTTGGTCCATTTATGTGTAGAACCCAAACCGATTTTTTTATGGATTGGAATTGGAATCTAGGGTGAGGAAATGCATCATGAAAAATGGACAATAGGTAAATGGTTAAGAAATAATTTTTTATTGGGCTCTAGTTTTATAATTAATTGTGGTTGTTAGTTCCCTTCTTTTTCTTACTACCTTTTTATAAACAACAATCTGCAAGTAGGTTTTGAATAGGTGGGTAGTAAAAAATACCATTACCAATTTATAAACCATTTTCTTACTTAGTTGTCACCTATTTGTGATAATGGGTGTTGGTTTAATTTGGCCCCCTAAGAACATATTTAACAACATGTTCCAAAAGGCCTTGCAATGGGAAAAACTAATTGTTAAAAGCAATCATTGTGAAAACATGACCCCACCAATGATGAAAATTGTTATTTTTATGCGAGGTCCCATGAAATTTTTTGTCAAGCTTTAGAACTTGGTGCATTACATAAGCTTAGTAAAAGGGTGGTGAAAGCTAGAAATGGGTGGGCATGATGTTTGTCATTGCAAAAGTTTACAAGGCAAAAAATACAAGAACTTGGAGTTTCAAGCTTTTGCAAAACTTTCAAACTTTGCGAGATTCAAAGTTCCAAGGTTTTACAAGCATGATGGCAATTTTTTTTAAAATAATATAAGCTTGAAACTCTAAGGTGACACATGTGATGGTGGATTCCCTACAATTATAACTCCAACCTTTAGAGGTGATGAACATGATGGTAGATTCATTATTGTTGAAGCTTGAAACCCACTTGAAACCTTTCAAAATCTAAGTTACAGTCGTGGACTCTTCATTGTCAAAATTTGAAACCCACTATTTTTGGGAAACCCAAATCACAATGGTGGATTCCTTTATTATTGGAAATCAAAACCCTAAAACCCTTACAAACCCAAAATTGGGTGTTCCAAGTCTACCATCATTAGAGCTCACAAAACAACATAAGCACCCCAAATTCTAGCCATTGTTGAAATTCACAAAAAATGAAAAGAACATTTTTTTTAACACCACTAACACAATTAACAAAAAATCATAAACACCTTTAGATTATGGCCATTGTTGAATCCCATAAAAATCACAAACACCTTTTTTTTTAGCCATCACTAAAGCTCACAAAAAATCACAAGTCATGGAAAACAATTGAAACATATACAAACGTAACAATGTTGCAAAGAGTCACAAACACACCATAATTGAAACATGTAATTTTATTTTACTCAATGTTCAAGAATTTTTAGGCCCACAAATGTTCTACCAGATCCACTTTCAAATTACAATGAACTGTAATTTTTAAAATTCTTGTGTGTATTCCATGTTTGGAAGGTTAAACCTCTTTTCAAGTGTGTTACATTTGTTCCATCAAACAATGGTTCCAAATTTTGGTCTCCCTCATCTTCAAAAATCATACATGTATGAAAAACCACACAACACATCATGAGGTCAAAAATTGCATCCATTTATCACAATTTCATGGGTTTTGAATGATCTAGCAAATATTTCCATCCTTTTTCATCCTTTCTTGGGTAAATAAGACAATCAAAAGAGCCACCCAAGTGAGTGAACACTTTTTAAAACTATATGTTTTGTATGTTTAAAAGATCACAAATGAAGCATAATAGTTTGGATTATCATAAAGTTTTTGAGAATATTTTTCATTAATTACAAGGTTTACATTCTTAAAATTTAACATAAATCAAAAATGTTTTTGCATACATTCAAAACATTCAGACCTTGCAAGCGAATAATCCTTGTTGTTTCAAACATTGTTTTTTTATCATATCTACACCATTTCTTTTTAAAATTGGAAAGGATTTAAAATTGATGATTATAAAGGCAAAAGGATTTGAATTGATGATTTTTTTTTTTTAATAACTAATTGAACACATTTGGTTCAAAATGCTTTTGATCGTGAAATTTATATATATGGATTTCAAAAATGTGATTTTAACAAATGTTGTTCATATTTATGTGATAGAAGGCATGAATGCATAATATACATTATATAAAATCAATTTGTAATCAAAATGTATTTATATCTAAAATGTAATTTTAAAGGGGGTACTTGAAATAATTTTTTTGAAATTATAACCACAAAATGACATGTGTGATGTGTAGTCCTTGGAAAAGGACCCTTGGCACCGTTGGCTCCTTTGACCATGCATAATGATGCTTCTTTTCATCTTGAGGTTCATGTATGGTTTGCAATTGCTTCTAAAATTATGGACCTCTTTCCATCTTCAGTTTGAATTTTTTCTTGCCATTCAGCTAAACAATTCTTCCGTTTGTAGTGCATATAATCAAGGCTTATAAACATGCTTCAAAAGATTTTTTTGCATTAATCTTGAGTTACTAATCTATGTATGATTTCATGGGTTTTCAAAGGTACCTTCATCGAAAAATTGCAACTACAAGATGTATAAAAAATATCATGCATTCCATTGCCAAAATCTTGGTAAGTCAACAATATTTGTCTATTGCATTAACCCTTGTTCCATATGCATGCATGCAAATTGCAATTGTGAATTTCTAGGTTGAAAACAACCTGCAACTTTCCAAGTTGTGTAATTTCATCTTTGTAAGAAAAAAACCATAGACATAAATAATTTGCATCTTTTTCAAAAAAGATTGCAATTCATGTCTTATATTAACACTTCCAAAAAAAGTCAGTGCACATTAATGAAAGAGCAAAATAATCCAAAAGATGCATTCATGCCCATGCTCCTTCTCTTCTAGCAGATTCTCCATGTGCACCACTTATTATTACCATGCTTGCACCTTTCATCTTCTAAAGCTAACTTACAAATTTTCCATGTGCCCCACCCTATTGTTACCTTGCTTGCACCTTTTATCTTCCAAAGTTTGAATAAGCTCTTTTGAAGTTCACTTGCGAAATAACTCCTCCCCATTGTCATCATTAAAATTCTTTTCAAATTGAATAATTATAACCTTTCAATTTGTTATCATTGCATTATTTTTGTGCATGAAAAAATTTTCAAGAAAAACTTTTGGAGCTTCACAATAATGATGAACTTGGAAGATGTGAAAAAATCTAACAACTGCAATTGCATGGCTATAGTGCATGTTGTTGTACAATTGTTAATGAATGATTTGCACAAATGACACATTTTATGGTGGGGTTCAACAAAGTAGTTTAGATATTAACGTTGCAATTTATGTTTGCAAGGTAATTAAAGATGCCTTAATTATGGTAAAAAACAAATAATTTGGAGTGACATTATAAGTGACTATGATGGGGAACGATGATTATCCATAATGACACAAATGAACATCATCTATTGCAATTATAATAAATATCAAATCAATTATGATGTCAATATTTTCTCCAAAGTTATTAATTTTGTTCCCAACTTAAATTAGTTCCCAATAGACGTACATTTGTTCCAATCTAACTTCCTTAAGGCATTCTTATTGGCATTCCTTATGTTCCCATGATAGGTTCCAAAAGATATTAATGTGTTTCCAATTTATTCTTCCTTGTCAAGTATGTTCCACTTTCACCATTTATAGTTCAATGCATTGTTCCAATATTTCCATATCCATTCCATTATTCTTCAAACCACTCCCAAGTAATTGTGAATAGGAACAAATGTGATAAAAAGAATTAATACAACTAACCGTCTACTATTTTTCAACAAAGAATTACACATTTGTGAGAGATAATGAAATGAAACACAACTTACAATTTCCTACCCCACATGTATTTATCTCTTTTTGTAAGTTGCAATGTTATTGGGTCATTGTGGGCCTTTTAGTTCACTTGATTTTTGCCCAATTTGCAAAGGGTTATTATATTCATTAATCCTATGTTTGCCATATTGAACTTTTAAAACTTATCTGCAAATTTCAAACAATCAATTTTTTTTATTATTCAGATTTTTATTATTCAAACAACCTTCAAAGAATTTGACAAAATTGATAAAAGAAGCAAGAGCCATCTATCCCAACATGAGGACCACAAAATCCAAAACACAATCAAAATCCAAAAACTACAAGAAACCTCCTACCCAAAACATTACCTTTGGTAGGGTGAGTTAACATGGTATTTGGAATGAAAAATATACTAATGTTTTTCAAATAAAATTGAACTCCATAAAATCTTGCAATCAACAAACTTCAATAAAAAAAAATGCAACACATTATAAACACTCCAATATTTGTCATTTTCAACCTATGATGAAAAGGTCTTCATGTGTAGACTGGAACCAATCAATCAATCATTGTTGGGAGTTATATTATTCTCTATGACTCCAATTGCTCCATGTTTAATCTATATGTCTCTAGTCAACCAAACTCACATGTTTAAAGTTGTAATAGCTCTTTTTTTCCAAGAGTCGAATTGTCCAAAATGTTCCTTGCTTCAACAATGTTGATAAGATACAACCGATCATATATTTCATCCCATCCAACTTTGGTTGATTGTGAATTATCATGCCAACAACGACATATGATGTAAGATTAGCTTCGATGTCAGTGTAGGGGATGTTGAAAACATCCATGACATGTTTGGTGTGCCCTACAATAGGCCAAAAAATGATTTAAATGACAAGTTTGTTTTGGTAAAAAAATGAAAAAAATTGAAAATGTAATAGGAAATATTTGGGGCCGACATTTTATTATGGGCCTTTAAAAACTTGGTTTTTTTGTTTTTCTAGTTGTCCACAAACTAGTTTGCCTTAGATGAAGAATTGAATGTTGGAGGTTCATTGTAGCCTTTGTAATTGCAAATGTGAGAGGCAAAATTGACTCTTTGTTGGGTAGAAAGTTTATTTTGTTTTTTTCTACATTTTGTCAAGAGGGGGTGGGGTGGAGTCGATAAGTCCTTCTTGAGCTTTTTTAACATTACTACATAGTTTGGAGTTTTTGGTAAGGCCATGTCAAGCACATAAATGTTTTCAAAGGGTCAATTTGGTTTTGTGCAAGCCACAAGAAAAAACCATCGTTGCGATTTCGGGCGTGTAAAAGTCTACAACATGATGAATAGTGGCAGTGGGTGAAGGTGGGTGCAAAGTATGTAGTGTGAATGTTCACCCATTGCAACTTTGAAGATGGAGAGATAGAGTCATATAATATGGGAACTTTTTTTTAGGGTGGACTAAAGGTTGTGTTGGCATGGAAGTGAAGTAACTAGAATGGGTCATCTTGTTGTTGTATGTGGTGTTGTTTATAATGACAAGGTCAAATACTTTTTTGTTGTTGTGCAAAGTTAGTTTATGTGTTTCTATTTCGATTTTATTAAGGATGGGTGAGAGTTTTGTGTGTACTGAAATTAATGGTTGTGTTGTCTTGGACAAGAGTTTAAAAGGAGTGGAACAATGACAAGTGAAAGTTTTTATTTTCATTTTATTGATGCACTTTGAATTTACGAAATCAACTTGAAGGGTTTCATCACTAATTTATTTAAGGTGATAGACAAACGAATGGAGTTAGTTTTTTGATGAAATGAAATCTTAGTTCTTTCGTGGAAGCTTGTGTGGTCCATTTGATTTAAACATGCCAATGCAGCTTCTAGGTTCTTCATGGAAGTTACATACTTCAAGTTTGTTTTTAGAAATTCAATGACCCACACCAAAAAGATTTGCTCTTTTCTAGTTCTTAAAAGAACATAGCAAGTGTAGACGTGTATGTTATAACACAGTAATATTACATTAGGGGGGTTGATTCTTTTCTTGTTTTCACAACAACCATTTGAACCAAAATGAACAATCAAGGGGGCAGTGACATTCCTTATCTTTCTACAATGTTGGATCTCAATGCAATTATATTGCTAGGCAATGGAAGTATTCCTATTGCTTCTTACTGCTCTTTTGTTGCTTGAGCCATTACTTTTTGGTTTATTTGGTTTATGAATATGTAATTCAATTTCCTTTGAAATGATCAGTTTGTATTATGAAGCTTGACCTTGAGGTTCCATCTTGAACAAAAACTTTTACAATAATAGCATGTGGACATTCGAGACTAAAGCTTATCCATTCCTATAGGTAGTTTTAGTTATTGATGATTTACAACTTTTTCTCAATAGTGAATAGGTTTGTAGTATGTCTTATAGGGAGAAAAACAAATCAAATGTATTAACACTTGGTTTTATATGATTGTTTTGTCATTTTGTGTAGTTATAGATTGATGTCACATTCTTCCTTGCGTTTGTTAGTGGTTTTTTTGCAAGAAACATGTAGAATTTATCTTCATACAACCTTGGCATGATCTATGAAATTGTTGGAGTAAGTTTATGTCAATTCTTTATATTGGGTTAGTGATATCTTCATATTCATTGTTTATCACATTAGTGGCGGTTGGTCATTTTCAATGATTATGCTCTCAATGACCAAAAGGACATATTGTTTGTCAGTTCAGAGTCTAATAAGATATATACTAGAATGGGTTCCAAATATCACATACTTATGATTAAAATTGTCTTGTTCTGTTCCTTCAATGTTGTCATCCTTTTTCATCATGACATGGATTGTAAATCAGGCAAATTCACCTAAATATTTTGCTAGGTGTCAATAGGTAGACATTCTTTGATGAATTTAATTACAGTTATAAATACACCCATGAACATAGGTTGAAGTTACTAATACGTGTTTCCTTTGTGTTTTTCTAGGAATTGTTGCCTAGTCTCAAAAGAAGGGAGGCAAATTCAACTTTATAATCATGTTATGAGGTGTGGATCACACAAAAGGTTATAAACCTATTATGGTTGCAAGTTGGGGTTGATCAATAGAAACAAATCATGCACTAGTTTTTGTTGTAAAATCCATAGGTTTTTAGTTAATTGGATGCCTATCCATAGTCGATTATTTTCCATTTCTATCATTTGTTCTAATAACACCAATTTGTAGATGGAAACTAGTATGGCTTGTTAGGCTTTTAGGCTAGTTGTTTTAGAATATGTTAGTGAGCTGGAACATCCAATCATTCCTTGCTAGTCTTTGCTTTTCATTATGCATCTCATCTATTGTTTGTGAAAGTTTGTTTTGTTGAAATTGGACAAATTTAAGGTTATAAATCATGTTTTCAAGCATTGAAATTAACAAATGTGTATCAAAATCAAGCATATGCCACCATGCATGATTTTGCAAAGATCAAAAAAAAATTTGATGTGGCTTTTGTCGTAGAAGGTAGAAATTTGTGATTTTACCTTTATCATTTTTGTGTATATTATCATCTAACATTCCTAATGGTGTGATTTGGGTTCTTGCTTTCATAATATGTGTGTTACATTCCTATTTGATATTTTTTATGGATGTTAAGCCACCTAAAAGACTATGGCTATCACCTTTTTATTTTCATTGCTCTTCTATTACCATTTGTTGAATCATGTAGCCTTTTTTGTTTTGTTTTGGGTTTATGGGTGTGTTAAGTAGATGTGTAAAGGATGATTGCTTATCTAGTGAACTTTCTTAATTGTAATTTTGAGCTTAGCTGATCAGGCAAGTTTGGTGACCTTTTTAAAGGTGAATTTTTTCTTTTTGGGAGACATATGTGGCATTGCCCTTTTGTTTCCAATTCAAATTTTATATTTGTGCATTATTGTAATTCATAGTTGTTTTTACTAAGTTCTTCAATAAAAAAAAACCCAAAAATGACAAGTGTAAAAAAAATCACCCTATCAATTTGGACGTCATTTTGTACATGTCTAATGCAACTAGGCAATCAAATTGGACCTTGTCATTTTGACTAACAAATTGATTAACAAAATGACTAACTATGTGACTAGTAAATAATGGACCATTTGATTGGGTCAATTGTGGACCACTTGACCGGGTCAAATTTATACCTAAATTAATTTTTTTAATATTATTTAATAGGTGGGTAGGTAGGTAAGTAGGTAATAAATAGGATTAAGTAGATTGAAAAAGGCATTTAGGTAGGTAGGTGTTAGCCTAGCCTAGTTAACTTAATCTAACCTACCTACTTACCTTAGCTTTTTAAACATGCACATAGGTTGTAAATATAAGGAATTGAACTTCAAACCTTCATAATGATAAACCAACTCCTTACCAATGCATTACACCATCTAAGGTGTTCAGCTTTTATCAAGTTTTTTATTTGATATGTTCATTTCATCATTAAACATAATGGTTAAACCTAGGTGACAATTAGTGCTTAAACTTAGTGATTTAAAGTAATGGCTAAATTTAATGACTAAACTCAATGATTTAAAATAATGACTAAACCTAGTGGTTAAACTTAATGACTTAAAATGATGGTTAAATTTAGTGACTAAACTTAATGATTTAAAATATTGACTAAACCTAGTGGCTAAATTGTTGCAACCCTAATTTTGGGCTCGTGACCAAGGTAAGGGCTTGCAAAGGTGTGGGCTAAGAGTGAAGCCTAGGAGTCACATTTCATGTTCCCAGGAATGTAGGAGGGTGTGAGGGAATGAACATTCACACTCCCAAGTGAGCTCCCATTTTGGGAGTTGAAGTCCTGATGGACTTTCAAACTTTCGGAAGACAATTGCAGGGGTCAAATCTCATTGGATTAAAGAGTTATTATACCATTGGAAAGTTGTTGAAACATAAATGTCTAAAATGGCCTCGCATGACCCATTTAGGTACTCAAATCATAAGTTATGGCCAAAAAGAGGGTTGGGAGTCAAACTGCCAATTTGACTTTCGATCATTAAAAGTCAGGAATTGCCCTGATTTACTTGCATGCATGTGACGTGCAACATATTGCTTGATGAGAGCTATAACTTTGCTTTAGACCTCACATCAACTAGAGGTATGCAAAAAAAGTTATGAGCCTCCCAAGTAATAAGAATGCCAATTTCGGGAATTTTGAGACTCCCAACTTGGGAATGACATTTGTACGTTGGCCCCATGGCCAAGCACAGAGAATACTATAAGGGGGAAGGTGGGCTTCCCCCAAGTTCGAACCGTGGTGAATTTTACGAGTCCGTGTCTACTTGTGACTCGTCCGTGCACCAAAAGTGTTCTAACTACGAACTAATCAACTTGTTGTTTGATTTGTGCAGGTCTGTGCGAATAATTGACCTGCTTTTCACTCGTTCTAATCCCCATCTTGGACCTTTAGCACGCCTCTCTACCCCTGAAGTGTTACAAAACAGAGAGTGTACTCTAATTCCTTATCCTTTCGTTGTTTCCACCTTTGGATTCACAATTGAATCTATCAAGGAATTTGGAGGCGCGTCATAAACTCAATGATTTAAAGTGATGATTAAACTTAATGGTTAAACTTAATGACTTAAAGTGATGATTAAGCTAATGATTAAACTTTAAAACTTAAAATGATTATTAAACTTAATGATTTAAAACAATGATTAAACCTATTAGCTAAATTTAATGAATTAAAATAATGACTAAACCTAGTGTTTAAACTTAATGATTTAAAATAATGGCTAAATCTAGTGATTAAATTTAATGATTTAAAATATTGGTTAAATCTAATGAATAAATTTAGTGAGTTAAAGTAATGGTTAAACATAATGACTAAACTTAATGGCTAAATCTAATGGCTAAAATTAATGATTTAAAATAATGGCTAAATTTATTGGCCAAAATTATTGACTTAAAATGATGGCTAAACTTACTGGTTAAAATTAGTGACTTAAAATAATGGTTAAACTTAGTGATTAAATTTAATGATTAAACCTAATGGTTAAACTTAGTGACTTAAAATAATGATTAAACATAATGATTAAACCTAGTGCATAAATTTAATGATTTAAAAATAATGGTTAAGTGGTTAAACTTAGTGATTAAAATAATGGCTAAACATAATGGATAAAGTTAATAACTTAAAATAATAGTTAAACCTAGTGGCTAAATTTAATGATTAAAATAATGGCTAAACATAATAGTTAAACTTAATGGCTAAACTTGATGATTTAAAATAATGATTAAACATAATAATTAAACTTAATGGCTAAACTTAGTGATTTAAAATAATGATTAAACATATTGGTTAAACCTAATGGTAAACTTAGTGACTTAAGTAATGGTTAAACATAATGGTTAAACTTAATGACTTAAAATAATGGTTAAACATGGTTAAACTTAATGGTTAAACTTAGTGACTTAAAATAATGACTAAACATAATGGCTAAACCTAATGACTAAACTTAATGATTTAAAATAATGGTTAAACTTAGTGGTTAAATTTAATGATTTAAAGTAATGGTTAAATTTAATGGTTAAAATTGATGACTAAACTTATTAATTTAAAATAATGCTTAAACTTAATGGTTAAATTTAATAAGTTAAAGTAATGGATAAACTTAGTGCTTAAATTTAATGATTTAAAGTAATGGTTAAACCTTGTGGTTAAGCTTAGTGATTTAAAGTAATTGCTCAACATACTTCATGATTAAACTATGGCTAAATGTAGTGGCAAAATCAAGTGGTTAAATATGAGGAGAAGTTATAAGTAAATAAGTAAGTAGGTAAATAATAAGTGGGTGGATGGGTAATAGGTAAGTGAGTAGCTAACTAAATAAATAAATAAATGAATAGGTAGGAGATAAATACATAGGGTAGTAAACCATGTTGTATTTGACTAAAAATCATTGACCATTTTAACTAAATGTTGAACTTGATTAAAAACCATTGGTCATTTTTACTAAAGATCATTGACCATCTTGACTAATGGGTGAAAGCACAATAAAGTGTATGACTAAAAATACTTATTAATCTATTTGTCAAGTGAATAAAAAGTAGGACCAAAACCCATCACAAAATTGTATAATACATTTAATCTTTTTAGTTGAACAATAAATAAAAAGATATTTTTTCATTATTACACATTAATTTTAAATTTTGCATTGTAAAAATAGGTCTCAAGTAGACTTTTCTAAATGTAAATAACTTTAAAACCTACTTTCTATAGTGTAAGATTTGATTGAAGTATGTGTCAAATATATTCTACCAAAAATAAAGTAAATTTGTTTTTTGGTGATACCTTGGAATACATAATGATCTTTATGCTATGATTTCAAACATGTATATTTCATTAAATTTTGTAATGAAAAAGTAGGTTTGAACATCATATTGACTAATCAATTTCAAACGTTTTTTTTTTTTTTTTTTTTTTTTTCAAATTTTTTTAAAAAATTTTTTTTTTTTTTTATTAAACTTTTTAAGTGTTTATTTGTTTTAAATTAAAATTTAATTAAAA
>Ga0116229_10010426_pt1 | contig 13941 bp, 8 predicted proteins | sample S1TSphgellanicum_3_FD_87313 | JGI IMG/M metagenome (GOLD analysis project Ga0116229, IMG submission 87313) | Host-associated microbial communities from peat moss isolated from Minnesota, USA - S1T2_Fc - Sphagnum magellanicum MG | ecosystem: Host-associated > Plants > Peat moss > Unclassified...
CTTTCTGTTGTGTAATGAAAAGAAAACCTTCAAGACACTATCATAATTTTCCCTTTTTCTCAATTTTCTGATCAATACAATTCTAGCAAGCAGGCTTTCTATAAATAAATGAAGAAATAACGTCACACTTTCGATCTATGACTATCAAAACCTAAGACCAACAATTGTTCTTGGAGGGTTGATTGATCCAACCCCAAAGAGCAGATGGGTTTTAGAACCCGAAAAGGAGGAATGTGCTTGTGGGTGATTTTGGATTGCCATAGTTACCTAAACTTATACTTATGAAGTGTAGTTACCTAAACTTAATTACTAAATGGAATATTGCCAATATCATGGCGTATATTTCACACCTTTATTAGATAAATTGTTGGGTTGTCTATGGCACTCTTACTCATCCCATTGCTTCTCCACAAATGGAACTAGAGAAGCTACTCCATGTCCACACCTAAATGAGGAGATAGTGTTACAGTTAGCAAAGATTGGAGAGTTAGCGTCATAGACATCGCCATATATATCACCATATATAGCTTACCACTGGGTGGTAAGATGACATTAAAAAACACAAATATTTTTATCTAAATTCAAAAATAACTTAGTGGTAAGTTAATGGCGCCCAAAATGATCAGATAAGTTTGTGGTAGCTTCAAATAATTATATTATCATCCCCTCCCAAAAGCTAGTCATCCCTCACTTCTATCATCATGCGCTTGGGAAACACAATTTGCAATAGATGTACGTAGACGTTATACACATTCAAGCAAGTTGGTCCAGAGTTCATAGAAAAAGATAGATAGAAAGTTCCAAGCCAATGTGGTGTGCGTTTCGTTGTTTAGCAAGAGTTCATTTCATGGTACATAATTGTTTTTGCATCTATATTTTGCATTTCAATTTTTTTCCTACTTACATTCTTCGAAGTTCAAACATTCAAGAAATTCTTGCTAGTCTACAATGGTGTAACTCCAATGGATGCTGCAATGGATGTGGTTGCAAGGGACTCTTCTACGATCAACAACATTGTTGGACCTAATAACTCTATCCTTCTAGGGCTTTTTTGGGGGTTGATTCCCCCTTTGATTGTATAGTCCTTTTAACATGTGCACATGCATATGTGCATAAAATAACTTTTAGCCACAGTAAAAACATCATATGCATTTGTGCAAGCACACTTGTACACACACCCCTTGTACCATTTGTGCATGTACTAGATGTGAGAGGTTGAGGTCATGGTAGACCCTATGAAAAAATGAGAGTCACAAATGATGTTCGTGCATCATAGTTAGATTCAATAGAAATTCAATCCAAAAGGGTGAAACAACCAAATTGAGATTTAATAGAAGTTCTTGTGCTCATTGAAGCCAAGCACAAAAAAATTCTTGTGAGCATGAACAATATACATCCTTGGGATCAGTCTGAAACAACAATGATTAAGTGGCAAAAGATTGTTGACAATGTCAATGTTGTTATGCATTCATCTTTTTGACACAATGGTGCAATTTATAAACACAAGTGGTGTTCCATATATGGGGATTACAAGAGAATCTTTGATTACATGTTCAGGATTGGACATGTGATTAAATACTAAGACCTCATGCCACAAGAAAAGATTGTTTTAAATCTACCAAGGCATTTCAATTGCCAAGTAAATGAAATGGTGGATACGTTTATGAGGACCCATCCAACTCTACACCCCCCTCATGTTAGAAACACTATGGCCCATGACAACCATGTGTATGATCCTTGATTTGGGCTTATGGGTCTCATGCAAGATGTAGATGGAAATCCTACCAATCCTATCCAAGCAACTAAAGAATTACAACATGTAATGGATATTCGTCTTTGATGTCCATGTGTACTACCAAAAGCTATTACAACTTCAAGAAATTAATCCAGTTTCACTAGTGCAAACCATTGTTCCATTGCAACCAAGAAGTTGCACACCAAGTCTTGTGGTCACTCTTCGTACTATGTAAACACCAAGTTCATTTGGTAATGGAATTAAATAATGTCTTACAACAATGGGAAGTTTTCAAGCAATTATGAAAGACATCCTTCCTAATAGTAGAAGAATTCATGTCCTACGCAACCACTTCTTACACAACTAGTGATTATCAACAACTAAATAAACAACTATCAACCATATTTCCAACTATCTAGCTTATGTGGCAATGTGTGTAGTTAAAATTTAATGGTTATTACAACTACTGGATTAATGTAATGAATGTTTAACATAATGTGAACATGTATTGAATTTTATGTGCTCTCAAACTAAAGATGTAAAGTTGTTAAAGCAACTAGCCAACAATAATAACTATGATATTGCATATGATATTAAAAAGATTTGATATTTTATGCAACTATTTATTAAAAAAATTGTAATATTATTTAAGATTTGATGTGAAAAACTAATGTCCATCACTTTACATATAACATGTGTGTAATTTGCCACATGGTGTAAATATGTAATCAAATTAATATAATTGTAATCATAATTTAATTGTATATTGTGAATTATATTGAAAATGTAAATAATAATTGACATCATACATCATAAAATATAATTTAACATGTACCTTGATAAAGTTTTTCATAGGTCATTTTGTAATGGCAATAGTCATGTATGCATTACATGAAAACACATGTGTATATGAAATTCAAGTGGAATCATTTTTTAGGGATTTATATTATATTTTAGTTCGTTATTTTTACAAATGGCATGCATACATGTATAAACATTTAATCAATGATAATTATTTTCATTTTTAAAAATTGATTCATGTGATATCTATGTGTATGTTTATAATTTAAATATTTACACTAAAATTTTGAAATAAAATTTCAAATTGATATAATATATTTACATTTCAAAATTTGAAAATTACAATTTTAAAAGAAATGTGGAATTGAAAATATGGATTAAATTTAATCCATAATCTTAAATTTTTATTTTTATTTATGGCCCAAAATAGTAAATCAGTTTAACTTAATTATTAAAAAAATAAAAGTGCATATATTAAATATTTAAATTATATTTAATTATATTTAACTTATAATTGAAATCAAAAATTTAAACATTAAATTTGAATATTAGATTTAAAATATTCATTTAAATAAAATGTAGTTAATAATTAAAATGTGAAATTAACTTATTATGAATTTACATAATTAAATAATGATATGAATATGCATAAGATTTGAAATATACATGTTTATATTTATGCAATGACATAATATATCACAACCTTGAAGTAGTGGATAAATGGTTAAGGAGTTGGTTTATGGCCATGAAGATGAAGGTTCAATTCCCTCTAATGACATTTTCAACTTGATCTTAAATGATTACAATATGATAAAATGGTGTCGTAAATGATTGTAACATGACTACACGTGTTTTAAATGACTATAAAATGATTACACATTTTTATTTAATTGTAAGTCCATGTGGACATTACAAATAGTTGTTTTCGACACGACTTGACAAATGAGTTGATTAAACAAGCTATCCAGCACAACTTTAATGACCATAGTTGTTTAAAATGATTACAAATCCTACCAGTGTAAAAGACCTTCCAAACCAGGAGACTAGAGATTCAAATGTTAATATGAGGATTATCCAACCACCTCCAATTTTGAATAAGGTAACCCTTGGTAACATTGGGTTGAAAAGGAAATTTTGATTTGTTCAAAGGAACATGGTAGAGGCTACCAAAAAATTACCTCCAAACTTGTGGCCTCACTCAACAAACATTTTGATTGGAAAAAAAAAATCACTAGTGTAGAAAGAATTGCTTTGTAAATAACTATAATATTTCAAGCAGAAAAATTAAAATATTCAATCTACACAAAACAACATGGTTCAAATTATTGTTGGCATAACTCATATAATGGGGATGACATTCACACAAAGCAAAACAACCAACTACAAACACAACTAATCAACCTAGAGGGACCTTGAATGACTCATTCAATTTCAATGAATTTGCAAAAAACATGATCAAGCAATTTTCAACACAAGTTTACCATCCAATACTATGACCATTTTCAATTTAGGTCTATAGTTCAAGTTCCTTTGCTTGTTTGACATGAAGATTATAAGACCATTTTCAATTTAGGTTTACAATTGTTCAAATTGCATGATAGTTCTTCACAAAAAGGTTGTGACCATTTTCAATTTAGGTTTACAATTCAAATTGCAAACATTGAATGTAATTGCAAGACAATTCAAATTTGAAAACTTTAAGCAACTCGTACATGTTCGAAGATTTCGTTGATGATTTCCAAGGTATATTTTAAGTTGATTGTGAAATGTTTCACCTAAAATCTTTTGGCCAAGGACTATTGTTGTTGTGATCATTGAATTTTGGAATTGCATTTGATATGTATCTATCCCTCCTAGTATGTATACATCTAACACCTTCTTCACCATCCTGTAATATAACAAACTTTTGTTATTCTCCAAAGCTTCTTCCTCAAGAATGTGCAACATATGCTTTATGTCTATCTCATTTTTTGCAAATAGCAAATTGTAGATGATATAACATGCTATCATGTTGGGCACAATGGTCACGTGTAAATATGTTTTCCCCAAATTCTTTGAAGGTTTGTTTGAATATTCCAAAGGCATTATCCACAACAGACCTTCCTTTCTTATGCTTATAGTGTAGAGGCTCTCAAGGATGGATTGATCACCATTTCTATGTGGAGTCATTATCCATCACAAGAGAAGGTAACCCTTGTCCCCCAGTAAGTAAAGGGGGGTGCCATCAATTAATCATGTGCTTGCTAGATTGAAAAGTGTTCAATACTGTGCATTAACATACATTGTGGATTCCCACAAAACTTTAGGGTCAAAGTATAATTGGGTTACCCAAGATGACCGTCTCATTTTATATTCGCCGGACTAGCTTTCACTTAAACATGTTGTTGAAACTTAATGACACATTCATATTGAAAATTTGATTTTCTTCATAAATAGATACATTGCAAAAATATTGTTTTACGCATATAATGTCAAATTTGAACAAGTTTAAGGACTCCTACCAAGTATTTGAAAAAAATCTAAAACCTTATCTCATGAGAAAAAAAAGTTCAAAGATTCATTTAAAGAATGTCTAAACAACTTTTTTTAGCTCAAAAATTTTACTATAAACACTTTATGTGCTAATGTGTATAAAATATATGAATGTAACAAGAACCAAATGCATTATTGCAATGTAAAAAAATTCAAAAAATCAAATTTCTAAGAATTTTGGGCAATTAATAGAACATAGCTCACATTGAATAAACTTTATTATTTTCACTTTTCATAATTGAAAATAATAAATACTTGAAAGGCTTACATAAAATTTGGAACAAAATAATTTCATTTGAAATGAGAAAAAATGGTGAAATGTAAGACAAATCATAGGAAAAGTAAAACTAAAGGTGAATTTGGGAGTCCTAGGAGCGAGTCCTTATGTACCCCAATCATGCTTCGACCCTTTAACATCAGTAACACTCCCTGACATTCCCATAAACAAGAAAATAAATTGCTTCCTATGGTCAAGCACTACTTGAATAGTCATGAATACCTCCATGTATTATATGGTAAAAATAATCATCTACAAAAGCACCTATAGGTTTAACAATTTTGAAGTGGCATCCATCAATGGCACTTTATACACTAGGCAATCCACATCGTGCCTTTAAGCTAACCATCACATTTTGCATACGTTCACTAGTTGGCCAAAAAATCATTCTCTTGAATACTTTATTCACAACACAAATGACCTCACGTACTACAAGGGCCATAGTGGATCGACCCACAACAAATAATTCACTGCAAAGAAAAGATTTGCCCCTTATGCCATCTTGTAGAATGCACATGCTACACATACTTTTATAGGGATTAGACATTTATATTTGGTGTCTTATTTCTCAATTAAAGGTTGAAGTTAGTGTGCAATATCAAACAAGGTGTACGTTGACATATGAAAATTATGTTTCCACCTCATATCATCAAATTCAATGACTACAAAGATTGATAACCATGTGGTTTAACAAGGCTTAATCCAATGCCCTAGATCCATGCCCAAGAATGGAATATCAAACACCATTTGATGTGCATGTAGATAAATTGAAGCATATCGAAGTTGAAGATATGTTCTATCTACATTATTCTATGTCATTTCCTAGAAGGAAGGTGGAAGGGAATTCACTCCAATGACATTGCAAAAATCTTTGAGCATGTGAATTTAACCACCCTTAGTAATTAAACTCACCAAGGAATAACATTTTAAGCACAAAGAACAAACATTTGAAATGACATATAAACAAATAATTGTTAGGTTAGATGAAAGTGCCTTGTCTTGATATTTGATTGATGCCCCATTCATGGTCCATTAAACATTATTTTCACCCAAACACCCTATAGACAAACATCACATCAATACATCATCTTCATCCTTGAATAAAAAATCCAAGTTGTGCGTAATTTTATAAATTAATTGTAACATTTATATGCACAAAAGACATGAACATCTGCAATAAAATACATGTACATCTACCAATTTCAATAGAAAACAAATGAAATAAGGACATCAAGATTCAAAATTTTATTAAAATGGATCGCAAAAGAACTTTCAATATAGGAGCCTTGTTGCGTCCATTGTATCAAAAATAACATTCAACATTTTAAATCACAATTCATAAGTTGCATAACTACCTTTGATAGAATGGACAATGGGTGACATCAAAAACTTGGATGCTACAAATAGGTGCGAGAAAATGTAGGTTGGAGGTATGTCATCATGAAGATATAAGAATGACTACTTGCTTATAGTCTTTCATATCAGTATCCCTTTAGAAATACATCCTTTACAAGATATGAATTACCCCATTCATCTTCAAAAGATTCTTGCACATGTGTATGGTCTTGTCCACTAATAGTAGCTAAGATTGCTCATATGTTCCACTTTTAGTAATGATAGCCACATTATACCCAACACAAACTACATCAACTATCCATTCACCACTAGTACCGCTTTTTATTTTTTCATCCATATCAAATATCATCTTCCCAACCTCCTAACTATTGGAAGGTTTAAGCCTTTGCAATGGCCATTGAATTTTAATTTCACATCTTTCATTTGAAATCATATCCAATCATGCCACACAAAAACATGATATTTTATGGCATTGGATCAAGGTAGGGTCTTTGTGGGAAACAAAACATATATATTGCAAGTTATGACTACCACGAATAATCTCACAATTGAATGGCTTGGATTTGTCCACCTCACCAACTTGAACATGTCGAAAAAAATTGTTGATATGTTTCCACACATTTGCATGGGTAACACGATACTTAATTACTTCAACTTGACAATTTCCTCCACAATTTGCAACTTTTGCCTCTTGAGATTTGACTTGTTGAAAATGATGGTTCCTTTCTACCTTTTTTAATGGTCCTCTAAACTTCTCACAAACCTACCAAATTTTATTATATGTTAATTATTTGTTCACTCAAGATAACCCAAAAAAAAAACCACCAAATTTGGTAATTTCATTAACCATAACATATTCTTTTCACACCTAATTAACACATGTACATTTGTCAATATAATATTTAGTTCCAATTCAAGTTGAATAAAACACCACATGGTGTCCAATCACCTATGAACCACATTATTAATCGCAAAACAACATTACTAAAAAATGTGGGTGAAGTTCATTAATCCATGTTCAATGAACCAGTGAATTCACTACATCCCCACCAAGTCTCAATCATTGGGACCAATGAATTCACTCAAAATTCAATGAAATCACTTGACATACAAGGACACATTTTGTTGTAATGCAAATATATTTTCATTTATTGTTGGATGCCACAAATCATTGGATGACATGACTACATTTTTCATTTTCATTATCATCCAAATTAGCAATAGTCACAAGTCATAATTGCATATGCAATTTAAAGCCATTTTGTAATCATATATGCAATAATTCACTTTTAGTCACATGGTGCCATCGAGAATAGTTGCATCGATAGTTGCAAAAATGATTGATTTGGACAAGGTGCGAACATGTGTTGGTATGTAATGTTGGTTTTTATAATAAAAAGATTTCCTAATTTCATTATATAAGATGAGTGGGTCCTTGGGCAAAAAGAGTTCATCAACAATTACAATAAATTTTGAGCTACATCAAACCAACATTTAATGGTGCTCAATATCCTCAAAAAGTTTTTCCATTTCTTCAAGCAAAGATGTTTGCATGGACTCCATTAACATCCAAACAATGTGTGTTTGGTCCACAAGTCATTGCTTTTCCTTAACAACAATTTGATTTGTAACTTGAATGCTTTAGATTCCATCGAATATGCAAGTTGTAGCGATTGAAACACTTTGGCCCCAAGTTTCAAATTCTAATATTTCGAAACTAGAGGTCATTCAATTGCACATAAAGTTTCGACAATGTTTAATTTTGTTGACTTTGCTATAGATCACCTTCAAGCTAAGACTCCCACTTCACATTTGTTGGTTTCAACATTGTCTACCAATTCCTTTGTAGCTCCATTTTCCCCATTTATTTTAAGAACTTGGATCATTAATTGATATTTTTTCTTTAGTGAAAACTGCCTAGTAGATGGCTATTTCAAGTTTTTTGCACCAATGCCTAATGCAAACTCCTTTGCAATAAACTTTGTGTAATGCATCTCCATCTTTTTAGAACACAATGGCCATCTTTTTTCAACTCATATTTTCATCTTGGCATCACAACATTTAATGTATTGAAAACTCAATCAAAATGTGCCCTTGCCAAAAACCTCCATGATTTTTCTTGCGCAATGTCTCTTCTTACCTTCAACTTGTGGGGATTAGTGCCATTTCCATTCAAGCTTGTCTTCATAAAATGAATAAAATTTCTTTTTAAAGGAGGTTTTTTCAACCTTTCCATTTTTTTATTCAACTCCAACAATGGGTCCATCTTACTCCTTGCGTTGTGAGATCTTTCAAGTTTTGTTTTTAAGGTGATGTCGTCAATGTCAACATCATGTAGTATTTGTCCTTTTTGCTTTCACAACTTTTCTTTAGACTAAAGTTTTGTGTGTTTTTCAACTTCATTTTTGACCTTCCTTGTGTCATGACTAAACAAAAACACTTCAAGTATTGTGAACAATTATACAACTTCACACACAACCAGAAAAAAAAACCTTATTTGGATCACTACGAAAAATTATGTTTTCATAACTAGTCAATTTGCAACTATATGCAATTAACTATCACATGCAACTTTAAAAGGAGGCGCGCAATTACAATTGAAATCTAGATGATTTTTGGTCGCCTTTATAATAATGGTGTGATTAATTTTTATTTCATCCTTGAAATTGAATGATTTTCACACTTGGTTATGTACAAATATGTTATCATATATATGGGTAGTCATATAAACGACCATAATGTCATAACTTGACACCTCAAATACCTTTGTATAAAGGTATTAAAAAAATCAAAATTCATGTATTAACGTGTTTCTTGCTAGCTATTTATTATTGATTTATTATTGGAAAATAATTGTTCTAAAAACTCAATATATTTAAACTACATTTAAAAATATATTAAATAATATAATGAAATCTATTTATGTTTTTATATTTTCGAATTTAGTTACCAATTATATTTAGATAAAATAAATTATATTTGGCAAGTAAAACCTATTTAATTTCAAACCAATTTTATTTGGAAATTTTACCTTTTTTTTAAAAATGTAACTTTAAGGGAAAAAAATTAAGAAAAATGGAAATAATAATTTTAAGCCCACAAAATAAAAATAATGCCTTTCCTACCTTTTAGTGTTTTTTTTGGGAGGTGGGTTCAAAATTTTGGTTTTCTTAACCAATGCGTTTATAAGACATTCTTTGCAATATGGGAATGAAAAAATGGAAATTATTAGAAAATGTTAATTTTCCTATAAAATCATTAAATTATGGGAAAAAATTGGAAAAAAATTCCATGTGGCCTATGTTTAGGCCTAACTTATGTGCCACATGGCATGCCCTAGCCCTATGCCTAGTTGCCATGCGACCTAACTTCAATCCCACATAGGCTATCAAGTTTTAAAAATTAATTAATAAATATTCAATTAAGTTAATAGGGTTTAGGTGTATGTTTAAGTAGGATAAATAAAAATATTTGTTTATTTATTATTATAATGTAAGTACCTATTAGTTATTATTACTTGTAATAGGTAGTCTAATTAGTAGCTAATATGTAATAACTAGGTTATAACCAAAGCAAACATGCCCATCATTGAACATTACCTTACAACTAAACAACAATCACTAAATCTCTTTAGTTTTTTTTCTCTTTGAAAAACATTTGTGGCCAAGGTGCACCAATGGAAGGTTTAGAATAATTCTTTGAAGTCCAAAGAGAAAAGAACAACAAAGAAAAAATGAGAAGAGGATAAGCTCGTTCAAGGAAGAAAAAAAGATTTAACCCTTTATCACTTTCCAACTTTGTATTTTCTTAATTTCATTTTCGTTGTCAATGATTTAAAAAGCTATGGTGCACCATCTAAAGCTTTGTAAAAGTTCTTTGAAGTTCAAAGAAAATGGAGAAATGACCAAAGAGCTTGAGTTTCAAGAGTCAATTTGTTCTTATGTGCTTGAACCAAACATTGACCCCCTTCACTTTCAAAGGGAATATCTTGTTCATTTTCTAACCATTTTGAATAATTTTAATGACTTTGGGATGCACTAGGTAGAGGATTAAAAAGTCTTTTTGACCTTTAAAAATAATAGAACAATTTTCGAATACTTATGAGTCTTTATTCACCTCACTATTTTCGTTGCAACCTACATCATTGCAATTAAAATGCTTATCACATATTGTTTGTCATAACTTTGAAGTTTTATTTACTATTTAGTTTTAGGTGTATTAGTCAATAAACAAGTGAAAATTTGGATGAATCGATGAAACATGTTCAAACCCAAAAATTAAAAATGGTGAAAACTATTTAAAACCTACCTTCTTACCTATTTAGGCTACCTATGTACCTACTTATTTAATTAGCTAGCTACATAACATAGGCCTACCTACCCATCTATTAGTTAGGCCTATTTATTTACCTAACTACTTATTTAAATGTCATGTGTCAACATCCTATAATTTTAAATTGAATGATCTAGATTTGATTAATTCATTTAAAATATTAAATGCCAAAATGGGTTTTAAATGTCACATGTTGTCTAATGATTGACTTGAAAAATGTACATGTGACATCAAAGAAAGATTTTCATTTAGTTGCATTGTAGTAATATAACTGGATGAAAATGTACAAGCATACCATATATATGTTGTATGTACAATATGTTAAATGCAATTGGATGTCATCTACAACTTGTCTTATGCAACTAAGGCAAAAATCAGTTGCATGTGTCAAATGTAATTGAAAATTAGTGGCAAATGATAATTGCAAAAGATAATGTTTATTAATGAATATGTATAGCTTTGTGCAACATTTTAACATAAGGATGCAAATGAAATGGACTAACTAGAAAGATAAGCTAAATTGAAATATATGACCCTATTCTAATGGGCCTAGGAGTCAAATTCATCAACTTCTAAGGTGTTGACACACGTGTAATTAAGGTTGAACAAGAAACCATTTCAAGCTTAAATTTCACATTTTTTTTTTTTCATTTTAGGTGTCTAAAATAATCCATGTTGATTGATCCAATGCATTTATGAATAAGGTGTCACTTATTTTTGTTGTGTATGATCATGTGACCCATTTGATTTGGGTAATAACAACTTTCATTTAAGACATTAGTTGGTCTGGCATGTGCCATTGGCCCAAGTGTGAACCCATTACAAAATAAAGAAACTCAACATGTGAACATTGTTTTGCAATGTATGTATTGATTTTTGGAATAAACAAATATGAAAGGAAATCATGCTTGAATTAAATGGTAAACCTTCAAGTGTTACCACGTTTTCAACTGAATCTTCCTTCCAAAACATGGTTTTTTGGAGTTTATTTGAATTTTCAGCGGCATAAATCATTTGAAAATCAATTTCTCCAACATTTTGAATCCAAATTTTATCAAATAAATTCCATTAAATCCTGCCCATCAAGATCTTTCCAACAACACCAAAGACACATTCCAATTCTTCTGAAAATTTCAACTATGATTTAATATAATTTCCAATGAAAAAACATTCAATATTCAAGAACTTTTGCACCACAAGTCCAAACGTCATGGAACGAAGCCCACACAACCCTCCTTGTCAAGAGCTTTCCAAAGACGCCAAAAATACTACATGAAGCATCCCGGTTTGGTCATAATTACAAAAAAAACAAAACAAAACAAACTACCTTCCATCATAGATAGATGGTTCAACTCGGGCCATAAATTTAAATTGACAAACCAAATAATTTTCAATGGAAAAGGCCACATGTGCACAATGTTATGCAACTTGTGTAATTTTAACAACAACCCTTTTGATTCCATTTGTTTGCATCAAGCCTTGCACCCATTAGCTCCAACAAATCATTGTCACTATAGTTACTTCTTTAATGATATTTAATTTTCAATGTTGGTTATAATAAAAGTGTTTATAATTTGGATTAAAAGGCACATGATCCATTAAAATATATATTAAAAAATTTAAGTTGAAAACTATTAGACTATTGTCAATTTTGATTACAACCATTATTAAATGGAAAATACAATTGATTAATTTTTTTAAAAACAAAACATTGAGATTATAATGCAATTTCATATTAATTTATCCATAAATTTGATTTTCAATACAAACTAAAAGCTACCATTATGTTAAACAATTTAGTCTAACCTTTTGTCGGAGTTGTGAACATTATGAAAATAAACAACATCAAATCTATTAAGGAATGTATGGATATATAAAATGTTTAATGGATTAAAATATATCAAGACATGTTTTTTTCACATGAAACCAAATTTGGAAATTTAAGATTTTCATGATTTGAAATCATGATGTGCATGTCAAGAGCTTCAATTAATATTATAAATTCATGTTTCAAATCATTAATAATGTATTCTTTAGTTGGCCATTCAACCTAAAAATGTAGTTCTTGAATGAAAAGGTGAAACATAAATGCATTTGAATGTGAATCATGTATTTTAAAATATTAACACACACAAATGAATCTCAAGGCTTTCATGACCTTGGCGTGATACATAATGGTAGTAGGTCGAGAAACAAATGATTTATGGTTAACATGCAATTGATTTAATCAAAATATTATATCTCTGATAGTTGTAAAATTTGAAAATAACAACTATTTATTTTGAACATGTTTCAATCATAAAGGAAATGAAATATATTATAATTAGAAAACTATAATTGTTGTGATCAACTTGTATGGTTTTTTTTCAAAAAAGATGATTTCAATTTGCAAGCATTAGTGTATTGATAATGAATTGGATCACTATTAATTAAATTTTTTTTTTTACCACTTTATTTGCTTTCCTTTTTTTTTTTCTAAATTTCCATGGCAACAAGTCATTCATCCTCCTTTGCATTTAATTCAATTATTGACATACATTGAGAAAAATTTGCAAACCTTACAACCTATTCATGGGGTGTAAAAAACACACATGATTTAATAGATTCACAATATTTTCAAGATTGTTTAAATAGATTTGAAAATTATTATAATATAAGGATAACTTCAACACATGGTTATAGAATAATTAATGTATTTTGAAGATGCCATGTCAAGAATAAAAAAGAATATTCCAAAAGACTATCTATTTTCTTTCTCAAATTTTTTTTTGTTTTAAATTTAAATTTTTTAGTCTATAATATTTATATAAATAAAATAATTAGTATCAAAAGATGCCAAGGCACTATCTTATATATTAAAGCTACAGTGTCTGTTTATCTGTCCGGGCAGTTCTTGGAAAATTTTCCA
>Ga0116229_10010430_pt1 | contig 13938 bp, 5 predicted proteins | sample S1TSphgellanicum_3_FD_87313 | JGI IMG/M metagenome (GOLD analysis project Ga0116229, IMG submission 87313) | Host-associated microbial communities from peat moss isolated from Minnesota, USA - S1T2_Fc - Sphagnum magellanicum MG | ecosystem: Host-associated > Plants > Peat moss > Unclassified...
GATGCCGGAGAAATCAAAGCGCAGCACGGTCAGGCCGGTCCGCGCCAGGGCGCGCGACAACAGCACGAACAGCCGGTGCGGCCCGACGCGGTGAATAATGCCGGTGTTCAAAATAACGATCGCCGGCGCGTCACCGGCGGCCGGGCCCGCCGGGCGGGTGAGGATCCCGCACAGCGATTGGCGCGGCCCCAGCAGCACGGCCCGCTCGGCTATTTTACGGCTCATGGCAGCCATTGCACAATACGCCTGATCACCTCGATCGGCACCGTCCCGCCGGTGGCGGAATCCTCGATCCATGGCTGCGCGGAATTGATATATTCCACGGCAAGCAGCCCGTTTGCGTCCAGCCGCGCGTGGGACGGTGTCCGATCGGTAACCGGTATGAAAATGCGCACGCCCCGGGGCTCCGAGATCGCCGCCAGGATCGCCGGCAGGTCGATCGCCCGGACATCGCGCATCATCGCGGCGCCGACACGAAAACCCTGCATTTCGGCCACATCGCCCGGCGCGCCGTCCATCGCCGGCAGACAGGAACCCGGCAACAAAATCGGATCCCACAGCACAAGCGCATTGACGCCACTTGCCGCGCGCGCCGCGACACGCGCCGCGGCGGTGGCACCCAGGCGCAGCCCGATCAGCGCCACCTGTGCCGCACCGGTCACATCGCGGATTTCGGCAATGGCGGCGCTGATATCGGCCTCCCACCCGGCCAGATCGGCATCCTCCATATCGCCGGCGGAGTCGCCGGTGCCAAAATAATCAAACCGCAACGTGTGATATCCCGCCACCGACAGCCGGACCGCGAGCTGGCGCATGGCGCGGTGCGCGTGCAGATACTCGCGACCCCACGGGTAGCACAGCACGGCGGCGCGCGTGCCGGCGCTGCCTTGCACCGCGGGTTCATAAATCCCGAACAGCCGCCGGTCGCTGGTGCCAAAATAGAACGGATTCATCGCGTCTTCGTATCGGCGCCAGCAGCGCCGGACTGCATCATCGCCGCCACCTGGCCCAGCGAGTGGAAAAACAGCGCGCGCGGATCGAGCCGATAGCCGGTTCGCTTCTCCACCAGTTGCGCTACCCGCAGCGAGAGCAGCGAATGGCCGCCGATTTCGAAGAAATTATCGTCCGCATCCACGTGGTCGATCGCCAGCACGGATTGCCATATCTCCGCCAGCAGGCGCTCGGCCGGTGATTGCGGTGCGTCGTGCCGGGGCACCGCGCGCACCGCGTGGCGGAACGGGTCCGGCAGCGCGGCGCGGTCCAGCTTGCCGTTCGGCGTCAACGGCAATGATGTCAGCGGCACCACCGCGGCGGGCACCATATAGTCCGGCACATGCGTGCGCAGATAGCGCCGCACATCGCTGGCGGTGAGATCGTCGCCATCGTGATAGACGAGGTAGGCCACCAGCCGCGGATCGTCAGTCTCGGCGTTGCCCACGACGACCGCCGCCTGCCGCACCGCCGGATGGGCACGCAGCACGGCCTCGATCTCCGCCAGTTCGATGCGGAAACCGCGTATCTTCACCTGCTGGTCGCGCCGGCCGAGATGATAGAGCTGGCCGTCCGCGCCCCAGCTTCCCAGATCGCCGGTGCGATACAACCGGGCACCGTCGATACCGTCAAACGGATCGGCCACGAACCGCGCGGCGGTCAGGTCCGGGCGCCCGTGGTAGCCGAGCGCCACCCCAGCGCCGCCGATGCAGATTTCGCCCACCGCGCCGATCGGCACCGCGCCGCCGGCCGAATCCAGAACATGCACGCGCGTATTGGCGATCGGGCGGCCGATGCTGATCGCGCCGCCGCCGCGTGCCACCTCGCCTGCGGTCGACCACACGGTCGTCTCGGTCGGACCATACATGTTCCACAGAGTCGTCACGCTGTTCAGTACAGCATCGGCAAGGTCGCGCGGCAATGGTTCGCCGCCGCTCAGCGCACGGAAGCCCGGCGCTGCGACCCAGCCGGCTTCCACCAACATGCGCCACATGGACGGCGTCGCCTGCAACATCGTCGCCCCGCTGGCAGCCAGAAGCGCCGCGAGCGCCCTGCCGTCGGACGCGGTCCGGCGCGGCACCAGTTCGATCCGCGCGCCCACGATCAGCGGCAGGAAAAGTTCCAGCGCCGCGATATCGAACGATATGGTGGTGATCGCGGCGAGCACGTCGCGCGCGGTCAGGCCCGGCGCGCGCCGCATGGCGCACAGGAAGGCCACCAGCGCGCCGTGCTGCACCGCGACGCCCTTGGGCCGGCCGGTCGATCCGGACGTGTAGATGACATAGGCGATATCCTGCGGCTGCGCCCCGCCATCCAAATTCCCCGCCGGCGCCGCCCACGCGGCGTCCAGGTCCAGTATCCTCACGCCATCGGGCACCGTCAGCGCTGGGGCGGCGCCGCCGGCGGTCACCAGCACCGCGGCGCCGCTGTCGGCCAGCATGAATGCCAGCCGTGCCGCCGGGAAATCCGGATCGAGCGGCACATAGGCCGCCCCGCTTTTGTGAATGCCGAGCAGCGCCGCCACCATGTCCAGCGACCGCTGCATACACATGCCAACCAGCTGGCCCGGCCCGGCCCCTAGCGCGCGCAGCCGCCACGCCACCGCATTCGCGCGCGCGTTCAGCGCCGCGTAATCCCACGTGACGCCCTCGTAGGTGATCGCCGGCGCGGCCGGCGTCCGCGCCACCTGGTCCTCGAACAACGACGCGAACACCCGCTCGCGCTCATACGAGGCGCCCGTCGCGTTCCATTCCGCCAGCAGCGCTGCCTGCTCCGGTGGCACGAGCGGGACCGCGCCGAGTTGCGTCGCCGGCGCGTCCACGACATGGCCGAGAATGGTGAAATATTGCGCAACCAGCCGTTCCGCGGTCGCGCGCTCGAACAGGTCGGTATTATATTCCAGCACGATCGTGCGGGTCAGTGCGCTATCGACCGCCAGGTTCAGCTCGAATTGCGCGCCGCCGCGGTCGAGCAGCACCGGCGCCCACTCCAGCCCGTCGAACGCAATGCCATGCATCGGCGCGTTGGTGACGTTGAACAGCACCTGCGCCAAGGGCGCCCGACTCGGGTCACGCACGGGCGCCAATTCCTGCACCAGCCGGTCGAACGAAATATCCTGGTGCGCGAACGCATCGAGCGCGGTTGCGCGCACGCGCTGCAACAGGTCGGCGAACGCCGGATTGCCGGCAAGATCGACGCGCAGCACGAGCGTGTTGACGAACGTGCCGACGAGCGCGTCGGTCGCACTCTGCGTGCGGTTGGCTACCGGCACGCCGACCGCGATGTCGGTCTGGCCGGACAGGCGGTGCAGCAGGAGCGCGAACGCCGCCAACATGGTCATGAACAGCGTGCTGCCGGCGCCGCGGCCGAGACGATCCAGCCCTGCCATCAGATCGGCCGGGATCGGCACTTGCAGGAACGCGCCGTTCAGGGTCGGCAGGTCCGCGCGCGGCCGGTCGGTTGGCAGTTCGATCGCCGGCACGCCGGCCAGTTGCGCGCGCCAGAACGATAATTGCCGCGCCATTTCAGCCGCGCCGAATTCGGTGCGCTGCCAGACCGCATAATCCTGGTAGGTGATCGGCGCCGCCGCCGACGCCGGCGCCGCGCCACCGCGCGCCGCACTGTAGAGCGCACCGAGTTCGCGCCCGATGACGCCGAGCGACCATTGGTCCGCGGCGATATGATGCAGCACCACCGCCAATAAATGCCGCGCCGGGCCGGTGCGATACAGGCAGGCGCGGATCACCGGCCCTTGCGCCAGATCGAACGGCACCGCCGCGTCGGCAGCCGCTTGGGCAAGGGCGGCCCTGTCCGCGCCGTCGCCGTCGCCACGCAGATCGCGCACCGACAGAACCGGTCCCGCCGCCGGCGCAATGGTCTGCCGCGGCGCGCCATTCTCCAGCCGGACGCGGCATCGCAGCATATCATGCCGGGCATGGACCGCATCTATCGCGGCCGATAGCGCGTCCGCGTCGAGCGGCCCGTCGATCCAGATCGCAGCCGGTATATTATAGGCGGTGTTTTGCGGATCGAGCGACTGGATCAGCCACATCCGCTCCTGCGAAAACGACAGCGGTGCCACGCCCGCGCGCGCCGCGGCGCGGATCGCCGGCAGGCGCGGCGCGCAACGCCGCTCCAGCAGCGCCAGATCAATCTCGCCCGCCAACGCCTCCAGCGTGCGCGCCGCGAACAGGGTTTTCAACGGCAATTCGATGCCGAAGACGTCACGCACCTGGGCCACCACCTGCAGCGCCGTCAGCGAATGGCCGCCCAGATCGAAAAAATTGTCACCCCGCGCGATCGTTTCGACGCGCAGGATGCGGGCCCAGATCGCGGCCAGCGCGCGCTCGGTCGGCGCGAACGGCGCCGGCGCCATATCCTGCGTGCCGCCGAACGCGGTGCGGTCGGGCGCCGGCAAGGCGGCGCGATCCAGCTTGCCGTTCGGGTTCAGCGGCAGGGCAGCCAGCGTGACGAACGCGGCAGGGATCATATGGGCGGGCAGCCGCGCCGCAAGATCTGCGCGCAGCGCCGCCGCGGATGGCGGCGCTGCCGCATCGCGCGCAACGGTATAGGCAACCAGGCCGGTTTCGCCGGCAATGTCGCGTGGCTGCACGCTGGCCTGCGCCACCTCCGGCAGCCCCAGCAGCGCCGCCTCGATCTCGCCCGGTTCGATGCGCATGCCGCGGATTTTCACCTGCGCGTCGGCGCGTCCGACCAACGCGAGCGTGCCGTCCGGCTGCCAGCGCGCCACGTCGCCGGTGCGGTACATGCGCGCACCCGGCGGCCCGAACGGACAGGCCACGAAGCGCGCGGCGGTCAGGCCGGGCTGCCCGTAATAGCCCCGTGCCAGGCCGCCGCCGGCGATATAAAGCTCGCCGGCGACGCCGACCGGCGCCGGCGCCAGCGTGCGGCCCAGCACATAAACCTGCGTGCCGGCGATCGGCCGCCCGATGATCACCGGCGCGTCGCCGGCTTCCACCTGCACGGCGACGCTGTCGCCATTGGCCTCGGAGGCGCCGTAATAATTCCACAATGCAGCGCCCGGCAAATGCTCCTGAAACCGGGTTGCCAGCGCGCGCGGCAACCTCTCGCCGCTGCACACGCACATGCGCAACGTCGCCAGGCGCCCAGGCGTATCGAGCAACGCGTTCAACAGGCTCGGCACCAGCGTCAGCCGCGTCACCCGCGACGCGGCCAGCAGATCCGCCAGCAGCGCCGGGTCGCTGCCCTCGTCCGCCGTTGCGATCACCAGGGGCACACCCTGCAGTAGCGGCGCGAGTATTTCCGTGATGCCGTCCACGAAGTTCGGCGAGGTCTTCGCGCAGGCCACGTCGCCAGGACCATAGGGCGCGCTTTGCCATTGCCAGTGCAGACGGCGAACGAGCCCGGCATGCGTATTGCCAACCGCCTTCGGCGTGCCGCTGGAACCGGAGGTATAAATGACATAGGCGAGATTGTCCGGCACCGGCGGCGCTGCCGGTTCGGCAACCTCGCGCGGCCCATCGGCAAGCGCATCGAACTGCACCGCCGGGTCGTCGAGCAGCAACAGATGCGGCACGACGATGTCGTGCCCGGCAAACACGGCAACGCTTTGCCGCGTGGCGATCACGCAATGCGCGCGGCTGTCCCGCAGCATGAAGGCCAGGCGCTGCGGCGGATAGGCCGGATCGAGCGGCATATAGGCGGCGCCCGCCTTGAACACGGCAAGCATGGCGATAATCAGCTCGACCGAGCGCGGCAGCGCCACCGCTACCAGATCCTCGGGCCCGATTTCGGCGGCCGCGAGATGCCGCGCCAAGCGGTTCGCACGCGCATCGAGCGCGGCATAGGTGAGCCGCACGTCACCGCATTGCAGCGCCACCGCGTGTGGCGTTTGCGCAACCTGCGCTTCAAACACCTCAGATATCGTCGCCACCGGCGTGGCGGAAGCCGTATCGTTCCACATCCGTAGAACATGCATGTGTTCGTCGGGTGGCAGCACGTCCAGCGCACGAAGGGCGGTCGCGGGCGCCTCCGCCAGCGCGGTTGCCACTTGCCCGAGTGCGGCTTGCATGAACGCGGCAACACGCGCTGGGCCAATCTGGTCAGGTGCTTGGGCAACCAGCTCGAAATCGGTGCCGAAATCCTCCACCGACAGCATGAACGGGTAGTTGCTGCGCTCTTCGGCGCGCACAAGTTCAATTCCGTTTAGTCCAAAAAGGCTGGGTGGGGCGAAGCCGCCCCCGCCAGCCTTGCCTTTACTGTCCTCACTGCCTGCGCCCACATGCCGGCCCGCCGAGTGCCGATAATTCAGCACCGTCGTGAACAGCGGCGCCGGCGGCTTCACGGCGCTGCAGCGCTGCGCCAGCGCCAGCGACGCGTGCTCATGGCCCATCAGCGCCACGAGCCGCGCATGCGTGTCGCGCGCCGCGCGCTCGATCGCGCGATCACCAACCGACACGCGCAGCGGCAGCGTGTTGACGAACAATCCGAGCGCGCGGTCCGCGCCCTCGCCCGCCTGCATGCGGCCGAGCAGCACGGTGCCGAACACCATGTCGTCGCGGCCGGTCGTGCGCGCCAGCACCAGCGCCCACGCCACATGAAACAAGCTGGCGACCGTGATGCCGAGCCGGCGTGCCTGCGCGCGCAGGCGCGCCGACATCTCCGGCGGCAGCATCAGCCGCGCCTCGGCGAGGCCCGACCCGTCACGCTGCACGTCGAGCAGATCGAACGGCGCGGTCGGCGAGTCGATATCACCCAGCATGTCGCGGAAAAACGCGGCGTGATCGGTGCTGCGCATGCCGTGCCGCGCCGCCGCGACGAAATTGCGGAACGGCAATGGCGCCGGCAGCGCCGCGTTCTGCCCGGCCAGATACGCGCGCACCTCGTCGACAATGCCGTCGAGCGTGGTGTGATCGATCGCCAGGTGATGAAACTGCAACAATAGCAGCCAGCCGTGCCCCGGCGCGTCCGGCGCCACCAGCGCACGCAGCAACGGCGCCTGCGTTACATCGAGGCGCGCCGCGCGGCGTGTGCCGTGCGCCCACAGCGACGCCGCCGCATCGTCGCCGTCGATGGCGACCTCACACACCGGCAGCGTCGCGCGGCGCCAGACTACCTGCACCGGTTCGGCAATCCCCGCCCACATCACCGCGGTGCGCAGAATATCGTGCCGGCCGATGACCCATTGCAGTGCGGCGAGAAAACCATCGAGCTGCGATCTCCCATCGAACCGCAGCAGCACCGGCGTCAGATAGGCGTCGGCCGCATCTTCCATCCGATAATGGAACAGAATTCCTTCCTGCAGCGGCGCGAGCGGATAGATATCCTGGAGGTTCCCCGCGCCGCCAGCAACTTTTGCCGCAATCACATCAATGTCCGCCTGCGAAATCTCCAGCAGCGGCAGCAGATCGGGCGTGATGCGCGGGCAGTCGGCGCCGATCCGGTTCGAAACCGGATCGACCGCTACCGTGCCGGGACCTATATATGTCGCAAGATCCGCCAGCACCGGCGCGCTGAACACGGCGCGCGCCTCGGCGTGCCAGCCCAGCGCGCGCAGCCGCTCGACGAGCGTGATCGCCAGCAGCGAGTGGCCGCCCAGTTCGAAGAAATTGTCGTAGCGCCCAATCCGTTCGACGCCGAGCAGATCGGCCCATACCGCCGCGAGCGCGGTCTCGCGGGCGCCGACGGGCGCCGCGAACGGCGTGGCGGCGCGCGCCGCATCGGTAGGCGCCGGCAACGCGCGCCGATCGAGCTTGCCGCTTTCCGCCCGCGGCAGCGCGGCCAGCGTCACGAACAGGGCCGGCACCATATGGGCAGGCAGTGTCGCGCCGAGCGCACGGTGCAACTGCGCCGGCTCGGGCGTATGTCCGGCGCGCGGCACGACATAGGCCACTAGATATCGGCCGCCCGGACCATCATCGCGTGCGGTCACCACCGCCTGGGCGATCCCATGCTGCGCCGCCAGCGCCGCCTCGATTTCCGCCAATTCGATGCGCAGGCCACGTATTTTGACTTGGAAGTCGGCGCGGCCGACATAGGCCAGCGTGCCGTCCGGCTGCCAGCGGACCAGATCGCCGCTGCGATACATCCGCGTCCCCGGCGGCCCATACGGATCAGCAACGAACCGTTCCGCCGTCAGCGCCGGCCGCCCCAGATAGCCGCGCGCGAGGCCCGCGCCCGCGATATACAGCTCGCCGTCCGCGCCCACCGGCACCGGCGCCAAAGCTGCGTCCAGCACATAAACGCGCGTGCCCGCAATCGGCGTTCCGATCGGCGCGGACATACCGTCGAGCGGCCCGCTCAGCGTGGCGCACACCGTGGTTTCGGTCGGGCCATACGCATTGACCATCCGGCGGCTGGCCGACCATTCCGCCCGCAGCGCCGGCGGACACGTCTCGCCGCCCACCACCAGCGCTTCGAGGCCAAGACCGTCCGCGCCTCCCAGCGTCGCCAGAATGGTCGGCAGCAACATGGCGTGGGTGATGCGCGCCGCCTGCAGCAGCCCGCGCAGCGCCGCCCCGCTCAGCGCCTCCTGCGGCGCCATCACCAGCGTGGCGCCGGCCGCCCACGCCATCGCTATTTCGCATAGTGAAACGTCGAAATTGAGCGACGCGAATTGCAGCACGCGCGCGCCCGCCGTGATCCCGAGCCGGGCGACATGCGCCTGCGCCAGCGCCGCGATGCCGGCATGCGTCACCACCACGCCCTTCGGCATCCCCGTGGAGCCCGACGTATAGATCACATAGGCGGGATGCCCCGCGGCCAGGGGCGTCCGCGGATTGGCCGAGGTCGCGCCGGGCTCGGCCGCCTCGCCGCTGCCGACCGCATTGATGCTGATCACCGGCAACGCGGCCGGCCACACTTGTGCCGCGCCCGCGCGCGCCACCAGCAGCGTCGGCGCCGCATCATCCAGCATCAACGCCAGGCGCGCGGCCGGGTAGGCCGGATCGAGCGGCAGATACGCCGCACCCGCCTTCAATATCCCCAGCAGCCCCACGACCATTTCGGCCGAGCGTTCGGCGCAGAGCCCGACGATGGTTTCCGGCCCGGCGCCGCGCGCGATCAGCGCATGCGCCAGAACATTTGCGCGTTCGTTCAGCACCGCATAACTGAGGATATTATTGCCGAGCACGAACGCCGCCGCGTCCGGCGTGCGGGCCGCCTGCGCCTCGAACAACGCCGGCAGCGTGGCGGGCGGCGGCGCCACGGCGCCCACCCCGTGCCGATGCAGCAGCGCGTCACGCTCGTCCGGCGTTATGATCGGCGCGCGGCCGACCGGCTGATCGGGGTCCGCCGCAACCGCGGCGAGCAACTGCGCCAGCCGTTCTTGGTGGCGGGCCAGCGTCGCCGCGTCATAATTCAGCGCATTGCCGATCATGTCGATACGAACGCTGCCGTCCTGGGCCGCGTCGGTTACCGTAATCAGCAGATCCTCGACCCGCCAGTTGCCGAGATGATGTTTCTTTATCTTAACGTTATTATAATAAATTTCCTCGTCGATCGGAACAAAATTGACCACTGTCGCGAATAGCCCGCCATCATCCGCCGCCAGGCCGGCATGCTGCCGCAATGAGCGGGCCGGGTAACGCTGGTGGCGCAGCGCGGCGCGCACGCGGACGCCGGCCTGCCGTGCCAAGGCGCCGAACGACTCCCGCGGATCGATCGTCAGCCGGATCGGCACGATATTGGACGCGAGCCCGATGGCGCGGCGCAGCGCCGGGCTGGTGCGCCCGGCCACCGGCATGCCGATCACCACATCCGCGGCACCGCGCATCCGCGCCAGGTAGAGTGCGGTTGCGGCCAAAAATGTCGCGGCCCAACTGGCCCCGTGCGCCGCGCCCAGCGACGCCAGCGCATGTCGGCACGGGTGCGGCAGATCAAAGCTGCTGGCGACGGACGTGCCCGGCCACGCCGGAGGCCGCCCGGACAATGTCACCGTATCGCGCCACCCGGCCAACGCGCTTTGCCAATAATCCCGGTCCCGCGCGTGCCGCGCCGACCGCATATACGCGGCTTCATCATCGAGTATGGCCAGCGCGGACATGCGCGCGTCCGCCGCAGCATTGGCGCCCGCCGCCATGGCCGCATAAATGCCGGCGACGGCGCGATCCAGCAACGCCGAACCGATCCCATCCATGATCAGATGATGGGCAACCTCATAGACCAGCAGACGATCATCTGCGATGCGCAACAGCGCAAAGCGACATAACGAGCCGCCCGACAGGTCGAATGGGCGGTCCATGTCACGGCGCATCCAGTCCAGTGCCGCGCCCCGCGGATCGCTGCGATCGCCGAATCCGATCAGCGCCACGTCGACGGCGAGATCGTTGCAGAAAAACTGGCGTGGCCCGTCCCCGGTCGCCACGAAATTAATGCGCAAGCTGTCGATCTGCGCAACCGCCTGCCGTAGCGCCGCCGCGAGCAGCGCCGGATCGATCTCACCGGCAACCTCAAAATAACCGCCCAGATTGTAACAAGCGCTTTCCGGGTCGAGCCTCTGGGCGAACCAGATATCGGTCTGCGCCACGGACAGCGCAAAGAGTGCCGGTGCCGCACTTTGCGTCCGCTGTGCTGTCACGGCATCCATGGCTCACATATGTCCACGCATAAATTTAGAGTTCGTTATCATAGACCTCAAAAGCCATACGCCACCGCGCGCGCGCATGCGTACCACGCGTAGGATGGGCTTCAGACTACCGAATTCGCGCCGCGCGACGCCATGAAAACGCAATCGACTCGAAGCCGCGTTCTGCATCGGACCAAGCCGCCCCCAACTCACCTCACCCCCGCTTGGCCGCATACGCGGCACACGCGCGCAGCGACATCGAGGCCGCATCCAGCGTCATCGGATCGGCAACAGGCCGCCGCACCGCGAGTGCCAAGCAATATCCCGGGTCCGCCACGATTTCCGAGAATTGCCAGGCATGAACGTTGTCTGCGACCAATGACGAGAATTTGATTGAGACCGGATCAAGGCAGAAAGAAAAACCATGCAATGGCAGAGCGATACCCTGCCCGACGGCTTTTGTATATGCTTCCTTCAACGTCCATAATCGATAAAACATCGCATTTTGCTGCGATGGCGGCAGCGCCGCCAATCGCTCTATCTCCGCTGGGGCAAATAGTCGCTGCGCCATGTCCAGTGCCGGCAATGCCGGGTCGCAGCGTTCAACATCGATACCAACGTCATGCGTGCGCGCCACGGCACACGCAACCATTCCACGCGTGTGGCTCAAACTGAACTGCAGGTCGCCACAATCCTGCGACGGATCGACCCCAGGTTTTCCGCTGGCCAACACGCGCAATCGCAAGTTGTTGGGTGCCGCGCCGGACTCGCGGCTCAACAAGATCCGCAACAACCCATGTGCCGCGACATACGCGTCCCGGTCCGCGGCAAAGCGGAACCGGTCCGCGCGCGATCGCTCCGCTTCATCGAGCAGCGGCCAGAGCGTCGCGGCGGGATCGCACCCCGGCTCCAGGCTCATCCAGCGCACGACAATGATGGGCGGGTCATCCCTCTGCGTTTTTGCAGAAGAAAGTATGTTCTTTTTTGAAAAAAAGAACCAAAAAACTTTTATCTGTTTGGTGCCGCGCAAGCTGGTTTGCGGCGGGCCGGGTTATCGAGGCGCAGGACGAAGCGTTTTTTTCCTCTTTTTTCAAGAAATACTTACTTTGGCCGGCGGCGCTCTAGCTCAGCATCCAACTCGGCCCCCACCAGCACAATGATCGTGGAAATCCATATCCACGTCATGAAGCCCGCCGCCGCGCCCAGCGACCCATATGTCTTGTTGTAACTCCCGAAATTGGCCACGTACCAGGAAAACCCGGCCGACGCCGCAATCCAAACCAACGCCGCCAGCGCGCTCCCCCAGGTGACCCAGCGCCACGTGGCCTCTGCGCGGCATGGTCCGAACCGATATGTCAGCGCCAGGAACAGCATGATCGCGGCCAGCATGACCGGCCAGCTTCCCAACGCCAGCAGCCGGGCGCCCGCCGTCTGCAATCCGATGAAATTCAATAGCGTCGGCACAACCACCACGGCACTCAGCGCCAAGATCACGAACACCAGCGCGCCCAGCGTGAACACCAGCGACAGCCACGTGCGATGCAGGTAACTGCGGGTTTCGCGCGCCGCATAGACCGCATTCAACGCGTCAAACAGCGACTTCACGCCGGCATTGGCGCTCCAGATCGAAATCAACAGGCCGGCCACGGCGCCCAGCCCCAGCGCATGGTTCGGCGAGGAGGTGAGGCTGCGGACCTGATCCCGGATGATGTCGATCCCGCCCTCCGGCACCACGCCCCGCATACCGTCCAGGTCCTTGATGATCATCGACGGATCGGCCACCAGACCGTAGAGCGAAATCAACGCCGCCCACCCCGGAAAAATCGCCAGGAGCGTGTAGTACGTCACGCTCGCCGCCTCGGCCAACACGCGGTCGTCGCCAATCCGGGTCAGCACAGACATAAAAATCTGCTGCGCGTCGCGCATCCCGCGCGTGCGCGGCGCGTCTGCCGGCGCGGTCAGGGCGCGGGCGCCGGGCAGGCGGCGCGTAACTGCTTCCAACGCGCTGACGCCTGCGACAATGGCCACGGCATGCCGCGCATCCCGCCAAACGCGCTTGAGGTCTGACCCACCACGTCCTGTTCGCATGCGTCCGCCGCGCCCCCTTCGAACACATGAACGCAACTGCATTGGACCGGGTTGCGCGACCTCAGGCCACGCGAACAGGCGATGCCATGCAACTACAGGCCGCTGTCCGCGTTAGCGTGCACACGCTGACGCAGGGAAGGGCTTCTTTTTTGAAAAAAAGAAGCAAAAAACTTTTGCTCCTACGCCGTCTTCACCTGACGCGGCCCAGCACCAGCTCGCACGGATACCAAAGGGCAAAAGTTTTTTGGTTCTTTTTTTCAAAAAAAAACCTGCTCCTTATTCTCCCCCTCTCCGCCTGCCAATCCGGCGTGCTACAGCCGCACGGCGTCATCGGCACGGCCGACAAGACAATCCTGCTCGATTCGCTGGCCATCATGCTCGCCATCGTCGTGCCGACCATGTTGGCGACGCTCGCCTTCGCCTGGTGGTTTCGCGCCGGCAACACACGCGCCCGTCATTTGCCCGACTGGTCATATTCCGGCCAGTTGGAGCTGATTGTATGGTCCATTCCGCTGCTGACCATTACGCTGCTCGGCGGCGTCACCTGGATCGGCGCCCATGAACTCGATCCCGCGCGACCGATTGCATCACGCGCGCCGCCGCTGAACGTGCAGGCCGTGTCGCTCGACTGGAAATGGCTGTTCATCTACCCCGACCAGCGCATTGCCAGCGTGAACCAGCTGGTCATTCCGGCTGGCGTGCCGATCCATTTCTCGCTGACCTCGGCGAGCGTGATGAACGTGTTCTTCGTGCCGCAACTGGGCAGCATGATTTACACGATGAACCACATGAATTCGCAACTGAACCTGCAGGCCGATGCGCCGGGCACTTTCCGCGGCCAGTCCAGTCATTTCAGTGGCGACGGATTTGCCGGCATGAATTTCGAGGTGAAAGCGATGCCGCCCGACGCGTTTGCCGCCTGGGTCACGCACGTGCGCGCAGCGGGCCCCGCGCTCGATGCCGCCAGCTACACCGCACTCGCGCGCCAGAGCATGAACGTGCCCCCTTATACCTATCGCGCCGCTGACCCGGCGCTGTACGCGCATATCGTCAGCCTGCAACTGCCTCCCGGGCCCGGCCCCGCCGGCGCGAACCAGTGATCAGCACAGCTCTTTCGAACAAAAGGAAGAAAGACTTCTTTTTTGAAAAAAAGAAGCAAGAAACTTTTGCTCTTGCGCTCTCACCACCTGACGCGTGCCTGGAGCAGCTTGCGCGAAACCAAACAGACGAGAGTTTTTTGGTTCTTTTTTTCCAAAAAGAACAGCTTTTCTGCATATCGCAACGATTGCCGGATTTATCTGTATGACAACCCC
>Ga0116229_10010431_pt1 | contig 13937 bp, 8 predicted proteins | sample S1TSphgellanicum_3_FD_87313 | JGI IMG/M metagenome (GOLD analysis project Ga0116229, IMG submission 87313) | Host-associated microbial communities from peat moss isolated from Minnesota, USA - S1T2_Fc - Sphagnum magellanicum MG | ecosystem: Host-associated > Plants > Peat moss > Unclassified...
CTCTATAACATGTGATAACCTACCTTTATATATATATATATATATATATATATATATATATATAGTGTTTTTTTTAATTGGGCATGCAGATAAATTATTGACAAGTAAATAACTTACCTATTAAAATAGGCTAAAAATATGCCTAATATGAACTACATTAAGTTTAGCCATGAGTTTTTTAGAGTTACTAGTAGGTGTGAATCGACTAATAAGAACTGGTTAAAATAGTTGAGTTATTGTTTTATAATGTTATTTAGATGGACATTTCAACAATTTGATTAATTTATGTAGTTGTCATTGTCAAATTTATAATGTTGATCAATTTTATATTAATTATAAAAATGAATAAAATTTGACTTCTTCCCGTAAAATAACCAAGATTTTATCACAAGAATGCAACTAATATTCAACTAAAAGAGAACAAAAAAGATAATAACCTATGACATTATTTTATATACCATGGTGATGTCAATCATAGGTGGTTATTTAACATAAACATAACCACTTGCTTGTTTTAGTTTTAAAACAATTTGTTTTTAAAAAAACCAATTTTAGTTTTACAAAATTTTGATGAAAGGCTTATTTCAACCCAAAAATTGATGAAAAAATGCCCAAAAGTCCCATGACTTTTTAATATAACACTATTGTAGTATGTTAAATCATAGAACCTAAATATTTGCGATAAATTTGACGCAAAATTCAATTTTTTTGTTAGAATCTTTCAACCTTTTAATTAAACATCTCTTTTTCCTTAAAGTTTGAATAACATAACTTTTTAAGTGCCCCCAATGTGATAACTTGTTAGTTGATTTCTAGCTTGATAGAATGAACATGCAATGTAACCCCCATAAGAAAAATTGCTTCAATGGGCGACTAATCATTATTTAGTAAATACATTTGAATTTTGAACATGTTTTTCATGTACTCATTAGCAAGTTAAGAAATTTTAATTTTAATGGATGACCAACCACTATCTAATAGGCACATTTGAATTTTGAACATGTTTTTCATGTACTTGCTAGCAAGCTAAACAAAAATTACTTCATGAATGACTCGCCACTATCTAGTAGGCACATTAAAATTTTGAACTTGTTTTTCATGTACCCACTATCAAGCTATGTGATTTCACATATATCAAGTACAAAAGGAATAACAAAGAGTATAAAATTTATTTTGAAAATTAAAAAATCAAATTGAATGAACTAAACCAAAATATTTTGATTGATTGAAATTTTGATAACAATGTAAAGACTTAATGTTAAAAAACTTAGAGTCTAAAAATGAATCTAAAATAAAATAGTTTATCAAATGAAGTTTCACATTTTTATTTAAAAAAAGGCCTTAAAAAAAGGTAAATTTAGTATAAATATTTAGGGATAAGAAAAAAAGTTTATTGTAAGAAAATAACTAATAATAAGCTCTTTTTTCATAGTTTTCTTCTTTTTTGTTACAAAACTAAGAGCATGCACAAAGAAACAATTACGAGAATATTTAAACCATAAACTACAACACAAAAAAATTGACTAGCAAATATGAACTCAAAATATTTGGAGTTCAATTGTCTTTACTTCCATATTTGCAAAATTTTAAATATACATAAGACAAATGGATTAACTCATGCAAGAGTGGTGAATGAATTTTCTTGCAATTATGTGTAACCAAGAACTCCCTGATAGGAAAAAAAGAAAAGACCTATGAAGATTGACAGAGTAAAACTTTGAATGATAAAGAGGTGGTTTTCTCAATGTAAATCAAGAAGAAGTTCTTCATTGACCCCAAGAATGGTTTTGATGCAATTAGACTTTATGACAACTGAGGGGTTGTCAAGTGCATAATAACAAACCTTCAAATTGTCAACTAACATACATGTGCTAATTATTTTGTAATTTTTGCAAGAGTAAAGCCCGTCATCTTGCTATGATATTTCATGTAAATACATGTTTCATTTACATGCTTAAAAGGAGCCAACACAAGTTTGGGCACAAATAATTTTTTTGTTTGCCTACATTTTAAGGAAACATGTGCAATGTGTTAGTTCATGGAAAAGTTATGCAAGAAAGTGAAATAACATTTTAATAGAAAATATATTTGTACTTAGATTTGTAATTTGATTTACAATATTAGATCCATAGAATAAACTTTCAAATATATTTAAATTCTTAGGCTTGAAAATTTTGTAAGATCTATTTTTAAAATGTTAACTTATAGATTTGAACATTTTGTGGATTTAATTTAATTTTTTAAATCATCTCAAAAACCTAACTACATATTTGATATAATGTCTCATAAGTACATATGCCATTAACGTATTTGAAATGTTTTCAATTCATATTTGATTTGATGTGAAAAATCAAAATTAAAAAATACAATAAAATCACGTTTGATTTTCTCACATTTGTAAATCATATCTAATTTTAAAATCTAGATCACAAATCTAATCATATATGTGATTTATAATTTTAATTATAAATCTAATTATTGTCATGTTCCTATGACATGATAAAACTTGCACAGTTGTAATGCCACATGCGATGCAACATTCCCATTGTAAAGTCCATGTAAATGTGTCAAACATTAAATTGTGATTTCATTGACCACTTGTGCAAATATTATTGTTGAACTTATTTGATAAACAAATAACCCGTGTGGATGTTGCACATACTTGCTTGGTCAAAATTAAAGTAAGAGCTCCAATGCGAAATTTATGAGCCAAAATATTGTATTCATTGCGAATCATTGGTTAGAATATCATTTACACATATTTACAAATGGATGAATGTAGAAAATTATTATTATTATAAATTTTTAATGATTTCAAATGGCAACAATTAGATTTTGATGTGATGCAACAACTTTAATCATTAGTGGACACAAAGTCGAAAACAAATCACATATTGTTTATAATGATGTAATTTATTGCAATTAACTCCAAGTTGCAAAATTATTCACCATTTTTTGAAAACTTATGTGCATTTATGTGAGGAAACCTATCTATAAGATTTACAAGTAGAAGGAAGAACAATGTTAACTATGTAAGTCCACATCTATGAAACTATCACCTCTTTTGAAAATTAAAAAAAATGTGCAATTTCATTTTGACTACTAACTATCAATTAAAACATTCAATGATTGTAACAACATACAACAATATTATTGAATATGTACCATTTGTTCACATGTATGGAAAAATATCATCCACCACAATAAGCTCCAAATGTACATCAACTTTTCCTTGAAAATGAATTACAACAACCACAAGGGTGGTTGTTGATTATTTCTCATAAATTTATATGTTGAATGATGCAATAATGTTTGTATGAAAAAAATGAAGTTGAAGGCCAACCCCATCAAAGGTTTCCACCATATTTGAGATTTTCATTTGTAATGTAACTATCATGAATGCTAATGCCATGGAGTTCATTCATATAAATGTCCATCCATGACTTGTAATGAACTTGTATTTAACTCCTAGTTTAATTTCAATTCACTTTTAATTATCTTCTAATTAAATGTTGGTTCATTTCTAATTCACTTTCAATTAACTTTTAGTTTGCTCATAGTCAAGTTATAGTTCACTACAAAATTAACTTTTAGTTCATTTCCAACTAATTATTAGTTAATTTTCAATTCATTTTAATTAAGCTTTAGTTCACTTTTAGTTAAGTCTTAATTCACACATGGGTCACACACGAGTGAACATGAGGCACATGTAGGGTAAATTTGTTTTGAAAAACTTTTGAGTTAGGTGTTCAATAAGCTTAAATAGGGGTAGAATTCCCCATTATTACCTTCAATATGCTCAACACCAGTTTTGGTATGTTTCTTGTCATAACCTTGTTTTTTTTTTGTTTTGTTTTGGTAATAAAATCTTGTTGGATCTTTGTTTTGCATTTATTGTGTTATTGTTATTGTTTTTATGGTTTCACAATTTGGATTTGGGATTATGTTAGCCCTTGTTTTCATCTTGGTTTAAAAGATTTTGTAAACTCAGTTGTTTTCATGCTTGTGATGGGTTCAAATTTTTTAAGGTGTACCAAAATCTTGTCATAATGTCACATTTTTCTGTTTTTTTTACCTAGTGTTTTTTTATCATGTAAATACACATTTATGAATGATTATGATGGAATCTATAATTGTAATGGTTTAAAATATAATCCTTTTGAAAATTTTGACAACTTTTAACTCATTATTTTATATGGGGATCAAAATATAGAGCAAAAACGGACTACATTAAGGACTAGGCCCTTTTCGTCATGTGTGGTACACTTTAAAGGATTTCCACCTTGATAGTAACACCAATATATCCTTTTTCAAATTTTGCAAGTGTATATACATTAAATTTTTTAAAAAATACTCAAATGTTTGTTTTTACAAACTTGTCGTGGGCAATGGAAATTAATCAAAACACCTCCAATTGTCATTATGACAATAGTAAACCCATGAATATCTATCACATTCATATGCAAATATAATAAATGAAGAGCAACGTTCTCAAAGTTCCCATATTGGTGAACAATATAATGCATTTAAAGACAATGCTTCTAATTATGGAGTTTAAATCATCCATCTCAACAATGGGACATATTGTTCTTTTGTTAATCATGATGGAACAACTAAAAAACCTATAAATCAATTTGCAAAAATGAAGAGTAGAGAGAAGAACGAGTAAAAAAATGTTTATTTGAACATAAATGATTTGGAACTTGAACCTTTGTAGAAAGAAAATGTTATGGACAACAACAAAAAAATAATGCACACCATAAAAGAGGAAAAAAACTTATCATAAATGAAAGGAATCATATTTGGAGTTCAACTAAACAAATGATGGGTGGAAAACACATTACATCGTCCCTTTTTGGGTGTAAAATTCGTGGTTTTTCCTACATTTATTTGATGCTTAATTTATAAAATGTTAATATTTTCTTTGAAATCTCAAAAATTAGCAATTCAAAAATGCAAATAATCATCAAAATCCTAAATATTCAATGAACAATGAAAATTTAAATTTTGATGAATTTTTTTCTAACACCTTAAAAAACTCATGAATATGGATTATCTTGCGATGTATTAGTCCTATGTAGTTAGAAATTTGGGATATTGCACGATTAATGTTTAAGAAATTAAAGATGCATTAAATGAATGGAACGTGAATTTAATTTACTATGTTATGGACTTTTCAAGATCCCAAAAATTAGGATATACATATATAATTATTTTGTGAACTATATTTTAGGAACTTTTAAAAATGTTTTGTAGCATCATGACTTGAAATTGGAAATGGAAAGGATATTAATTTCAATTACATCAAAATGTCCATATTTAAATATAGTTTTCAAATACATTGGAAATGGATTATTAAAATGCATATTCAATTGTTAGAATTTAGGCACCCTAGTGTGTTTTTGCCTATGTGTAGTAATGAGTAGTTGTTGGAAAAAAAAAAAAAACCACAATTAGTTATAGTTACATAATTTTGTGATTGTTCAATTTCAATGCTAACTTTTGTAGTCATTTTTATTTGTGACTATTCAATTTTAATACCAATTTCGACTTTTAGTTATAACTAAGTTTCAAGTATGTGAATTTCAAGCATAAGAAAAAGAAGGTTGAAAAACTCTACCCAATTTCTTCTCTTGTTTCAATACCAACAAAGCTTGACCCACATGTGGAAGCAAAGATGAATTTTATAACATGAGACAATTTATAATCTCAAGGACCTAAAACAACAAGAAAATGGAACTTTTCCAACAAATGTAATTATTAAACATGATGCATCCAAACTCTATTTTCATTTGATCTATATGTTGTTCAAATCATGTGTTAATTTATAAGCACTTGAAGAAGGTAAATATAGCAATGAACATATCATTCGATGTATTGTAAAATTAATGTCTTTATTGTTACTTATTATCTTCATTTGTATGCATCCAAACAACAAGGACATAGAGAGTGTTCAACAAGATACCCTTGAATGAAATGTGATTTCTTGATCACATGTGCCAAAATTAAGGCACTTGGAAAAAGGAGTAGTTTTTTTTAATAAGAATAATATTCATACATGCCGAGCTAGTGGATGAAGGTTTGCATTCTACTTTCGCATAGTTAGTTTTGATACTATTTGCAATGGTGTAGCATGATTGCCCTTTGGTTACATTGCTCTATTGGTTGCATGTAATTAGTGGGAATATATTATAAGTAGTGCAAATGTGTATATGGCTTTAATTGGTGCTTGCACAAATCATGGTGTTGTATAATACTTACCAAATAAGTTTGTTATGTGAAAGCCCAAAATGATTTGATCCATGCATTGTTTTCAAACATTTACGTTGTCATTAGCAAATGGGATTTTAATGCAATTCAAATATTTTTTTAAAAAAATAAGTGTAAGAAAAAAACAAACCACACTTGCGATCCATATGAACAACAGGTTGGGTGTGTTTGTTGTGTTTGATCTAAACCATATTTGATCACTAAAATTTGTGCAAACCTAGATGTCTTGTTTAGAAATATGAAAGATGCAAGATATGAATAGAATATGAACTAGATTCAAAACTTTTCTTGCATGACATATAATAGTTTTAAAAAAAGGTTGATTATCATTATGGTGTAGCGATGCATTTGGGCTCATTAACACACTTGTTGTCCACCAACCAACCCAACTTGAAGCCTTGTGTGGAGTTGGAGCTTTCACATTTTGCATATGACATGTCAATCGAGCTATGAAAAAGATGATGCAAGGGCAATGTCTACCTCGACAAGACAATATACAACGTTTTCATTACATACTATTACATAGGACTACATCGAACCAAATATGAAAAATTACATCCATCCAAAAATAACAACTTATAACCAATCATCATCTTCACACTGGTATAAACAATACCTTAGAATAAAGTAACTTGGACTTTTATTGTTTTTCACATTCTCTCCATTTTTTAAATTTTTTGCTTAATTTGATGTGAATTTAGAACATTGTTGCATTTTTTCCTTTGTATATTTTGGTCTTTCATTGAGTTGAAAAATTTCTAAAATATTTATAAAGTTTTCAAATTCCCATTCATTTAGCAAGTTTGCAAATTTCCTAAAAACTTTTAGACTCGGACCGATTTGAAACACTTCGAAGCAATTTGGGTAGACCAGGGTTTTTTTTCATTTCAAATTTCTCGCTACGAGGATCCCCAACATTAATTAGCATTAAATGACGACTACACCACTAGCTAGGTGGGCTGTAGCATTTTTTGCACAAAAGTGTGTGGCGACCTAGGAAGTGCCTAGGTCTAGATGTGGCTAATTTAATTAATTTTCGCTCGAAAAATGGCGAAAAAAATCCCTACAAATCACAATTCTTTTCTTTTTCGGGAAGAAAAATTCGCCAAGTTGCGAAAATTGGCCCCCCAAAAAAAAACCACTGCGGCACACGCGGAAGAAAAAAACACCGAGCTCAGCTTCTTCGCACTCTGAGCAGGCAAGGCAAGAGGTTGCGAGAACAAGAATCATGCGCGAAATTGAGGAGGATCTGTTCACGGAGAAAAATCCACGGCCTTTGGACGTAGATGCTGTTGCGCTTCTCAAGAGCTATGTAAGTTATCTTTCATGGTTGTTGTGCACTGCTCTCCCTTTTTTGTCGTCCGTTTTCATCTTGGAATCAATCCATTAAGAAGAGTCATGCACTTGGTATATTGGCTCATTGTGTTGACGGGGAGATCGGTGCTCCGGCGGTTTTTGATTCAATGCATGCTTACTTTCGCTTGCCAGACACTGAACTCCATCTCGTTGATGCCGGGTTGAGGGAAATCCTATAAGGTAGCTAGGCCTGTCATTGAAATAGGCATGAATCAGTAGACATCCCTCCGTTGCCTTCAGAGCTCCAAAGAGATGTTGTAGCCCTCCACTTGGCGCATCCAACGCCACCAAAATCGCTCAAATCCGTCCAGATATGGTCTTTGGAAGTGAAGGGGGCAAGTGTTCCGTGAAAGCAGTTAAAACATGACAGTTTGTGTTTTGGAGTTCAAGATCTTTGGACGTTGCTGTATTGCGGATGGAGTTCAAAATTTTTTGTAAAGCTTCAGTTGACACACTCATGGCTTTTTAAATTACTTAAAATGGATAAAAAATGAGGAAGATATAGGGTTTGAAAGTAGAGGGGGGTCAAATGTTCTAATGACAAGCTCGGTCTCTTCTTGCACCTTTGTCTCTGTAGAGCTTCAGTTGGCACACCCATGGCTATGAAAATCTTTTGGAAGGGACAAGAAATGAAGAAAATATTGGAAGTGTTTGATGATAGAGTAATGCTTTGTGATGGGTGTGTCTATTTGTTTTTGCCTCAGTTCTGGGGTCTGGCTGCTGATTGTGGAGATGAACAGGGATTGGGTCCGTACTCTACCCTCATCAAGAAAACAAAGAAGGATATAAGGAGATGGTGCAGAAAGTTAATGACTTGTGTGGTAAGTTTGTCCTTCCACAGCTTCCCCTACCACTTTGGTGCAGGTGTAAACATTGCATTTCTTTCACGTTTACACTCAAGTCATTTCGGTTTTTTGTTCTCGAATTGGCAGGCTGAAGAAACTAGTTTAAACTAACAGATGTAGGGTTGTTGGATATTGGATTTTTGGTTGTCTGGTGTCTATGGTCTGGGGATGGTCAGGGATGAAGGAATCAGACACAGGCTTAGCAGTGCCCAGTGAATGGGATCTTGTTTCTGACAAACAAATGATGCAAGAAGAGCAGCATTTGCAGGTAGAGTTCTCATAGGATCACCTGCTCCTCTTGTACCCTGTCTATTTAGGGTTGGAGTCACCCATTATGTTACCTTCCTTGTGCAATCCTCTTGCAGTAGTTCCCCACAGAATGACTTTTGGCTTCTTTTTTCTTATCTGTTCACCTATACTGCAGGTTGCCAGGCATACCAATATTATAAATGATTCAAAATATGTGATCAATGTCAAGCAAATTGCAAAGGTAATTAACTGGTGGACTCACATAACAGTCTTTCATGATTACATGCTAATAAGTAGTAAACAATTTCTTGTGTGCAAGTGATTGTCAGTGTGGATAGTTGTCCATGAATTTTACTTTCTCTTTTTTGGTCTTGCAGGTTGTGGTGGGACTGGGGGATAAGGTCTCACCAATAAATATTGAAGAGGGCAGGCATGTTGGGTATATACTGTATACCTCTCTTGGTTTTGTGAAATCTGCAGGCAGATGATCATCTCCCCTTGTTTGTTGATTCTTGCCGATATCAGTAGTGAGCTACCATTCCGCCAAATGATTTGTGTTTGGTAGGGTGGATTGCAACAAGTGTCAGATCCAAATTCCATTGCCACCTAAGATTGATTCCAGTGTAACAATGATGACAGTAGAAGAGAAGCCTGATGTCACCTATAATGACATTTGGGGGGGGGTTTCAAAGAAAAGATTGAAAAGATGCAAGGGGTGGGACTTACTTGGCACATGTGACCATTTCTTGATGCATGTAATCCTATTCCTTTTTGTTACCTGATTATTTATCATCTTTCATATCATCTTTAGTGTGGTACTTCTACTTCACAGACCTGCATGTCAGGCCTTCTCAACATATGCACAGGGGGACATGTGGCACAACTGATTGGGAATAGGGGGTGGTAGCTCCTTATGAATGGTTATTTGGTCTTAGTTGCAAATAGGGCAAGATGTGGATGCTGGAGAGTTTTCAAATTGGATGTCCCATTATGCTCTTGGAACAGAAATTGGAAAACTTGGACAAGCCTCATGTCAGGCAGGCTGATGGCATCAGGCTTCCTGATGTGTAGTATTCAAAGATTCTTGTAGTTATAGGAGCTGATCAAATTTCATGTTTTGTGCATGAGGCTTATTGAGAGATGTAACCTGCATGTTTATAGGTGGTGGAACTGCTGTTTTTACAGCCAGAGAAGTTTGTGAAACTGGGGATAGACCGACCAAAGGAATCCTTTGCTATGGCCCTCCTGAAACAGGGAAGACCCTATTAGCACGTGCTGTTGCCAATCAAACAAATGCTTGCTTTATTCGTGTCATTGGCAGTGAGGTTGTCCAGAAGTATGTTGGAGAAGGGGCTCGTATGGTTCATGAGCTGTTCCAGGTAATGTGATGCTGCTCTCAGGCTAGACCTCAGGAGGCTGAGCAGACCCAAAAAGCCTGATTTTGTGCAGTACATTCAGATTTCAAGTTGATGCTGGCAACATGTCCTGTTGCTCCATGTTTGACACCACAGGAGATTCCTGTGTCAATTTACTGTGTTACAAGTCAGTGAATTTTTTATTCTTGTGCAGTATTGTCTTGCAGTCTATTTACAATTTGTCCTTGGTCCAGATGGCTTGATCTAAGAAGGCCTGCATTGTATTCTTTGATGAAGTTGATGCAATTGGAGGTGCTCAATTTGATGATGGATCAGGGGGTGGCAATGAAGTTCAGCATACTATGTTTGAAATTGTAAATCAACTTGATGGGTTTGATGCTCGTGGCAACATCAAAGTATTGATGGCCACCAACAGGTACAGGTTCAGACATTAACAGAGTTAGGCCATGTGCCTAAAATTGGGCACGACTCATGTTTTATCTTTACAGTCCACTGGCAAATGGGAAGCACAATTAATCATCTCCAATACTGCAATGGTCATGCAATTTCAGAGTTAGCAGACAAGTATGTTTTTCAACTTTGATCTTGTTGGTAGTTCCATATTTTTTGGCTGCTTTTGTTGGTATCTAATTACTGTGTTATATGTGCAGGTTGGATATGCTAGACCCAGCACTTCAACCAGGACAGCTGGACCGGAAGGTTGAGTTTGGGCTGCCTGACCTTGAAAGTTGGACCTTCAAGATCCACACACAGACCATGAACTGTGAGTGAGGCATTGCTTTGAGCTTCTCTCTCATTTATGTCCCAATTCCATAGGTTTGGGTCCCTTTGTTTTGGCCTCCTCCAAGCTGTGTGGAAACATGAATTGAATGAAATTTGACAACAAGATGGTGATCCCATCTTGATTTCATCTTGCTTGCTGCTGCTAAGGACCTTTTCTTCCGTTTGCCATTGAACTTATCAGAAATTGAGATTATAGTCATGACCATACCACTGTGACTGAATCTCTTGCAGAGACATGTATGGTTTTCAGTGCCTTGGTGAGATGGATCCCTGAATTTTAAAATGACTTCAATGCCCTAGAACCTTTAAAGCCTGCTGACAAATATGACCCAGTTGCACTTCTACACTAGAGCCATTACCTCTTGTTAGATATTGCTAATTCCTGGTGCTACTGCACTGCAGTTCAGCTGCTAATGAAGGGAACCTGCACACCCTTTGAATCACTGATCAACCAGTGACCTGTTTCTACTTGTGTAAATTAAAATGGTTAAATCTAACTTGAACAGAGTAGGGGTTTGACTGCAGAGCCTTTGTGCCAAATTACATTCCCCTCTAATCTTGAACTTATAAGTCATATTCTCCACTTTCATGGATTTCCAGAGCATGGCATCACGCTCCCACCCTCATTGTGAGGCACAACTACAGCCCTGTGCATTTCTTAGATCCTTGTGTAAAGACAGTAAACACATACTAATAGTAACTTTGTAACTTCCACCATCCTCAAGAAATGGATGTTGAATGCACAGGTGCTGATATTTGCAGTGTATGCATGGAGGCTAGCATGTATGCAATTTGAGCCCATCAGAAAACTGTTACTGAGAGGGACTTCTTGGAGGTAGTGGACAAGGTGATCAAAGGCTATCAGGAGTTCAGTGCTACTCCAAAGTACATGGTGGTACAGTTAGGTAACAATTATTGTACAGCAAACCCTTGCTTTCCTGCATGCTGCACGGGGGAAAAGGTCAACCAGACTTTAGGATGAAAATGATGTACTGTGAAGAGATTCCAAAACAACCGTTTGCAGTGGGTGGGAACTAGATAGTCCACAGCATCACTGAATTGTTTCTTCTGTGATTTGCAATAGAGCTCCTCTTGGAACTGCCTGAGTTGTTTCATTGCAGTAACTGCATAGTGGACCGAGTTAATGGAAGAGTGCATTTCACTTCTTCTGTGCTGCTAGTTCTGGCAATGATGTATGTTGCCAAACTGGACCATGATGACTTGAGCACTTGGGAATGGATACAAAACCCACAGAGACCCATTGAGTCAGGTCTGAAACAGTTATCAATTAAAGAGATATTGTAGTTTGCCACTCTTTCTGAACAGGCTCAAATTCCAAATTACCATAAACTTCCACTTTGGGTCAGATTCCACATTGAGAAAACAACAAATTCATTTCTGTTTAACATAGTTCACTTTTTAGCATTGGAATTGTTATGCTTTTTTTGATGTAGAACAGTCTAATATAATGTTGTCATATGAGTTGTTAAAATAATCCATATTGTACATTGCCATAATTATGGCAATTTTGATCTCTTCTGTGTCATATTTTTGCATAAACTCTTTGCAGTATTCAAAAGATAATTTAATGATGAAACTGATTAGGCTAGTGAAAAGAAGGTAGGTGATCCAGTTTTGTATTTTGACTCACCTGGTGAGAGTAACAAACATGAAGCCATGTTGTGTTAGGTTTCTGAAGCAAAATTGTGATATGCAACAAGTGGTTACTGGGATTTTGGTGCTAACAATGTGGTGTACCCTAATCAATTGGTTGGAATCTGAACTGCTTGGGCAAGCTATTGGAAGAATACTTTGTGTAATGGGTTTCAAACCATGACCCTACCCTGCTCCTGCTCTTACTTGTCTGATGTGAAGAGATGGAACTGCAGGTTCTCAACTCCTGGCAATGTGCTGAACGAAATACCATCGTTTGTAACTTTCAGTTACCGCACAGGCACAAGAGATGACCTCTTCACATGACGGTTGCAACGGTAGTACTTGGGAAGGCCATTCTTATATAGCGTACATTACCTACCTGAGGAAGGATTTCTGGGGCCAGCAGGTACCGAGTACCAGGACCATGAAAACAAAAATCTGGTGGTACACACCCCCGCAATCATCAAAATGACAGGAGCCTGAAAATGGCAATGATTTTCAATCATGTTTTGGAGATACTATTTCCTTCTCCACGCAATGCTGTGCTATATAAGATGTAAGTGATCCCATGGGTGGGAAAAAGATTCAATGTTGGAGCAAGCCAGGAGTCACAGCAGCACTCAGCCAGGACTCTTACAACAAAAATTGAGGTACATAACTCGTCAATGACATGTAGTACGACCACGCAATTCTGACACACACTTTTAATAGAGACCCACCCACCCACCCACCCACCAGAGACATGCAAAGTGATTAAATGCCAAGTAACATAACAGAACAAAACAGATTCGGCACTGCATTTAGCAGTAAATCTTTTTAGTTCTCAGCTTGCTGCTGCTGCTGCTTTCAGGTGCCTACGATTTTTGAATTTCTACTCATTTCCTTTCCTTTTGCCTGTTTCTTCTGAATTCATATCCCTATTTTTTTTTAACACTTTTTCCTTTTTCTGTACTTAATAGAATTGACTTATTCCTTGTAAGCTTTTTTCTTTTTTTAAAAAAATCGATTGCAGAGACGAATGATTTTTCCTGCATGCACCTGTGTATGTAAGATACATAGCATAGTGTGATTCTTATTCATTAGTTCATGGGGTGTGCTCACAACTTTTTTTCTTTTTTTTCTTTTTGGGTGGGGGGGGGTGTTGAAGGAGCCATATTGATTGGCCTATCATCAATTTTTTTGGAACATTGGGCATTCCCCAATAGAAGCACCTCTTTGGACGCCAGTCACAAAATAGAAACAAATGCACTCCCCTATCAGCAAGCTCACCTTTTTCAGTTTATATACCATGAAAGTTGAACTTTGGGCAAACCATATGGGATAAATCTGAGGTGCTATTGGGAATGTATTGGGAACAGCTGGGGAGCCCTTTGAGAACCTGTTGGGAACATGATCGCAACAC
>Ga0116229_10010432_pt1 | contig 13936 bp, 11 predicted proteins | sample S1TSphgellanicum_3_FD_87313 | JGI IMG/M metagenome (GOLD analysis project Ga0116229, IMG submission 87313) | Host-associated microbial communities from peat moss isolated from Minnesota, USA - S1T2_Fc - Sphagnum magellanicum MG | ecosystem: Host-associated > Plants > Peat moss > Unclassified...
CAAACTCGCGACCCGCTACGGCCGCACGCGCAAGCGCGCGCGACGAGGCGTGTTGGACATCCGGCACACGATGCGGCGCAACGTCGCCTTCGACGGCGTGCCCTTCCGAACGACCTGGAAGCAAAAGAAAATCACGAAACCGCGCGTCGTCGTGCTATGCGACGTTAGCGGTTCCGTGGCCGCGCTCGCGCAGTTCTTGCTGCTTTTCGTTCACAGCTTGAACGAGGCGCTGGGCGACATCCGCTCGTTCGCGTTCTCAAGCACGACGATCGAAGTCACCGAGATGCTCGAGAAGGCTCCGACGATCGACGACGCGATCAGCCAGATCATGCGCGCGATCGGCTTCCAATCGTCGGACTACGGCCGCTCGTTCGGGGAGTTCGAGCGCCGCTGGCCCGATATCGTCGATCGCAAGACGACGGTCATCATCCTCGGCGACGGCCGGACCAACTACGCCGACCCGCGCATCGACGTCCTCCGCCGCCTCTTCGAGCGCGCCAAGCGCGTCGTGTGGCTCAACCCCGAAAACCGGGTCGGCTGGGGTCTCGACGATTCCGAGATGCTACGGTATCTCCCATACACCCACAGCACGACGGTCTGCAACCGCCTCCGGCACCTCGAAGCGGTCGTCAACGAACTGCTGACGCAGCCCCACTAGCGGCGCCCCGCCGGCTGCTACAGTTTCAGGACACGTCGCGGCTTCGAGCCAGCGTAGGTGTTGAGCGCGCGCCGGCTGCGATCGGGTCGGTGCACAGCACTCACCGCTTACACGGAGCTTACGAATGAACAACCGGGCAGCCGGACGGCGTGTGCATCTGGAACGTGAACGTCACCGACCAGATCTACCACCCGACGTGCGTGAACGTGCCGAAACTGCGCGCCGGCGGTTTTGTCGCCGGCGACAAACCGGAAATCTGCGGGTCAGAGCAGCTCACGCACCTTCAACGAGCGTTGGATCGCGTTCGAGCGCGGCGTATTCGCGTTCCATCTGACCGCTATCGATGTAGCGCTTCGAGCGCATCGCGAGGTGTTCGAAGGCGCGGCCGATGTGCGGACCAAAGGCGACGCGGCGTGAGAGAATCGCGGGGCGCATCTGTTCCCAGATCTCGACGAAGGTGTCGGCGTACTCGGCTAGGACGAGCGTTTCGGCCACGCCGCCGCGGGTGACGAGCACGGAGATATGCTCGAGGAATCCCAAGAGCCGCGCGACGCCGCGAAACTCGTCCGGCCGGAAAGCGCGATCCTTCAACCGCTCGCGATAGCCGGGCTCATTTTCGACCGCTTTCGCGACCTGAACCAGCGCCGCGCGCGCTTCGAGCATGTCGGGCGAATCCATCGTATCGATCAGCCGCAGATAGACGACGATGTCGTTCGCGTTGCGATTATGCCGAAGCTGACGGAACGCGGCGATCGCGGCACCGGCGACGATGAACGCGGAGACCAGCGACGCGATGGCGGCGACCCAACCGGAATCCACGCTTACGAGCGGCTCACGACGACGACGCCGGCGCGTGGCGTGCCGTGAGATTCCAGCCACGCAGCGTCGCGAGCGCGATGGCGAGAACCAACAGGACGACCGGGGCGCCGATCATGGCGGCTTGGCCGTGGGTCAAGTGAGAGTAGAGCGCGCCGATCATGATGCACACGATCAGCGCCGCCCCGATCGCGGCGAAGCGCGGCAGGACGACGAAGACCGCTGCGATGATTTCGAGCGAACCCGTCAAGTACATGAACCAGAGCGGATAGCCGAAGATCCCGAACTCGGCCACCATCATCGGCTGAGCCATGAGCTTCGTGACGCCGGCTCCTAAGAAGGCGAGCGCGAGGAGGATCGTTATAATCCAGGTGACGATTATGCGCATCCGGTTCCACCTCCGGCAACGTTACATAGGCCGTGTACTTACGGTGACGAGCCCGCCGCCCCCCGCTTTCCGCTGTCGACTTGAGTTCTTGGCTTCCGCCCAGTTTCCGAAACGCGAGGGTTTGCGCTGCGCGACGTCGTTAAGCGCCCAAGTAACCGCCGGTGACCCGAGCGCGCACGGCTTCGCCGTATTCGGCGGCGGCATCTTGCCAGGCGTTTCCGCGTACGATTCCCGATAATCGCGCACGTCTTCCGGATCTGGCGTGACCTGAGATAAGCGCGCGACGAAGCCCGCGACGAGCTCTCCGCCGTCGATCCCCTCGCATGCCTTCGTGTCCGGCGCCTCGATGTCGGGACAGACGGCGTGCCGCCGGTCGAGGCTCAACTCTTCGATGAATTTGGTCAAGAAAGCGCCCATCGCCGGCGGCATTAAGACACGGGGGCAGGCTTTCCCACTTCCCGAAGCCGGGAAGATCGAGCGCTAGTACCGGGGCCACCTCCGCCAGCGTCAGCTCGGAGCGACGACGCCCCTGCATCGCGGGGACAGCCCGACGAAATCGTACGTCACGGGCGCCACCATCGCCGCCGACGGGAGCCGCACGGCCGTATAGCGGGCCCAGCACTGCCGCGTGGCGGGACGAGCCAGCACAGGCCTCGGCAAGCGAGGATCAGAAGCCATCGCACTAAGCGCCCGCGGCGAGCTTTGCATTGCACACAATTGGATCAGCAAATCGCCCCCTTCCGTTACACGGCCGGGATGCGGAACTCGCCCGAGTTCGGGCCGTTTTGGCCGAGACCGCGCAGACGGGGCGAGGCGGCGTGGTGCTGGTTCGGGGCGAGGCGGGCAACGGTCGCGACGCATCTTCGCTCGATCTTCGGTAAGCTCGCGGTGACCTCGCGCAACCAACTGACGCGCGCCGTCGTCGAGCGCGGATAGGGGAAGTATGGAATTCACGAGCTTTTACGAACCGCTGGGCGATGGCCGCTACGCGGCGACGCGCGCGACCGAAAGCCCATGGGACCGCCGTCTGCAGCACGGCAGCCCGCCGACGGCGCTGCTCGTGCATGAGATCGAGCGCGCGCATCCACGCGCCGACGTGCGCGTCGCCCGGATCAACGCGGAGTTTCTGGGCCCGATTCCGCGGGACACAGCGCGCATTCGCACCGCGGTCGCACGTCCCGGAAAGCGAATCGAGATGCTCGAAGCGACACTCCTCGATGAACGCTCCGGTCGCGACGTTGCGACCGTCCGCGTGTGGCGTATTGCGGTCCAGCCCGACGCGGAACTCGAACGCCGAGCGGCCCTTTCAGCGGAGCCGGCCAGCTTTCCGGACGCGCCCGTCCTCTCGCTCTTTGGGATTCCCGAAGGCGATTGGGGCTACGCCGACGCGATTGAGTGGCGCTTCGCGCGCGGCGGTCCGACCGAGTTCGGCCCCGCCAGCGTCTGGACGCGGCCGCGAATCCCGCTCGTGGCGGGGGAAACGCTTTCCCCACTCGAGCGGATACTTGTCGTGGCCGACTCTGCCAACGGCGTGAGCAACGTGCTCCCGTTCTCGGATTGGCTCTTCGTGCCGCCGACGCTCTCGATCGCGCTACAGCGTCACGCCGCCGGCGAATGGGTCAATCTCGACGCGACGACGACCTTGGGACCCGATGGGCACGGGGTCAGCACGTTCACGCTGGCCGATCGTTCCGGCTACTTGGGCGGCGGGACACAAGCGCTCCTCGTCGAGCGCCGGACCTAACCCGGTCGTCCGAGTGCAAAGAGCGGGACAGCATGATAGAATTCGCGACATGGCGCGTTTCGTAACACGACCCAAAGCCTTCCCGGCCTAGCCCCGCACCTGTCGCGGGGTAGGCTCGTGAGGGAGCCCCGTGTACATGGAAAAGAAGCGCGAACGTCGACGTCGGGATCTGGCGCGAAGGAAAGCGCGCGTGCGCGGCTACGGTTGGTACGATCCCCGGTTTTCCACCGAGCGCATTGTCGGGATTGCGGCAAATACCAACCACACCTGTGGACGGTGTTGCATGGACCGCAAACGGTTCGGGCCGCCATTTAACGAGGTCCGCGCGCTTGAGCGCTTTGCGTTTTAGCTGAGGTCAAGCGCCGAGCCAGCGCCGCCCGCGCGTCAGGTGTACCGAGCGTCCGCGTTGGATGGTCCGTACTCGACCACCGCACTCGAGGCATGCGCCGCGAGAAACGTTAGGAGCTCGACGAAATCCGAGAAGTAGCGTCGCTGCTTGGTCGCAAGATGAACGACGCTGCCCCGCCAGGGCTCCGGCCCCGGCTCCCCAGGACCTAGCGGCTCGAACCACAGGTTGACCAGAAACGCCTCTTTCCGTCGTGCCATGGCTACATGATAGCGCCCGGCCGTTTCACCGGCGTTCCGGCCAGGGAGCGAGGTCGGCTCGCAGCGAACGGGCCGTCCGTGGGCATCCGGATCGCGCTCTTCGGGCAGCCGCGCGTCGTTTCGGACGACGGTTCACGAGAGTACGCCCTGCCCCGCAAGACGCTCAACGTGCTGGCGTACCTGATCCTCAACCGGATGCGTCCGCCCAGCCGCGACACCGTCGCCTTCACGCTCTTCCCAGAGGACGATGAAGAAACGTCGCGCAACGCGCTCCGTCGCAACCTATTTGCGCTGATCCACGCGCTTCCCGACGGGCGCCGCTACATTGCTGCGGATGGCGAACGCCTGGGCTGGAACGAGTCCGCGCCGGCGCACGTCGACGTTATCGCGTTCGAGGAGGCCCTGCGTCAGGAACGCGACGCCGATGCCATCGCCGAGTATTCGGGACAACTGCTGCCGACGATCTACGACGAGTGGGCGACGGCCGATCGCGAACGGCTCCGCGATGCCTATCATGCCGCGCTGAGCCGGACGATCGCGGCCCAGCGTTCGCGCCGCGAATACGACGCCGCGACGGCAACGGCCCATCGCCTCTTGGACGACGATCCGTGGCGCGAAGACATCGTGCGGCAGCTGATGGCGATCCGCCACGAGGCGGGCGACCGTGCGGGTTCGCTATCGGCATTCGAGCGTTTTGCGAAGCTCCTGCGCGCCGAATTGCAGACGGAGCCGATGAACGAAACGCTCGCCTTACGCGATGCCGTGCTGCGCGGAGCGCGCCTTGCAACGAGCGAACCGCGCCGAGCCGGCAGCACCGTAGCGGTCGCGTTACCGTTCGTCGGACGCGAGCGCGCGCTGACACGCGCGCATGAGTTGTGGCAATCCGCAGCGGACGGCCGCGCGCTGCTGCTCTTCGTGGTGGGAGAAGCCGGCGTCGGGAAGAGCCGCTTCGCGACCGAGCTCGTGCGCCTGGCGGAACGCGAAGGCGGCTTCATCCTGCGCGGTTACACGGCGGCCGGCGGCGAAGGCGCGCCGTACGAAGCGTTCGCCGAAGCCTTACACGATACGCGAAATATCTTCGAAGGCGCCTCGAACACGTCTCTCAGTGACGACCGCGCGGCGCGGTTGCGCCTATTCGACACCGTGCGCCGAAGGCTCAGCGAACTCTCGCGTCAGCGGCCAGTCGTGCTCGTGCTCGAAGATTTGCACTGGGCGGGATCGCCCACGATCGAGCTGCTCGGTTTCATCGCGCAGCGCCTTCACGACGCGCCGCTGTTGATCGTCGCCACGGCGCGTAGCGACGAGATTCCAAGCGCCCATCCGATACATTCCTTGCGACGCCAAATGCGGCGCGACGGCCTGGCCGTCGAGATCGCGCTCGATCGGCTTGCGCTAGGCGACGCGAGAAACGCGGCTCGAGCGGCGTTGCCTGGTACGGTCGATGATGCCCTTCTCGACCGAACGATGTCGTGGGTCGACGGCGTTCCGCTGTTGTTGGTGGAAGCGGTGCGCGACTTAGCGGCCGGACGGACGTCATCGGCTTCATCGATGACGGCAATCGTTGCGGAGCGCTTCGCGCGCCTCTCGCCAAACGCGGAAACGGCCTTGATCTTCGGGGCCGTTCTCGGCGAGCGCTTCGACCTCGGAACGCTCGTTGCGGCGACCGGTTTGCGCGACGATCAAGTACTCGACGCTATTGGCGAATCGATCGACGGCGGTTTCGTCCGCGCCGCGACGCGCACCCCGGGGTTAGCGTTCACATTTACCCACGAACTCATGCGAGTCGCTGCGATCGGACGAATTTCCCCAAGCGACCTGACGCGAGCCCACGGTCTGGTTGCTCGGGCGATTTGCAAGGAGTCACCGGACGATCGGCAGCGCTCGCGCGAGGTTGCGCGTCACTTCGCCGCCGCCGGTGAGCGGCGTCGCGCGGCCGAATTCTTCCTCCGGGCCGCGCAGTACGCGCTCGACGTCTTTGCGAATGAGGACGCCCGCGAAAGCGTGGAAGCGGGCTTGGCTCTCTGCGACGCGGACGATCTCGCCCAGCGTCGGCTGCGATACGAGCTCGTCGATGTGCACGAACGGAGTTTGGGACGCATCGGCGCGACCGAGTCCCGGCGCGCGGCGGCCCGGCTCCTCGTCGAACTGGCGGACGACGACGAACGCCACGTCCTCGCGCGACGGCGCCTGTTCGAGGCGCACTATACCGACGCAGTGGGACGCCGCGCCGCGCTCGAGTTGTTGGCGGAGGTGGCCGCTTCGTCGGAACTGGGCGAACGAACGCATGCCCTCGCCGCGGCTCGGCACGCGTACCTCGAGTCAGAGTACACCTCCGCACGCGAAGCCGCTTTACGTGCCGCGAGCGCGTTTGAACGAACCGGCGACGGCAGTGCGGCGATCCAGGCGCGCTGCAACGCCATCAGCAGTCTCACACGGATGGGCCGATTCGCCCAAGGCGAAGCCGAAATCGAAGTATTGCGACCGGCCGTCGACGCGAGCGACGATCTCGTCATGCGTTGGGAATTTCACCTTGTCGCAAGCGCCGGTCAGGGAGAAACGCACCGGGAGGCAGCCCTGGACGATGCGCGCCGTTCCCTCGAATTCGCCTTAAGAATCGGCGATCGCTACGCGGAAGGTCGCTCGCGGCACAACATTGCCGTCATGGCGGGAAAGCTGCGCCGCTACGAGGAGGTCATGGACGAGAACGAGCGCGCTCTCGCTGCATATCGCGACGTCGGGGACGAACCCGGGATCCGCGACGTACTGCTCAACATCGCAGCCGTCCAAATGTTTTGCGGTGACTACGATCGACCGCGCCGGCTGCTCGACGAAGTCGATGAAGAAGCGACGCCATGGCTCGCCGTTCGTTGCGCGTTGATTCGCGGCGCGCTCGCCACGCGGACCGAGCGCTTCAACGACGCGGAACGGCATCTGCTCGATGCGTTGCAACGCGGGAAACAGCTCGACGCCGCGTTCTACCGCGCGCGTTGCATGCACGAGCTTGCGATCTCGCGAGATCGACAAGGTAAGTGGGCCGAGGCCTTGTCATACGTAGATACGGCACTCGAGCTCTTCGCGACCATGGGCGAGCCGGAGGTCGAAGTCGAGGCGCTCGCGCTCTCAGCCCGCCTGCGCGCCGCGGCCGGCGACGCCCTCGGGGCACGCGAACATGCCGAACGCGCTATCGCGCGCTGTCGCGCGAAACGTTTGCAGTCGTTCAGCGAGATTGCGGCTAATCTCGCGTCCGCGTATGGCGCGCTCGGCGAAAAGACTACCGCCCAAGCGCTGGCCGGCGAAGCCGCAGCCGCCGCCGTCGACGACGCATGGCGCATGCCCGCCGACCTTGCCGAGACGTATCTCGCGCAACCGTTCCATCGCGAAGCGGTTGCTGAGCTTTGGCAGGCCGAATCTATGAAGCACCTCCTCGGAGCGGGCGGCAACCGAATGGCAACCGCCCCGGCCTCAGGTAACAAAAACGCCCGATAATGCGGGCCGTTTTTCCAAGGCGAGCAACGTGTGCTACGGACCAAAGCCGCGGTTTATGTCCCAGAGCGGATAATGCGGCAGCGTCCCGGCCGGATCCCGCACGAATGCTTCCGTCTGAATTACCAAATCTCGTTTGCGCTGGCGTGCCGCAGGTCCAATGTCGACCCGGCCTAGGGCCGGTGTCTGCGCGCCGGCGCGGGTTGTTCCGGGAGGCGGTGTGAGGCCGTCAGACAGCTCGCCTCTTTTCAGCAGAGCCGTCAGCGATGCCCGAAGTTCTTTCGTTACGGTGCGGAAGCGCTTCTTCCACTCTTCCTCAGTATCGCGCGTGCGAATGTAATACTCTTGCTGCGCCTTGATGCCGGCTTCGGACAAGCGCACGAACTTGCCGCGGCCGCGCGCAGGGTATTTTTCAACGATGATGTACGGCTTATGTTGCCAGCCGATGCCTACGGTCTCTTCCGAACAGCCGGTTCGTTTGGGAATGTCCGTTTCAGGGATCGGCTCTTCACCGAGAACGCGGATCGCGTTCGCGCACAGCCAAATCGGCGTTTGGGACTCACGTTCGAAATCGAGCGCGAACGCGAGCAGAACTCGGGAAAGCAGCACCGGCAGCGGCAGGCCGCCTTCCGCGACCGATTTCCGGGGACCGAAGTCCGGCAGCTTCAGAATCGCAACGGGCAAGCCTTGCGGTAATTCGAGCTCGATCTGCTGCTCGATTGCTTCCAACGAGCGACGCAACGTCGTCGCTACGTCGCCGAAGCGTCTCGACCAGCGGGCGTGGATTTCCGGGATCAGGCCGGGCCAGATTCTGACGGCGGCTTGACCGCTGGCCGTGAGCCGAACCGGCCAATCGGCGCGGATCCCTCGGCCGCTACCGAAACCGGTGCGCTTTCCGGGCTGCAGCTCAACGGCGCCCCATCGCTCCAGGCAACCGAGGACAGCGGTGACGCCGGCCTCGGTTGTGAGCGCACGCGAAGCGAGCGTTCGAACCGAAACTGGTCCATCGGCCAAGAACTGCATCAAGTTAAGCCAAATGACCAGCGAGAGGCGCGCGCTACGGCTCTGCGTTTGCAGCATGCGACGCTCGAATTCGCAGTCGAGCTCCACACTATAGGCGACCAGAATTTGCGAGAGAAGCGCCGAAAGCGGTTTGTGCGGCGCCGACATCATGTCATTAATTGGGTGGCGAGTAAGGGTGTATCACGACCACGTTAGCCAAACCGCGAACGTCCCAAGGTAATCCCAAAGCTCGACTCGACGCCTTCTTCGTTTTCCGCAGATGGTTCCTGCAAAAAGCGCGAGCGACTTCTCGCTTATGGTCACGCGTGGGTATTCAAAGGGCCTCTGCAGCCACTTCTAGGAGAGAGTGGGATTCGAACCCACGGACGGCTCAGCACCGTCTGCGGTTTTCAAGACCGCTGCATTAAACCGCTCTGCCATCTCTCCGATGTCGAAAACCCTATTCCATGCGGGTTTGTGCCGCAAGGCCTCTACCGAAACTGCTCCCGGACGGCGCCTTGCTCACAATTTGCTCACGAGCTCTCAGCGACCTCCGAACTTCCCAAGACGGAACCGGCGAGCCGGTAGACTGCCTCGCGGACAACGCCCTCTACAACGTGGGCGTAGGTAGATAGCGTCAGTCTCAAAGTTGAGTGGCCCAGCTGCGTCGCCACTTTGACGGGCACACCTGCTTACAGGTTAAGTCTCGCAAAGGCATGCCTGGTGTCGTGGAGCCGGAACCAGTCCAGGTCGACAGATGGGCCAAGGCGGCAAACTGCTTCGTACGTGTCGGGCGGCCATGGCGATCCGTCGAACTCACATAGATGAGATCGTTGTCCGTCCACATCGTACCAGCACGCCGCCGTTCGAGGTCCTGCGTCGACTTGTGGAGCGAGCCTGCAGCGGCGAGGTCTGCGGCAATCGGAATCGGGATACGGGGGTAACGTAAGCTAAGGTGAGCCTGCGGTCGTGAACGATCCCACAGGCCATACTTCTGGCGCCACGCACGGCAACTCTGGAATCCAGTGGCTGTCTTGCACTGAAACGACATAAGGCGTCCCGGGACTCAGTCCTGCGAACGTATACACTTCGTGAGGGCTAGGAACGCCGGGCGAGGGCCTGAACCACTCCGGAACGGATGTTTCCTTGCGGATAGCAACTTGCGCTCCCCTTGCGCTCGCTAACGTCACGACGTGCTCTGTCCCGTTAGCGGAAACGATGACCGTCATGCTTACCGGAGAAACGCCCGTTGCGTGATCTTTTGGAAATTCAAGGATATAGAGCGGCGAAGGCGTGGGTGGCGGCATACCACACGGGGGCGGCTGGGCGTTCGGGCCGGACATGACCTGCTCGGCGAGCGCGCTCGTCGTAGTGGCTGGAGTGAACGACGCGACGACCATCGCGCCGGGGGCGATTGCCACGAATAGCATTCTTACCATGAGACACTCTTCGGCGGGCTAATGATACTTACTCTAAATTAGGCGAACTACTCCCTTCAAATTCATACCTGAGACATCGCCAACGCCGAGGCGCTCACCTACGCGGGGGTCGGGGGTCCGGATTCGTGAGCGACGTTAGGATGTGATCTTCCCAGTGACCCGCGATGTAGAGATAATCGTGAGCGAAACCCTCGATCGTGAATCCAAGTCGTTGAAGCACCGCGGCGCTTCGAGCGTTTCGCGGCATGTAGTTTGCCATGATCCGATGGAGACCTAAGTCCTCGAATGCGAACCGAATCACTTCGTACAACGCCTCGGTCATGTATCCGCGCCCCTGAACGGCAGCGGCAAGTGAATAACCGAGATAGCAAGCTTGAAACACACCGCGTACGATTTCACTGAGATTCGCCCAGCCGAGGAGCGCACCGTCTTCAGACACAGTCTCCACGAATGCGAACGAGTAAAGCCGGCCTGCTAGAGCATCCTCAACGCGCTGCGTGCGGGTTTCGCGAACTGCCACGAGGTCGAATGCGCGATCATCGGCGAGCGGCTCCCACGGACGGAGATGTTCCGCGTTCTGGCGGCGGTAGGCAATGCAACGATCGGCGTCCCGCGGGCCTGGAATAAAGAGCGTCAGCCTTGGTGTGCGCAAAACGGGAAGGTCGTTCACGTTAATCCGTCAAGAGATTTCGCGAAACGAATCCGTAAGTCGATGCTCAACTGACGCCGCACTGGCTGCCGGCATTGCCGCCGCTCCTGCACGGGGCGCCGGCGTTGAAGCCGGCAGATAGGCAAGACATCGTGGCTTCTCCTGTCCGTCGTGAGAATTGGCAGGGGATTGAGTGCGGGTTAATTTATTTCATCCTGCCCCACGGAGGAGCAGACGGATGTCCGAGACCCCGCGCGTCGGCGCTTTCGCCATCGTTCCGAGCAACGACTTGCCGGCCGCGATCCCGTTCTGGGAGCGCCTTGGCTTTGCTCGCACGGGTGGCGACGACAATTACATTATCATGACTGGATGGGGCTGCGGAGTCCACCTTACGCAGGCAGGATCCGGCCCCTGGCGCGTGCCGGAGGAGAACAATCCCTTTGGCGTTTTCATCGTACGCCGGACGTTGACGCCATCGCCGCGCTAGTCGACGACCTGATTATCCGTCCCGGCGGCGTCCTCCGCCAACGCGAATGGGGCCTCTACGAGGTCGGTATAAGCGGCCCGGACGGCCTTCTCGTCCGCATCGGCTGGCCTTCCCGGCCGATCAAAGGTAAATGAACTCGCTTGTGCAGTCTCTCCTCACCTATCGACCGGCTCGACCGTAGATGATGGCAGACGCGACACGCTGAGCTCAGATAGCGAGCCGCATCGCGTACTCGCGAAATCCACGACGACTTTCTGGATGCCTCCCGGGCCTCGGAAACGACCAAACAAGACGATCATAGGCACCACAGCCGGGCGGCCGTATGGATTCGAGCGTCCGTACCGGGACCAGAAGGTGGCGCCCGAAAAGACAAGCTCGCGCGCATCCCAACGCTTGCGCGGCGAGCCTTAGCCGCAACCGGGAAACGTCGCATCCACGAATTTAGCGCGAGATAACGCGATCGCTCTCGCAATTGTTAATGTGGCGCTTGCGAAGCACACGCATGCGACTAGGGCTTGCAGCGCCGGGCGCGGAAACTCCATTGAGGTGAAAGCGATAGTGATAGATCAGGGTCGGAAACGTACGCTATCAGCGGCTGGCGCATTGCTTCTGGGAGCAGCTCTTACGGTCACGAGTGCAGCACAGGCGCCCGCGGCGCCGGACACCAGCACCGCGCTGAGCGGCATCAAGACGATCGACAATCCCAGCGGCGGCCGGATTTATCTCGGTGTGCTGAAGGGGCAGCCCACGCCCGCGGAAGCGATGGGAAAAGTATTGCAGCGCGTCGCTGCTTTATGCGGAGACCGTCCGCGGCTCGGCAAACTCGTTAAGAGTACGAACGGCAATGTTCTGGCCGCCTTCTTTACGGTGACCGGTAACAACCTGGACGGGAAGCCGCTGGAAGGCCTTGCGATCGTCTATGCGCCGAAGACCGGAGCAGCCGGCGCGGTGCTCCTGGATGACGCTGCCCGGTTTCCGACGACGGTGAACCCCATGTTCACAAAGCTTAAGGAAGCCCTGGGCGCGGCTCCCTCCAGTGGAGCGGCCCCCTCCAGTGGATCGGTGGCGGAGGCTCCTGCCGGCGGCCAAGCGAGTATCGCGGCGCATGCTTCTGCCGGCGGCTCGAAACATACGGCGTCCGCCAAGGCGCAGCCGCCGCAGCCGCTGCAGCCCTACGCCTTCCCGGATGGGACCGCAACGATTCGCCTGCCACAAGGGTGGCAGGTACAACATGCGCAGGAAGGCGACGTGCTCGCAACCGGACCGCACGGCGAAACATTGCGGTTCGGCTGGTCGATTCCCGTGATGAGCGATAGCCGTACGGCGAGCTTGGGGAATTTCGTGGAGGTTCCCTACGACACCGCTCCGGCCGACGCGTTCAAGGCGATCATGACGCAGCTTTATCGAAAGGCCCGCAAACCGGCGCCGACGATCGACATCGCGAAGGTTCAAGATCATCCGTCACAAGGAGCCACGGACGATTTTCTCTACGGCGACATCGACGCGCACGACGGCCGAGGCCAGCAGTACCTCCTGGTGCGAATGATCAGCGGGCCGCCCCAGGCGCTCGGCGCACGGCAGTTCGTGCTTTTCATGGTTTTCGGACCCCAGCAGGTGATGGGCCAGGAAGCGGCCACCATCGCGTCCATGTACTCCGGCTTCACAGAGAATTCGCTGCAGATGAACCGCGTTGCCAATGTCGCGATCCAGCAGGGCATCGCGCAGACGAATCAAGCTGTGCATATGATGACGCAATCCATCGAGTCATCGAATCGCGCCACCGCGGCCTTTGACTCATCGTATCGCTCTTCCGGGGGCACCGACTCATCGGACCGCGCTACTGCGGGCATGTCCAACATATTGCGGGAGCAAACGGTCGTCGTCGACACCCAAACGGGAGGCCACGCAACAGCGCCGGACGACCTGGCCGGTGCGCTCATCAATGCCAATCCCAACCTCTTCCAAGCGGTCTCGCCGAGCGACTACATTCGCGGGATCGATTATTAGCGGTTCACGGAAAACCGGAGCACGCAGCTCAAGGCTGGACGACCGGACATACGGCCCGTTCCCGCGCAACATTAGACTGTGATCGTCGGGATCGATCTTGGAACCAGCAACTCACTGCTGGCCGTCGTTCGGAACGGTGAGCCCGTGCTCGTGCCCAACGCCCTGGGCTCGGTTCTCACGCCTTCCGCGGTGAGCATCGGCGACGATGGGACGATCATCGTCGGCGAAGCTGCACGAGACCGTGCCATCACACATCCCAACCTGACCGCCGTCGCCTTCAAGCGCTCGATGGGGACGAACCGCGACTTCATGCTTGGCCGGCGGGCGTTCCGCGCTGAAGAGCTTTCCGCGCTCGTGTTGGGCGCGCTCAAAGCCGATGCCGAGGCGATGTTCGGCGAACCCGTTACCGACGCCGTCGTGACCGTGCCCGCATATTTCAGTGACGGTCAGCGGCAAGCGACGCGAGTGGCCGCGCAGCTCGCCGGCTTGACCGTGAAGCGGCTACTGAACGAACCGACGGCGGCCGCGCTCGCTTACGGGCTCCTCGAGAACCGGGACGACGAGGCCAAGCTCTTGATTCTCGATCTCGGGGGCGGCACGTTCGACGTCTCCATCATCGAGAAGTTCGAAGGCATCGTCGAAGTCCGCGCAACCGCC
>Ga0116229_10010433_pt1 | contig 13936 bp, 9 predicted proteins | sample S1TSphgellanicum_3_FD_87313 | JGI IMG/M metagenome (GOLD analysis project Ga0116229, IMG submission 87313) | Host-associated microbial communities from peat moss isolated from Minnesota, USA - S1T2_Fc - Sphagnum magellanicum MG | ecosystem: Host-associated > Plants > Peat moss > Unclassified...
AGTTCACTGTGTTCGATCACAAGTCGTTCGTCCGCGTGGACGACGAATATGAAGGCCGGCCCAAATGGGCGGGAGCCGGCCAGGATCCCACCACACTGCAATACGATTCGGCCAACTTCACGTTGTCGCACACGAATTTTGCATCGGCGCGCGCCGGCGTGGGCTTTGGTGATTTGCAGATAGAGGCGTTCTGCGACAACCTCACCGATACCCACACGGTCACGAACTATAACTACACCATCGATCCGGGTGATGGGACGAGTCGCCTGGAGCGCCAGGTCACGTTCCGCCCACGCACATTCGGTTTGACCTTCATTTACCGCAGCAAGTAGGGCGACGATGCTCATGCCAGCAACTCGCCCCATACCAGGGTTACGGCGGATCTGCCGACATGCGCTCTGGCGGAGGGCGACGATGGGCGCGACCCTGGCCGGCGCGCTGCTGCCGGGCATGAGCATGAGCGCCGCGACCGACGCCCCGACCGCCGCCGACACCGGCGGCTTGGAGGAAATCGTCGTCACCGCGACGCGCCGCGAGGAAAACATCAGCAAGGTGCCCATCAGCATCACCGCCATGAGCCAGGATGACCTCGACACCAAGGGCATCCGGGATTTCTCCGAGATGGTGCGTTTCACGCCCGGCGTGTCGATCGATACATCCGGGACCAACGCGATCTCGATCCGCGGCATTTCGTCGTCCGGCGGTGCGGGCACCACCGGCATCTACATCGACGACACACCGATTCAAATGCGTGCGCTCGGCTTCAATCCCGACGACACGCTGCCGAAGACCTTCGACATGGATCGAGTCGAAGTGCTGCGCGGACCCCAAGGCACGCTGTTCGGCTCGGGCTCGGAAGGCGGCACCGTGCGCTACATCATGGTGCAGCCCAGCGTCACGACGGACTCGACCTATGCACGTGCCGAGGGTTCCTACACTGAATATGGAGCCCCCAGCTACGAAGCGGGCATCGCGCACGGCGGTCCGATCATCGATGACGTGCTCGGCTTCCGCGCGAGCGTCTGGTACCGGCGCGACGGCGGCTGGATCAACAACGTCAACGATACGACGGGCGCGATCACCCAGGACAACGCCAATTACACCGGTACGGTGGCGGCGCGCGTCGCGATGCTCTACAAACCGGCAAGCAACGTCAGCATCACTCCCGCCGTGATGTTCCAGAACAAACAGCAGAACAACATTTCGACCTACTGGCCGGCCTATTCGAATCCCGGTGCCGGCGAATTCAACGATGCGACGCCGGAGCGCATCGCCATTCCCGACAAGTACATCCTGCCGTCGCTCAAAATCCAGGTCGATTTTGCGCACATGTCGCTGATCTCGAACAGCTCGTACTACTACCGCAACGAGACCGATTCGTACGAAGGAACGGGTTACGACCTCGCATTCTATCAATCGATCAGTTGGCCGAACTCCGGCTACGGCTTGAGCTGCACGGCGGCGCAAACCGCACCGCCCTGCCCTTGGTACCCGTTGCTCGATGGAACGGGAGTTCACCTGCCGCCGGGCTTCACCGACTACTCGACGCCGAACACGATGACCAATCAGCAGCGCAACTACACGCAGGAGTTCCGGCTGCAATCCACCGACGACGGACCCTTGACCTGGACGGTGGGCGTGTTCTGGTCGCTCGCCCAGGAAGTGAGCATCGAACAACTCAACGATCCGCAGATCAACGCCTTCTTCAATTATCTCTATGGCGTGAGTGCCACCAGCGTGTTCGGCAACTACTATGGCTGCAACGGCCAGGGCACGCCGCAAAATTTCCCGAACTGCGACATTTACTACAACTACAACCGTAGCTATGACCGGCAATTGGCCGGCTTCGGAGAAGCGTCCTACAAGCTCACCGACCAATTCTCGGTGACCCTTGGCGGCCGGGAATCGAAGCTCGGTACTTCGCTGACCCACTACTCGGACGGCCTCGAGAACTTCGGCCCGGCCTATGCTGGCGGTCAAGAACACGAAACTTCGTTCACGCCGAAGATCGGCCTGAGTTTCCAAGCGGATCCTAAGGATCTGTACTACTTCACGTTTGCGAAGGGCTTCCGCCCGGGCGGCTACAACCCACCGCTGCCCGCCGCCATCTGTGCGTCGGGCCTCGTGAGCGAAGGCTTCGCCAACGGTGAGGCACCACTGGGTTACAAATCAGATACGACCAAGAGCTTCGAAATCGGGTCGAAGAATGCATTCGCGGACCGTTTGAAACTCGCGGGCAGCATTTACTACATTGAGTGGGACAACATCCAGCAGAACGTGTACGTCGCGGGCGACTGCGGCCTGCAATTCACCGACAACCTCGGAACCGCCGTCTCGAAAGGATTCGATTTGCAGGCCGATGCCGTCGTCGGTGGCGGGCTCACGATCGAGGCGTCGGTGGGCTACAACAGCGCACGCTTTACGAAAACCTCACAGTCCGGTCTCGCCGTGGCCGGGGACGCGATTTCCGGCGAAGCGGCGATCAATTATGCCCCGGGAACCAATTCGCCCTGGAACGTGGCGATCGGGCCGCAGTACGGCTTCAAGCTGGCTGAGCACGATGCGTTCGTGCGTCTCGATTGGGAATACGCGAGCCGCAATCCCTGGCTAGCGGCCGTACAGGACCCGAACAGCAGCCAATACAATTCGAATTCCTTCACCTTGCCCGCGACGAGCTTCTTCTCCCTGCGGTCCGGCATCAAGCTCGGCGGCTGGAACATCTCAGCCTTCTGCGACAACCTGCTGGACAGCCACACGCTCACGAACTATGCCCAAGTCCAGCCGGATGTTTACAACCCGGCCTACAATCCCAACGTGCCGAACTCGGTGCAGCAGAACGACTTCACATTCAGGCCGCGCACGGTTGGCATCACGCAACCTTCCACCAGTAAGCCGGTCGAGAGTAAGGCCGCCCGAGGCCGGGAAATTCCCCTCCCGCCGTAACGCCGTCAAGCCACCGCGCGCGCCGCATCGACCCCGTAGGCGTCGACCACGGCAGCGCTCAAAATGGCGAGCCCTTCCGACAACACCGCATCCGGAATCGTCAGCGGCGCGAGCAGCCGCACGACGTTGGCCGATGTGCCGCACGACAACAGGATCAAGCCGCGTTTCTCGGCGTGGGCCAGGATTGCAGCCGTCAATTCCGCATCGGGCTCCTTGGTCTTCGGATCCTTGACCAGCTCGAACGCCACCATCGCACCCAATCCGCGCACATCGCCAATGCACGGTGCCTTCCTGGCGAGTGCTTCCAAATGCGTTCGCATCTGCTGGCCCACATGGGCGGCCCTGGCGCACAAGCCTTCCGCCTCGATCACGTCGAGCACCGCATGCGCGGCGGCGATGCAAATCGGATTGCCGCCATAAGTACCGCCCAGGCCGCCGGGATGCGCGGCATCCATGATGGACGCTCGGCCGGTGACCGCCGATAGCGGAAAGCCACCCCCCAAGCCCTTGGCCATGGTCACGAGATCCGGCACCACTCCAGCATGCTCGATGGAAAACATCTTGCCCGTGCGGGCAATGCCGCCTTGAACTTCATCGGCAATCAGCACGATGTCATGTTCATCGCACAGCTTGCGCAGAGCACGCAGGAAGTCAGTCGGTGCGACGTTGAAACCGCCCTCGCCTTGAACCGGTTCGATGATGATGGCGGCGACCGATTTGGGATCGACGTCCCCATGGAACAACCGGTCGAGATCCGCGAGTGCCCGGTCGGTAGTAATCCCGCGGTAGGGCTGCGGGAACTCCGCGTGGTATACCTCGGCCGGAAACGGGCCGAACCCGCGCTTGTATGGCATGACCTTGCCCGTGAGGGCCATGGTCATGTGCGTACGGCCGTGAAAGCCACCTGAGAAGGCGATGACCGCGGAACGCTTCGTGTGGTAGCGAGCGATCTTGATGGCGTTCTCGACGGCCTCGGCACCCGAATTCAAAAACAGCGTTTTCTTCGGAAAGTTGCCCGGCGTCAACGCGTTCAGGCGCTCGGCCAGAGCCACATAGGATTCGTAGGGCGTCACGTGAAAACAGGTATGGGTGAACGCCTCGGCCTGCCGCGCCACCGCCGCCATGACCGTGGGATGACGGTGTCCCGTGTTGAGCACGGCAATTCCCGCGGCGAAATCGATGTAACGCTTGCCGTCGACGTCCCACACCTCGGCATTCTCGGCCTTCGCGACGTAGATCCCGCGCGTCCCGACACCATTGGCTACGGCGGCGGTCTTTCGCGCTTTCAGTTCCGTGGACTTCGTCATGACGGTGCTCCTCGTATAGTGCGGCCAAGGCGCGGAACGGTATCATTTCCCACCGGGCGGCGCCTAGCCGCTCGGCGCTACCGCTTAAGGCCTGGCGCAGCTCAGCAGCCGGCGGCGTTGGTAGAGTCGTCAGCCCGTACTGAGCTTGCTCGTCAACGGATCAGTGCCCACCACCCAGGTAGAGGCCTGCGATGCACCCGCCGTGAACCACGCTTGGCCGGACTTCACCGCTTCCATGACCTTCGGATAATTCGCGGCGCTTTGCAAAGCCGCTAGATAGCTGCCCCAATCACGCCGGTTGAGGAAGGTGCTGATTTTTCGGTCGCTGGCGTCGTCCATTGCAGTTCACCTCATGAGCGATCAATAACCCTCGAAACAAACAACACGCACGTGATCAGAGTATGGCCGCGCGCTTGGCCCTCCACAGCCGGCGCGCAGCGTCGCTGAACGTAGGACTTCTCTCACCTCGCCCCAGATTATGACAAGCCCCGCCTGAGCGACATCTGTCGCTGGATGGCGACCATCATTGCATTCGGCGGCCGCACCACCGATCCGCCATGATGGCCGTATCCATTCAACTGATGGTGTAGCCGCGCCCTTGTAAACAGGCCCCCAACGCGCGGCGATACGAGTCGGCACGCGCGCGTCCCGTCGCCATGCTCTCGTTGATCTGCTCCTGGGTCAGATGCGCCTGTTGCTGAGCGCTGGCATCCGCGGCCGTCCCGACGATGGCGCCCGTGGCCCCACCAAGCAACAACCCGGCGCCGGCATTGCGCGGTCCGGCGATCAAGGCGCCCAATATGGCACCTCCCACGGCCCCGACCGCCGTACCACTGCCGGGCGGATTGGCTGGCTGCACGACCACCCGCTCGTAGGGATTCGCATCCGCACGACTCGGATCGACACCCGTCTGCTGCACGGCCCACAGATGACATTCATAGCGATCGCGATCCGTCTGCTCAGGGCTTTGCCCGTTCGTCGGATAGACGAAGATTTTCTGCGGCGGCGGTGCGGGAACGGCAACGGTTCGGGGCGGCGGTGTCACGCACGCACCCAACGCAAGCGTTCCCGCGAGAGGAAGCACCCAACGCAAACTCGGCCGCACCACACCCCAAATGGATTGTGAATTCATAAACTCAAGCACCTCCGAAATCTTTTGCTGTTCAACGCCAAAGGCATGAATGGGTTGACAGCGGCCGCGGCCCTAAGTTCGATGCGTTCACGCGGGGCGCACGCGGCAAGCGTGCTTTAAGGCCGCGGGTCGCGGCGCGGCGGGGGCTATTTCTTCGGCTTGCGAAACTTCAAGATGAATTGATCCGTACGGCCGCGGACACTGGGATCGAAGACCTTGACGACGTGCGTATCGTCCGGCTCGCGCAGCAAATCGCTGCTCGCGACCAAGACGAAGCCGGCCGCCAGAACCTCCTTCTTGACGGCCTCGACATCGATTCTGTGTAACGTGGCCGTATCTCTCGTGCCCGAGCCCGGCTCCGCCTCGTGGTCCAAGACCAGGTAAATGCCGCCGGGCTTCAACGCGGCAAAGACCATTTGATTGAAGACACCGACATCGAGACCGGGGAAGTTGTGCAGATCATGATAATTCTGGGAGGTCCAAACCAAATCGAGCGGGACCGGCGCCTTGAGTTCGCTGAATGGTTCGACGACCACCGTGACGTTGGAATAATTCGGGTCGGCCGCGATCGCTTTGACCCGTGCCGCAAAATCGGGTGTGTCGGCGGCCGCATTCGCGGCGGGCGCCGGCACGAGCGCATAGACGTGACCGGTGGAGCCGACCACCTTGCTGAAAAGGCGCGTGAAGTAGCCGGCACCGGGTAGCAATTCGGCAACTTGGTCTCCCGGCTTCACGCCGGTCAATTCGAGCGTTTCCACCGGCTTGCGGTTCGCATCGCGCTGCTTGTCCGCCTCCGGGCGAGCGGAATCGGCGACGGCGGCCAAGATGGCGTCCGGGGCCTTCGCGGCGCGTGCAATGGGCATCGAGATCGAAATGAGACCCAGCAATGCACCAAAGACACCGATCGAATGACGAATCATGACTACTCCCCTCGAAACCCGAATACCTGTTCTGCGGCCGCATTCTAGCAGCAGCCAGTCTGACTTAGGCGCGCGAACCTTATCGGCGCGCGAACCGCTCGCAGGCCGGCCGCGAGCGCCGCAGCACGCAGCGGCGTATGATCGAAGACCGGCGTAATTGCGAAGGTCTCCCATGAGCTTGAGCGTTTTCGATATTTTCAAAATCGGCATCGGGCCCTCGAGTTCGCACACCATGGGACCGATGAATGCGGCTCGCACCTTCGTAGAACTCTTGGCCGAGCGCGGTCTACTCGAGCGCACGGCACAAGTCTCGGCGCAACTGTACGGATCTCTCGCCCTCACCGGCCGCGGTCATTGCACCGATCGCGCGATCCTGCTCGGGTTGGAAGGCCTGCGCCCTGACACCATCGATCCCGCCGTGATCGATCCCACCCTGAAACGCATTCGCGCGACCGGCCGGCTCAATCTCCTTGGACGGCACGAAGTCGCATTCGACGAACCGCTGAATCTGTTGTTCCACGTCGATCAAGTGCTGCCCGGCCACACCAACGGCATGCGTTTTACCGCACACGACGCAGCGCTCGAAGTTCTCGCCCGCGAGGAGTATTTCAGCATTGGTGGTGGTTTCGTGGTGCAATCCGACGCGCTCGGCAGTACCGCCGCCGCGGCACGCGCGGTGCCCCCGTTCGAATTCAATTCAGGCGCACGCCTTCTCGAACATGGTCAGCGCGAGGGATTGGAGATCCACGAATTGATGTTGGCGCGCGAGCGCACGTGGTACAGCGATGCCGAGATACGCAAGCAGCTCATGCGGATCTGGCAGGTGATGCAGGACTGCGTGCGACGCGGCTTCGAAGCACAGGGACTGCTCCCCGGCGTTCTCGGCGTACGTCGACGGGCACCGAAGCTGTACCGCCAACTCATGACCGACACCATGAGCCCTATGCATGCACTCGATTGGGTCAATGTCTTCGCGCTCGCCGTGAACGAAGAGAACGCAGCCGGTGGCCAGGTCGTGACGGCGCCCACCAATGGCGCCGCCGGCATCGTGCCGGCCGTACTGCACTACTACCGGCGCTTCGAACCCGGTGCCGACGACGCCGGCGTCATGCGTTTTCTGTTGACCGCCGCCGCCATGGGCATGCTGTACAAACAGAATGCGTCCATCTCCGGCGCCGAAATGGGCTGCCAGGGTGAGGTCGGCGTCGCCTGCTCCATGGCGGCCGCGGGTCTCGTGTCGGCGTTGAACGGCAGTAACGAGCAGATCGAAAACGCGGCCGAGATCGGCATGGAGCACAATTTGGGTCTCACGTGCGATCCGGTGGCCGGTTTGGTGCAGATCCCGTGCATCGAGCGCAACGCCATGGGTTCGGTCAAGGCCATTAACGCCGCGCGCCTCGCGCTGCGCGGCGATGGCTCGCACAAGGTCTCGCTCGATCAGGTCATCGCCACCATGCGCCAAACGGGGCTCGACATGTCGACGATTTACAAGGAGACCTCCCAGGGCGGTCTCGCCGTGAACGTGCCGGAATGCTGATGCCGCGCACCGCCGGCCAGCAACGGAGCGGCTAGCCAGTGGCCTGCAAGCCCTGCGCTATGCCGCTGATGGTGGCACGCAGCGCCCCGAACAGTGCCTCGTCGCGACGCTGCGAAATGCGCCAGCGCTGCAACAGATCGACCTGCATCAAGTGCATGGGATCGATGTACGGATTGCGCAGCATGATGGAGCGCTGCAACGTTGGCGCGCCGTCGAGCAATGACGCGGTTCCGCGAAGGTTCAACACGAGTTTGCACGTGAGCGCGAATTCGCGGCGAATGGCGTCCGCATGCGTGCGCAGTTCCTCGCCGGCCAAGGCATCGTAGTGCGCTGCGATGTTGAGGTCCGTGCGCGCCAGCATGGCCTCGACATCATCCAGCAAGTGACCGAAAAATGGCCACCCGACCAGCATGTCGGCGATCACGGCCTGACCATGTTCCTCGAGTGCCGCGGCCAGCCCCGTACCGAATCCGAACCAGCCGGGCAGCATGTGCCGGCTCTGCGTCCAAGCGAACACCCACGGGATCGCCCGCAGCGCATCGATGCCGCCACCAACCGAGCGGAAAGCCGGCCGCGACCCGATGTGCATGCGTTCGATGACGTCGAGCGGCGTGACGGCACGAAAGTACTCGAAGAATGGCGCACCGCCATAAACCAAATGCCGGTAGGTTTCGAGACTGTGCCGGGCAAGCGTCTGCATCGCTGCACGCTGCACGGGGTGAGCGGGTTGATGGCTGCGAGCGCTCGCCAATGCGACGGCCGCGAACGTGCGCTCCAGCGTGCGCATCGCGATGGGGCGCAACCCATAGCTTTGACTGACCACCTCACCCTGCTCCGTGAGGCGTAACACGCCGCGTATCGCACCGTGCGGTGCCGCTTCGACCAAATCCTCCGTGGGCCCACCCCCTCGCGACGGCGTCCCGCCTCGACCATGAAAGATTCCCAGCGTGATGCCGGCCTCACGGGCCGCATCGAGCAATTGGATCTGCGCCGTCTGCAACGCCCATCGCGACGCGGCAACGCCACCTTCCTTGTTGGGATCCGAGTAGCCGATGACCACCAATTGACGATTGCCGCGCGCCGCGAGATGACGCCGGTAGGCCGGCTCCCGGCTCAGCCGGCGTAACACGTCGCCCGCCTGCTGCAACGACTCGATCGACTCCAGGAACGGCGCAACGTCGAGTGGGCATTCGCCCGTGCGTTTGTCCGTGATGTCGGCCCAGCGGGCGAGCAGCAGCACCGCCAAGACGTCCTCAGGCCCGCGCGCACCGCTGACGATGTATTCGCCGATGGCACGCGTACCGAACTTGTGACGCGCGTGAGCAATCGCCTCGAACACCCACAGGCTGCGTCGGCCGATGGCATCCAGCATGCCGGTCGGACCCTGGTCCCGTTCCAACAGGTCGCGTAGTTGGCGCAGGCGTTCCTCGCCAGGCAGGGCCGGCCACTCGGGCAGGCCCAAGCCCTGGGCGATCACGGCATCGTGGACATGTACGTGCTGGGTGACGTCCAAGGTCGCGAGATGAAAGCCGAAGGTTCGCACGCGCCGCATGAAGCGCCGGACGAGAAAATACCCCGCGTGACGACCGCGATTCTCGAGCAGACTGTCGGCGGCCAATTGAATGTCGGCGAGCAACTCATCCGAGTTCGGATACCCGTTCGGTCGACCGTCGTAGGCGGCCTTGAGCCGTTCGCGAATCTGGCCGAAAAAGATGCGATAGGGTTGGCGATCGTGCCGCGCCGGGACCAATTCCTGAGCACCCGGCAGCAACGCGCCATAGGTGTCGATGCGTCTCGCCAGCGCCGCGCTGACGGCGACGCGATTGGCGCTCTGGCTCAAACTTTCGGCAAGCTGCCCGCATTCCGCGAAGTAGGTGGAGACGATCAATTGTTGATGGCGGTGCAGCGTCTCGCGGATCGACTTGCCGTGCACATCCGCATTGCCGTCCATGTCACCGCCGACCCATGAGCCGAAATGCAGAATGCTCGGCACGTCGAGCGATTCGGCGGGGACTGAATAGGCGTGTGCCAGCGCCGCCTCCACCTCCTCGTAGAACAACGGCACCACGCGGTACAGAATCTCGATTAGATAAAAGAGCACGTGCTCTCGTTCGTCGGCAACCGTGAGTCCTTCCCGGGGATGATCTTCCGTCTGCCATATGCTCGTGAGTTCGAGCCGCACTCTCGCCCACAGCGTTTGATACTCGCTCTGGGTCAACGCCGGATTGAGCCGGTCGAGCAGGTCCTGCGCGATGCGCTGCTGCTTGCGCAATATCGTGCGGCGCGTCGACTCGGTCGGGTGCGCGGTGAACACCGGCTCGATGCTCATGGACGCAATCAGCTCGAGCGTCTTGTCGAGCGACAAGCCGTCACGCTGCAGTTGGGCGATGCAATCGGCGATGCCGCCAGGCTGCGCGGTGCTCGAATCGTTGAGATACTGCCGTCGACGGCGCACGCGATGGACTTTTTCCGCGGTGTTGACCGCCAGAAACCAGATCGAGAACGCGCGCGTCAGATCCGTGGCCAGTGCCGGCGACCGATCCCGCGTGCGTCGTTGCAGGTCCGTGCCCTCGATGCCCGCAGCTCTCGCGGCCTCGCCGCCCACGGCGTCGCTGTCACTCCGCACGGCGTCGCCTTCACGCCGCACGTCGCTGTCACGCCGCTCCAATGCGGCGAGGCGGTCGCCTTCGACGAGCTCGAAAAAACCCTCCCCGCCCTGGTCGCGCAACGTCTCGCCGATCAGTCCGCCGAGCTCATGAACATCCTCGCGTAAACCGGCGTCCTTCGCGGGAAATTGAATACTTTGACGATACATATTGCTAGGCTCTTGCTATGCGGAAAGCGGAAATAGTATGAGCTTGTTGGCCCAGATCGCCATATTTCTCGCCGCCGCGGTCATCGCGATCCCGATCTTCCGCCGTTTCAAGCTCGGCTCCGTGCTGGGGTATCTGGCTGCGGGAATCATCATCGGACCGGATTGTCTCGGCCTCATCCGCCGTATCGACAACACCATGCACGTTGCGGAATTCGGCATCGTACTCCTCATGTTCGTGATCGGCTTGGAACTTCAGCCCTCCCGTTTGTGGGTGCTGCGCAAACCCATTTTCGGGCTTGGCAGCGGCCAGGTGCTGGTGACGACGGCCGTCGTGGGTTCGGCCGCTTATGTCGGATTCGGTGCGACGTGGCAAGCGTCGCTGGTGATCGGTTTCGGGCTGTCGATGTCCTCGACGGCGCTGGCATTGCAACTCCTTGCCGAACGCGGCCAACTGAACTCGCAATATGGGCGCTCGGCGTTCAGCATCCTGCTGTTTCAGGACATGGCGGTGATGCCCGCGCTGGCGCTCATGCCATTGCTGGCGCTGGCCGCGGCCCGGCCATCGGCGCCATCGGGCATTTGGTTGGTTCTGAAACTGGCCGTCGTGCTGGCGGCCGTCGTGATCGGCGGTCGCTACATCCTGCGACCGATGCTGCGCATCGTCGCCGAAACTCGCGTGACCGAGGCGTTCACCGCTGCCGGACTGCTCGTGGTCATCGGCACCGCCTTACTCGTCAGTCAAGTGGGACTGTCCATGTCGCTCGGCGCGTTCCTCGCGGGCGTGCTGCTCGCTGACAGCGAGTTTCGCCACGAGTTGGAGGCCAATATCGAGCCCTTCAAAGGCTTATTGTTGGGACTTTTTTTCATCACCGTGGGGATGTCGGCGAATCTCGCCTTGCTCCGCGAGAAGCCCTTGCTGATTCTCGGCCTGACCGTCGGCTTCATGCTGTTGAAGGTGGGCATACTCTGGACGATCGGACTCTTGTCGCGTCATTCCAAAGCGGCCGCGCACGGACTGGCCTTCAGCCTGCCATCCGGCGGCGAATTCGCGTTCGTGCTGTTCGGACTGGCCGCGAGCCTCGGCGTCATGGACACGCGGACCGCGGAGCTGCTGGTATTGGTGGTCACGGCATCGATGATACTGAGCCCGGTGTTCATGATCTTGCGCGATGCGTTCTTCACGGTGACCGAAACGGACGAGCGGCCGTTCGACACCCCCGAGGAGCTGTATCCCAAGGTCATCATTGCGGGTTTCGGCCGTTTCGGCCAAATCGTCGGCCGCATTCTGCGCGCCAAGAAAATTCCGTTCACGGCACTCGAGGCGAGCCAGACGCAGGTCGACTTCCTGCGCCGGTTCGGCAACAAGATTTTCTACGGTGATGCATCCCGCCTCGAACTGCTGCGCGCGGCGCACGCCGAGAACACGAAGATTTTCGTCGTCGCGATCGATGACGTGGAAGCTTCGGTCCGCACCGTCGAACTCATCCGCAAACATTTCCCGCATCTCAAGATATTCGCGCGCGCCCGCAATCGAACGCATGTTTTTCGCCTGTTGGACCTCGGTGTCGACTACGTCATTCGCGAGACGCTGGTTTCGAGTCTGGAGATGTCGGCCGAAGTGCTGGAAGCGCTGGGCGCGTCGAAGCCGCAAGCGGTCGAAACGATACGCCGCTTCCGGATTCACGACGAGGCAACCTTGCTGCGGCAACAGGCCGTGAAAGACGATGAGAAAAAGCTCGTTCAGACCGGCCGCGAAGCCGCCGAGCAGCTGCTGCACCTATTCGAGACTGACACCGAGCATCCGGATGACGAGGTGACGCGGGAGCCAGCGTAAAACGCGGCTGCCGCGGACGATTGGTCGCTTATCTTGACGACCATCTTCCGCGGCCGGCTCATGTTGCGAATGACGTCATGCCTGCGCGTTAACGAGGTTGCCCAACGACGATCCGGATTGCAGTTTGCTGGCGAAGGATTGCAGAAAACTGGTCAAGCTGGTCGCACCGCCCGTACCGCCAAGATCCGCGACCAAAGTGTCGAAGCTTGACTGCAAAGCACTGTCCGCCTGGGTGGCATTCGTTGCCTCGGTCGTGCCGGCCGTGGCGGTGGACGAGTTGGCGCTGAGCGATGAGATAAGGCTCTGCACATCGGCCGCCAATCCGCTGCCAGGACCGCTGCCCGCACTCGCCCCGCTCGCGCCCGCGCTCGATTCCGTGCCACTGCCGCTCACGCTATCCGATTGCGCCTTGAGGGCAGCCAACAGACTTTGCACGAACTCTCGGAATGCCGCCGCCACGTCGCTGGATGAAGAGGAATTGGATACCGATGCGCCGTCCGTGGTCGTAGCGGTGGTCGTGGTCGTGCCGGCGGCCGTGGTTGCCTCGGTGGTGGCGGACGCGGCCGTGCTCGCCGTTGTCGGTGACGTTGCCCCGCTCGCGGCGAGCGCATCGAAGACGGCTGCGATCAGACCACCCGACGGCGGGGGCGAAGGCCGCGCCGACCCCGGGCCGTCGGTGCTCGAGGTGCTTTGATCCGTTCCTTGAAATTGCTGCAATATGCTTGAAAGGGCGGAAAGCGGGATGGAAAGACCGCTGTTGTTGACGGATGCGACACTCATGGCAAGTCTCCTGAATTTGTGGAAAGGATAAACGCCCGAAGGCAACGCCTTACTCCAAGCAAGTTCTCGGCCTGTGTGGGCCGAAGCAAAACGCTTTTTTGGTAAAAGCGGGTAAAGAGCGGTGAAGATTTGGCGTTCAGTCGCGCCTGGGACCGTCAGATCGACCGAGTCCGGCATGTTATTGCCGTCGCGAAGGCAAGAATCGGCCGCCGCAAGCGGCGACCGCGACCGGCAGTCAAGTCAGGTACCTCGGACAGTCGTCGCTGCACTACATTTTGTGGACGTTGGACGCGTGAAGCACCTCAGCTCGCATCCCAGCGAAATTCCGCAATGAGCGGACCCAAGCTGAAATCGGAATACCGTGCCCAGCAGGGCAAAATCCTCCAATAGGATAAGTTGTTCCACTTAAGCCGATCACGGCCATCCGGCCATGCGAGGTAATAGACTTCGCGATAGACAGCGTCGTCCGACCCGCTGGTGGAGACCGGGAGCGCGATACCTTCCAGTTGCAAAGTCTTTTCGTTCGGTCCGCAGAAAGTGACGGCTACCCGACGGTCCCGCGATAGGTTTTCATGCTTCCTGCTGCTGGATACCGTGTCAAAGATCAGTTCCATCGAGTCGGTAGTCGCGACACCAACCAGCGCGCTTTGGGGTGCGCCATCGGCAGC
>Ga0116229_10010434_pt1 | contig 13935 bp, 6 predicted proteins | sample S1TSphgellanicum_3_FD_87313 | JGI IMG/M metagenome (GOLD analysis project Ga0116229, IMG submission 87313) | Host-associated microbial communities from peat moss isolated from Minnesota, USA - S1T2_Fc - Sphagnum magellanicum MG | ecosystem: Host-associated > Plants > Peat moss > Unclassified...
CATTGGTCCATACCCACTATAGGGCACTGATGAAGTCAGTGGGGAAGTTGTGATAGAGAAGTCACTATCATTCATGCTATTGTTGACATTCCCTGAACAAGTGAGAGACTGTCACTGTTGTTCATACTGCAAGTCAATATTTTTTGTTTTCTTGTTCTTGTTTTGTGGCTGTAGTGTTGTTCTTTCTTTCCAGTTTTGTCAGTCCTTCTCTAAGTGTTTCTTTGAGGGAGAAGTTTTAACCTTGTTCTGAATTTCTTAATCATGAGAATGGAGATTTCTCGATTCTCATAAGATACATATATGTGTGTGTGTGTGTGATTGGTGTAATGAGGACAAGTTGTGCTTTGCAAATGAGGATGCAATATTTTGGCTTACTCATACACTTTCAAATCAAGGCTGTTGTAGATAGCTTTCAGTATCCATCTTAATATCAGGCTCTCTCCTGTAATTGACCCACTGCATTTGGAAATGAATGGTAGGAACGAATTGTTTCCCTCATGAAGTGAGTTGCTATTTCAGACTGCATCGGAGACATTCAGCATTCATGTCGAGACTAGTAAACCACCAATAATGGCAACTTCAACCCCAACAGGTTGCAATTGCTTTTCAGAATACTTCTTTGTATTTTCTCAATACTTCTCAGACTGGCTTGCTCATTGTTAACAGATTTAAGGCCATGTGCAGGTGAAATAATATTCTCAAACTGTAGTAACTTCCAATTTTGTGTGAATGTCCATAGATTCTCCATTTGAAGCTTTTGTTGTGATTGTTTAATGCAGCTTGTCCACAGCAAGGTATATTTGACATGCCTTACTTCAGGGGTAGTCTGTCAAGGGGGCCACTGAAGGGTGGAAAACATTGCTTCTCAGAACCAGAAAGCAGTAACTTTTTGTTAAGAGGAAGCAACTTTTTCAAGAACCGCTCTATGGTAAACAGTTGCTTGCTTTGAAGTCCATACTGCAATCCATTTGTTATTTAACAGGTACAAGTTGTGGTTTTGTAGTAGGCCAATGAGATGTGCTGTCTTTTGGGTGTGGTGATGGCAGGTGCCAGCAGGAGAGCCTGTGTGCAAGTTGGTTGCAGTGGACTGGTTAAAGGGCAAGGATAAGATGGACAATGTATCTGGGCACCCTCATAGCCTTGTGCAGGTACTCATTGTCACCTTTTTCTAAACTATTGGCATAGCTTTTACTGAGTATAACAGGTCAAATGTGTTCCTCTGGCACTTTGTGAGTTACACCTACTTCTGGTTTGCTAGAACTGACCAAATGGGAACGTTCAAGTATTTTGGATTTTTCCTCTGCAATTTCATAGATATGTAACTGGCCAATCTTTTTGGTACCGAACACAGCCAAAAACGTTACAACTTGTGCATTCGGCCTGAGTGAGCATTCTAGTTGTCACAAATTTCTTTTGTCAACATCTGGGTCACAAAAATGACCTTGAAGGAATCTTTGTGGTTTTGCAGAAGGCTTCGTTTAATGGAGAGCTTTTCTTTTTCATTTTCAACTTGCAGGTAGTGCACTGTCTATTGCCTTTTCTTAGTTTAGAAGTACCAAGATTAAACAGTGAAGGATTATCACTCTAGTGATTATTGGGGAAATTTACTCTCTTGTATTGGTAGAGATTGTTCATTGGCAAGATATTTCTTGTCCAAACTTGGGTCACATATTGAAAATTTTCACTGATATCTTCCCTCTTTGCAGGTGCCTTACACACCAAATTATAGCCTTTTGTTTTATTTTGTCACTGGTGAGGAAATTCTTGAAGGCTCCCTGCTGCATCGTTTTATCTTTGGAGATGACACCTTCCGAAACAGCCGGCTTTCTCTTATACCTGCCGTACCTGAGGTAGATTTAGGGAAATCACTTGTTTCTTGTCCATCGCAGATTTTTTGTGGGATGTACACTTGCTTATGTCTCCTGTTGAGAACAGTGGTGTTTTGTGAATAGAGGGACAGAATGGTGTGCTGTGGTATGTACAGTCATGTCCACAGGCTTTGGCAGAATTGTGCAGTGATTGTTCTTGCCAGCTATTCAAAGATGTGTTGACGTGTTGACAGGGATCTTGGATAGTTAAGCAAGCAGTGGGCTCAAGGGCAGTACCACTAGGTCAAATACTGGATACCACTTATCATGTAGGGTTCAACTACATTGAGGTATGGAGTCAGACACAACTCATTCACACCTGTCTGCATTGTTGATCTTTTCTACCAGATGAGGGCTTTTAGAGCGAGTCAATGTGTTAAGACAAAATACGTGACCTACATTTCAACTGAAGGGGAGTGGCAGTGAAGTGAAGTGAAAGTGTTATTCTTTGGGAGCTGATGAATTCAGTGGGTTGTCCACTGCTATTAATGACAATGGTGAAGGTCTGAGACTCCTGTGAGTGATTCATAGGGTTATGACTTCACTTGTTGTCATGTTACCTTTAAAGTGTTGCTTTAGAGATTTCACTGTAAATTTCATATATATATCTCCAAACCACAAGTTATGTTCATATTCACTTCTGCAACATTTGGGGTTGGCCTGCAGATAGATTTGAACCTGGGATCATCTGGAGTGGTACGAGGAATCATGGGCTTGGTCTTCGGCTACATATCTGCTCTTGTGGTTGACTTCGCATTTTTTATAAGAGTGTGTTTACAAACCTGTTCTCTAACTCATAGGTTGTTTGTAATCTCAATGGGGAGTATTTTTGTTCCACTGGCTAGGATGGATCATGAGGGGTTATTCCTTACTGAAGCTTCTTAATAACTCACCTAGCAAATTTTTTCATGTCTCCACAGAGTGATGTTGAAGAAGAGCTGCCGGAGCGTATCCTTGGAGTTGGCCGGATAGCACATTTGCAATTGGATAAGGCTGTGCTACCCCTTGCTGGCATCTGAGGGAACTTGGCATCCAATAAAACTTTTTCTGCAGAATTCTACGAAAATAATGGTAGTTGTGAACACTCATGAGGATTCCATACTCTGTCTGTGCATTCGATTCCTTAGCATTTATCAGCATTGTGTGCACAAGGTTAGGATGTACTCAAGTGCACTTTGAGCTCTGAATTGAAGTCAAACAAGCATGTGTATTTCAGCTTGAGACAAATTCTCTTGATGTAATACAGCTGCTTTTGAAAACTTTAGGTAAATGCTTGATTACTAATATATGCAAATTCAGCACTTGCTGCAATGCTTTCATGTTGTATGTTCAGTTGGCTGTGAGGGCCAAATCCTTTTAGTCATTCTTACAATTGCCCAAAGTTTGTCAAATAAAGGGCAGAGCTTTACACTGGTAACTGGGAGTAGTATACTGTTTGCCCACAAATATAAGTGTGCAATCTATGACCCCCCTTAGCAAGCTCTGGTAGATGTGGTCTGTTTGCCCACAAATGTATGTGCAATCTACAACCACCCCTAGCAAGAAGCTCTGGGAGGTGTTTGCTGTTTGCCCACAAATGTCTGCCTGCAATCCATAGCCCACCCAAGCAAGAAGCTCCTGAGCCAGTTCACCCCTTCCCACATAACACAGAACCTACTGATAAGTAAATGCATTGGTCTGTGATTGAGCCAATGAGACATAAAAAGGGTGAGAATGCACTACAATTTGATCATTCATAATAGAGATTCAACATGGAATAAGTCATCAATGCACTTTACACCGCACTAGAGACCTCAGAATTCTGCATCACGCATGAAAGCAAAAGCTCAAGCAAAAGAAAGCACCATTTCTCTTTGTTGTACGCTGCAAAGATGAAATTTTCAAAAAAGATGGCAGGCAGGCAAAGTTCCAGTTCAAACTGCCCTTGGGTGGACACAGTTGTTGCAACCTTCTAGATTGCTCAAACCTGAAAGCCTCATTTATGAAGCCCATGCACTAAATATCTGAAGTAATTAGGTATTATTCCCCTCGAAAGCCAGAGTGCCAGTATGATGAAAACTATGACCGTTATAAATGGTCACTGACCTTAGGGCATGACAACTTTTTTGTCACTTTTGTAGGCAAGGATAAGGGTGTTTCTGACATGTATGGGCCTGCCACCAAAACTCATTGTTCAAGGAGGATGACATCCTCAATTGCAAGAATAGGTAGAGAGCTTGAACCTCCTCTTCAACAATGGTGAAAAATGAAACTGTTACTGCATGTTGCAAAAAATAAAATCTCACTACCCATAATACAATCAGTTCAAAGTAAGGGGGTGCCTGGGCCAATCCCTAGTTCCTCAGCAAGTCCTTCCCACAGAGGAAGCAGCATAGCAAGTGCAAAGAGAAGTATTAGAACAAGCCCAGTTTTTCTCAATGCACCCACTTCAGTCACGTCATTCAGAGCAGGCTTCTCTGCTGCTCGCTGCACAATCAGGATGTACAATCCCCACGGCAATGACAGAGGGCCACCCAGTGCACCAAGCCCTAGCAATAAGTATGTGAACAGGCCAGAAATTGTCAGTGAAGATTTCCCAAATGCAGCTTGCATAGCACGGCCACCATCCAGGCAACCCACCGGCATTAGATTGAAAGCAGTTGTGGTCAATCCACACCACCCTGCAATCACAAGTGGATGGATTGCGACAGTTGCTGCACGCATCACTTCTTGGCCTAGGACTGCTCTGCTGGTCACACCCAAGAGGAGGGATCCTTGGAACAAGAGACTTGGCACTTGCACAAGGGCATCACGAGCATCTGCATTCACAGACAGCCATAGACCCACTGCAAGCATAGAGGAAGATAGGGTTGCACCAGCAAGTGGACCTGCAACTGATATATCGAATTTGGCAGTGCGGTCTGGGCAGATGGATTTGAACTGAGTGACAGCACCAAAGCTGCCAAGAGTGATGTTGGGGATCAGATAAGGAATACCCATCTTCACTTTCCTTGGTGCAGCTGCCAGCCAGTGTCCCACCTCATGAAATAACTGGACTCCAAAAACTCCATAGGCAAGGGGCAGTGCCGAGTCAATAAATGGGACTAGCAATTGTAGGTCAGGGGGATCCATGGACTCCGGACTTGTGAAGTATTGAACAACATCTGGTGGAAGTCGTGATAGCTGAGAAGCAATGCCAAGCTCAAGGCAGGAGCCTGCAGTGAGGATGAAGAGGATGGCAGCAATCACATATTGCCACAATGTAGTTGGACCAGGCTCAGAGACCTCCTTTCTTAACAACACAAAGCTTACCCTAGGTCCACCCCTAGGGTCCTCATCTTCAGCGTTTGGTTCTTCCACCATAAACAGATCATACTTTGTGCCCATCAAGTCCTGCAGACCCCGCTGTAATTTTGCAAAAACTTCTTCTCTCTTCCCCCTTAGGTTGCCAAGAAGGAGAGCACCCTCTCCAAGGTCCCCGAATGGCTCTTGCCCAGTGACCCAGAATGTTGTATAGCCAAACAATTTTTCCTTGAGGACTTTGACATCATGTGGATCAACTTTCTCAGGCCCAATGAGTTCCATCAGCCGAAACGCATCCAGCTGAACATTGACAGGGACTGTCTGGTTCACATCCTCTGTGGGTGTAGAAGGTGAGGGGCTTGAGGGGGAGGATGACGAGGATGGTGAGGAGTCAGGATCCTTCTCAGGCTCTTCCGTGGCTGTACTAGTTGTATTGCCTGTGCCTTTCTCACCCCCACCATCTTCAGAAGCATGGGGAACCCTAATTCCATACCTCCTCCTACTAATGCTGCTGCTTCTCCCTACCCCTGTCAAAGTTTTCTCATTCAAAACAGCACTAAATTCCCCTCTTACTCCCCCATCTACTGCACTCCATGGGCTGGGATGCTTGTCAGACCAGCTGAAATTTGAGCATCTGTAGCTCCTGTCTCCAGCTGCTCCACATCTGTAGCTCCTAATACTGTGGCAAAAACCTTCAATATCCAAAACCCTAGAATGAAGCAATGTGGGATGAGAGTAGAAGAAGCAGGGAAGCTTGTCATAACACAACACAGTACTACCTCTTACGCACATGGGTGCAATCCCCATGCTTGGCATGGAATCACGGAAGGCTACCCAACCCTCCCCCCCCCACCACAAAAAGTCAAACCCTGAATTTGAGAAGAAACAACACTTGGATACCAGAAACCCACAACGACACTTGACTCATGAGCCAGCCAGATATCAAAGAGGATTGAGAGCGGAATTGGAAATCAGGAGGGAAAGAAGAAGAAGAAGAAGGAAAAAAAATACAAAATTCCCCTGTAATCCTCCTGCAGCAGCAGGTAGACAAGAAATGTCCTACATAACTTCTCGAAGAAGAGAGAGAGAGAAATGAAAGCAATTAACAAAAATAGGGCTACTAGGTAATGCTGAAAACATGATTAGAAGAGAAGTAAATTTCAACAATAGAACAAGGAGTTAGTTGCCATACTACTGTAACTAAAGCATAAGCAGAGAAAAAATGTGAGCAGCTTGTTGGCAACGGGTGATGAGAGCTAAGGTAGGAGGGGAGGCAGCCAGAGAGACAGTGCCAAACGAAGCGTGCAAAGTGTGCGCTGTGCTGTGCTTTATCTATTTCATCACGTATTGCGGAGGTTTTGCCACATGCCTCCAAATCCATTGGGGGTGTTCCCAGTGTTGGCCGGGTATTTAGTTTTTGGTTAATAACCCTCGGTTCTTTTTCTATTCACACAAACCTACTTAGCATCAGATCAGAGAAGCCAGTTCTGTGTTATAAGAATCCCCTCGATCCAAGACCCGCAGGTATTCTTGAAAGAACCGGTGCTTTTGAGAGGGGTGGTTACTTGACTTTTTGGTAACAGCCGTGGAGAGAATTCGTAGTGTATTCATAGGGCAGATTACATTTAGTAATCAGGCTTACAAAAAGAGCCCCCGAGGGTGGAGGATATAAAATTGTAAGATCCCTAGGGCGGATGTAAAGCCAATAAGATTTTTGGAAGGGAAACTTTTTCTTAAAAAAACCATTGATTACCTTGGTTGTTACGCTGGGTAATGCCCTGCTGTCGGAGAATTACTGCGTGGACCTCGGGATCCGCCCTCAGTACTCACACACTAATTCCCTGATAGCAGGGCCTTACCTTACGAAGGAAAATATCGAGAACTGTGGTGGGTATGTTTCAGTGTTGGGCAGTTCTAGCTGGGTGACCTGGTTCTCAGTCCGGTTCTCACATTCAGAGCCGACTGTTCTCATTTTTGGTGAAAATCGAGTTGAAAACTGGTTTTAAGGTTCTCACCCATGTGAGGACTGATTAGGAGAACCAGAACCAAAAATTACAAAAAGAAACAGAATTTGATGGGTTTTCACATGTAAACCTGAAGATAGTTAAGTTCAGGGTTTAGGGCGGCGCCTCCGTCAAGGGAGACTACAAAATGCATAAAACCTAGAGGCTTTTTGGCCTTGTTCACTTGTGTGTGTGTGTGTGTGTGTGTGTTTTTGCATTTGTTTTGTACTTGCTTTTCATTTTGCATTGTTGTTGTTGTTTGTTTTTCGTTTTGTGTCTTTTTTCGCCTTATGTTGTTGTTACTTGCTCTTTGTGTTGCATTGTTGTTGTTTGTTGTTTGTTTTGCATTGTTGTTGTTTGTTTGTTCCTTGTTTTGTGTTGTTGTTGCTTGTTCCTCGTCTTGCGTTGTTGTTGCTTGCTCTTCACTTTGTGTTACTATTGCTTGCTTTTTGCTTTACATTGCTTTTTGCCTTGTGTTGCTATTGTTTGTTCCTCACCTTGCGTTGTTACAATTTGTTTCTCGCTTTGCATTGTTGTTGCTTGTTTTTCGTCTTGTGTCATTTTTTGCCTTACGTTGTTATTGTTTGTTATTTGTCTTGTGTTGTTGTTGTTCGTTACTTGCTTTACATTGTTGCTGTTCGTTTTTTGTCTTGTGTTGTTATATTTCCCCTTCTCCCCGTTTTGCCATGTGCAAGTTTTGGAGCTTAGAGCATAGGTTGTCATCTTAGGAAAATAAGGTTGTTTTTTTTAAACTTTTTTAATTCAAAAGTTTTGTTATTTTGTTTTTATTTTTTTTTTTTTTTTTTGATGTTTCTAACTTTGTTTACCTTAATGTTTTCTTTTCAACTTCTGATTTTCATTATTTGGTTGCCTATTTATTTTTTTCATCAACTCAAATATATTCTAACTTGCATTTAAACTTTACATTGCATTTCATTTTGTAAATGCCTTTTGTAAATGTTCTTGTAAATTATAAATGTCATTATAAATTTGCTTGCTGGTAGCTTAAAGGTTGCATATTATTGTTTGGTTTTTTTGGCCATTCATTTGGTAGAATTTCCATCTTGCAACTGATAATGGAAGAGTCATCCCAAAATGAAAACAAAATGAATAATAATGATGAACTATATCGGAATGATGTTATAATGGAAGAAGAGAAAATTGAAAAAAAGTTTGAAATTCAACCAAGTTTGCAAACATAAAAAAGTATTAATGCGAATGAGGGGAAAGAAAAAAATGAAGGAAAATTTGAAAAATTATATCTTCAAAGAAAAAAGTGTAGACATGATAATAGAAATGCATTATGTTGGTCATTTTATTGTGAAAATGACAATAAGTTAGTGGATGTTAAGTGTTTTTAATTAATGAGATGTATCCTTTGTTATGCCAATCCAATTTTAATAACAAATGCCAAAACACAAGCAAGGAAATGTTTGATATTATATATTAGTGCAAATGGAATAACTACATTAAAAAAACATGTTTATGTAGACCATTGTATGATTGCAAAAATATTTGAAGAAAAAGTAAATAATTTGTTAAAAAAAACCTCATGAGAGAGAACTTGTAAAAAAATGACCTCATGTAAATGGAACCACTATTTCTAACAAAGATTATTATAAGAAAGATGATGTGCAACAAAAATAAATTTTGGAAGGTTTAACTATTTTAATTATTAAGAATCATTTGCTGATGCATCTTGTTGAAAGTCAATGGTTAAAAAGATTTAGTTTACATTTGTGTCCAAGGGTTATTTTGCTTTTTAGTAAACAATTTTTAAGAGAAATTTTGTTGGAGTTGGTGGAAAAATCTAACAATTATATGTTTTATTTGCTTGGGTGGATTGTGATTATGTAACAAGTTTTGATATGTGGATGTCAAAAGGGGCTTATGACATTTTTACCCATGTTATTAAATTTTTGGGGGCTAATTAGCAGCCAAAACATATTACAGTTGGGCTTTTAGAAGCATTTGATACCTTTGGGCATGCATTAGCTAAAGACTTAATTGAGTTGTTAGGTAAATATGATTTGAAAAAAATTAAAATTGCTTATGTTAAAAATGAAGGATCTAATTTATACACTACAATTATAGCTTTAAAGTTTGTTGTAAATTGTGATGTTTTAAGTTTGACAGAAATAGGGTAGTTGTTTTGGCCATGCATTTTCTTAGGCTTGTTAACATGTTGCAGCTAATGAAATTTTTTATAAGGGTTTGAAACATGTATTTGTGAAAATTGCTCAATGTGACCTACATAAATGCATAACTTGGCCAAAAAAGTTAGGGAAGGGCAAACAAAAATGGAACAAAACTTGTACATATTTGAATCTTCCTTAAAGAAAATTGAACACTACAATTAAAACAAGGTTATGGTCAAAAATTTAATATTTCCTTATTTATTATTATGCTTGTTAAGACTTGTTACAATGTAGATAATGATCATTTGCTATTTTTCTTTGCAAGTTTGTTAGCAGAATCATTTTTTTTCAAGAGGTTTTGCAGTTCAAGGATGTTCTAATGAAGTTGTAATGCTTTGTTATAGCAAGTAAAGTTCAATGAGGATGACAACGCAAGTTCCACCCCTTTTGACATGGCATATTTATCAAATTGTTGTTGATTCTCTCCCCTATTGTAACCACTTGTGTTCTAAACCAATTTAGGAGACATTGGTTGTTAAGTGATGCCTTTCATTTTGCCATTTCCATAAATTTGAAATTGAGAAAAGAACTAGAAAATGCAACATCTTTTCAAACCCTAATGGAAAAGGATTCTAATGTGGCCTTGAGTTAATTTGTTTGGCTTCCAACATTAGAAAAAAGGTTTGTGGAATTTTAAATAATTTTCGTTCTTTCTTGAAGGAATTTGATGAAAGAAAATCACATAATATGTTAGTTTTAATGTTGGACCTAAGATTTAAAAGTCTTTGCTTAATGTCTTTTTTTTATTCGTCGCTATCAAAGAGTAGCAATTGTTGAAAAATATGATACAATGTCATTATATTGTATGCTCATGAAATGTTATTATCATTTGCATCCATCGATAGAATATGATAATGGTGTTGCTGATTAGAGAGTGGATGATGACAACAATTTGGATATTTTTCAAATGACAATAGAGGGAATACTAAACCAACAAAAAAGCTTGGAAAGAGAGACCTGTTGATTTTCTTGTGTTATTTGGTGGATGTGAAGGAGATCAAGTGTCAATGGTGAGAAAAACATGAAGCCGTGTTTCCCATAGTTGGGTTTCTTGCTCGTCATATTTTAGGGATTCCCAAATAAAGATTAAAAGAATCTTTTCTTTGATTGCAATCCTCACTAATTTGAGAAGATGTCATTTACAATTTAAAAACTTAGAGAAATTAGCTTTTGTAAATAAAAATTGGCCCAATGATCGTAGAGTTGGCTGTCAATCCCCTCCTAACCATTTAAAGCTTATTGGGATAGATGCAAACTTAGAAGAGGAAATAGAACAATTTGAATGAACTTTTTGAAAGAGATGAAATTGTGGATTTATAAACTACTGAAATATATTCAAAGTCTATTTTTTGTGAAAAATAATAATGTAAAAAATAAGTTTCCAAAAAGAATATTGAAATTTCTGAGATCTGGCTTGTGAGAACCAGCCAAAAAAATCAGCTGTTCTCGAATTGCTGAGAACCATCAAGCTTGAGAACCAGATTTTTGTCCTTGAAAAAAATCTAATACTGGGGACGGTTCTCGTAAGCCCTCTATTTTTTTTAAAAAGAGAAAGAACCGACCCGGTTCTCACATAGAGGCGTAACAACCCAAAACCGGTGGTTCTTGAAAAAAATGAGAACCGCCCAACACTGGTATGTTTATCTGAACTTGGGTATCTTTGTTTTTTCATAACCATGATCTTGAACCTTAAGAACCACCCTGTTTGGGGGGAGGGGGGAAAGGGGATGGTGGGTGGGCAAGGTGAGATTTTGCCACAGTGGCCGATGTTTTTTTGGGAGAATGGCCACACAAAAATGTTTCTCAGGTTGGCAAATAGTTGCCAGATTTCAGATTTCTTGTTTTTGAAATAGCCAGATTTTAATACTAAGTTCCAACAGGCTGAGCAAATTATATGGAAGGATCCTTTCTTTATTTCGAATTTCACTTTCTGTTTGTAGCCATATTTTCTTTAGGCATCTTATGGATGATTACCACCTCAGCTAGATTACAAAATTGATTTCTAAAAAAAAGAACTGGAACTTTCTAATACCCGCCCCAACACTGGTCTGTAGCTTTACTGTTCTCAAAATGCCCCCCATTTTTTATACCTCCCAACAGTACTCACTATGTGTCCATGCCCCTATTGGGAACAACATAAGGAACATGTTGCAAAACATATTGTCTAAAAATTAAAGAACAACTGTAGATGATATATGAGAACTTTGGGAACATTATAAGGAACATGTGGCAAAACATATTGGATTAAATTAAAGAAAAAAGGTGGATGACAAATGGGAATTTGGGGAACATCATAAGGAACATGTTGCAAATCATACAGGGGATACGATTAAAGGACAGATGTGACCATGGGAAACTGTGGGAACATCATAAGGAATGTGTCACAAAGGAAATATTGAGATAAAATTCAAGAACAAATGTGGATGACACATGGGAAGTGTGCGAACGTCATAAGGCACATGTGGCAAAGCATATATATGGAATACAAGGAATACATTTAAAGATCGAATGTGGGTGATATGTGAGAACTGTTGGAACATCATAGGGAACATTGGGAAAGCATATGGGATTTACAATTAAGTGACACATTGAGAAGAGTCTGGGAGGACATGGGAACATATGCCATGCAGACACCATGTGGGATAAATTGCCATGCAAGTAGGTTCTTGGTGCAAATTGTTGTCATGGCATGTAAACATGTGCCACTTGAAAGCACATAGTATCACATCTGGTGTTATCTTGGTGGCTTATCAATGGCAACAAAATCATTTAATACTTTATAACATATGAAATTTCATCAAACACAAAAATAGATGTGGCATCCTTGTTGACAATTGGTGACAAATTAATGATAACTTAATGTCTAGCTAACACCCAATCTTGCCCAACATTATAGATTTCACTTGAAAGTTTTGGTGATAATGTAAAGCATCCAAAAATCCAGCCTAAAACTTCATGGTAGCCTAACATAACACCTATCATTTCCTCTTCCCTTCTTTAATCTTCCTCCCCCAATCCCAATGTTCATAACCCCTTTTGATATTATATCATTGAGTTCTCATTATATGATGTTTGAATGCAGCCGATGGGATTGACACTTATAAGCAATGTTGTTATGAAACACCAACCCACATTCGTGAAAACTATGCTATTTATTTGACAAAATATCATATGGACGATGGCACAAGGTTATTAGGTCTTGTTCTTGTTCTTCTCTACTACTTCCACATCAACATAGTTGGACAAACAGTAGAAAACTGCAGTCCTTTGTAATCACAATGATGCATTCAGAAAGCATGAAATTCAAGGGCGATAAATCAACCAAGCTCCTCAAATCTCACAAACAATAATTTGAGTCCCTACAAGCTTGGATTGCCTCCTGTTTGCAACAACAAACATTACATACCTTTTAAAAGAAATTCCAAGGTGCATCAGTGTAATTGAAAATTCAACTCCTCCAAACAGACACACAAACAATGCCTTAGTATGTATGAAAACCAACACAGAAGAGAGCCTGAGGGTCTCATCATCAGCTTCCCCCCAGTCCTCGCCTGCCCAGGATCATGAGTGTCCATGGCCCAGCCTTGTTCTCACTTGTTGCAATTGCAATCCGCGCAGTTGCAGTTCGGGCCGCATTTGCAGTCATTTTCACTGTTGTAGCTGTTGTTCAAAGCATTAAAAAAAAAAAGTACAAGTTGTCAGAGTAGATATGCCTACAGAGGACAACTTTTCATGGAGCAGAAGTTCTAGAGATGAAAAGACTTCCAAGAGAGCAGATCAGCACCGGACCGACATGAATAATTGCAGGAAGAAGATCGGCAACTATAAATAGTAAGACTGACGTCCAAAACATCGTTAAAATCGTTTTGCAAGTTCAAGGAGGTCGACCGTGAGTCAGTGGCTTACTTGCGGAGACCGCCAAACGTTGGCTCCCCCATGGTCCGGGATCCGCACCTGCCAGCCATCCCGCAGGCAAAAGATCAAGAGTCATAATACTGCATGGGGAGAATGTTATCGCTCTTGCAGAACATCAACACTCCACTCTCTTATCAGTAGATACCGCAGATATGTTATGGCAAATAACCTTCCTTGAAGGCATCTAGGTAGATCTGACCAGTACGCCTCTTCTAAAACGTTTCTTGGCAGCAAATCCTCAGAAATGAAAGATTTCCCAGATTTTCAAGAAATCTAAAAGGAACTGAAACTAAGTCTTCTGGACAGATTGAAACACTTTCTCTCGTGGAGTGATGCTTCCGATTACAGATGCTTCCGATTAGAGTTCCAAGACCTCTACAGCCGAGTTCAGCATACGTTCTGGCCGCATGAGAGCGCAGCGGAAAATCATAAAGAGGTGTTTGCAGTTCAGGATAGCGCATATCGAAGTCTGACCGCTCAAACGACGTGGTGCCTACAAGGAAAAGCTTCTGGACGTCCAGAAATTCCGTCACAGAGACGTCCAGAAACTACGTCACTCAATTGTGACAATAGATGGAATCTACTACCTCAACCAATCCGAACCGAAACAGAACCAAAAAAAAAAAAAAAAAAAAAAAAAAAAAAAAAAAAAAAAAAAAAAAAAAACAA
>Ga0116229_10010435_pt1 | contig 13934 bp, 10 predicted proteins | sample S1TSphgellanicum_3_FD_87313 | JGI IMG/M metagenome (GOLD analysis project Ga0116229, IMG submission 87313) | Host-associated microbial communities from peat moss isolated from Minnesota, USA - S1T2_Fc - Sphagnum magellanicum MG | ecosystem: Host-associated > Plants > Peat moss > Unclassified...
CCGCTGCGTTGCCAAGGCCTACGATTTGGTCCTAAACGGTTGGGAGATCGGTGGCGGTTCGGTCCGGATTCACCGCGAAGAAGTGCAGAGCAAGGTCTTCCGTGCCCTGAAGATCGATGCGGAGGAGGCGCGACTGAAGTTCGGTTTCCTGCTTGATGCGCTGCAGTACGGCGCGCCGCCCCATGGCGGCATTGCCTTCGGCCTGGACCGGATTGTCACGATGATGACCGGGGCTGAATCGATCCGGGACGTCATTGCTTTCCCGAAGACGCAAAGGGCACAGGATCTACTGACCCAGGCGCCAAGTCCGGTCGACGAGCGGCAACTGCGTGAACTGCACATCCGGCTGCGTAGCGTCGAACCCAAGCCCGCCCACTAGACTGAGCGCACGGCCGCCTGCTGAGGCAGGTCGCCGTGCGCCAGCCGGTCTTTGTTCGCCGGGGTAGTGGCCGACTCAAGCGGGGCATTACCGGTACACTCGGCAAGGTTACACTTTGTCGGAAACCGCCCATGTACAAGATTCCCGAGTCGGTCCTGGTCGTGATCCATACCCATGATCTTGACGTGCTCCTCCTTGAGAGGGCCGATCGAGCAGGCTTCTGGCAATCTGTCACGGGCAGTAAGGACTCACCCGAGGAGGCGCTCTTGACGACGGCGCATCGTGAAGTTCTCGAAGAAACAGGGATCGATTCGGCCCTTGGCACGCTAACCGACTGGAACCATTCGATCGAATATGACATCTACCCATACTGGCGCAAGCGCTATGCTCCGGGCGTCACGCGCAATCGGGAGCAGTGGTTCGGGCTGGAGTTACCTGCTCGGCTTGCGGTAACACTTGCGGCGCGCGAACACCTGAGTTACACATGGCTGAATTTCCGCGAGGCGGCCCAACGATGCTTTTCCCCGAGCAACTCCCAAGCGATACTCGAATTGCCCACGCGCGTTCGATCCCCACACGCTCCGCGTTAGGTGTTGGCAGGGAGCCTTCGGGCACGCTGCGCATTGCCACCTACAACATTCATAAGGGCGTCTCTGCACTGTCCCGGCGCAACCGGATTCACGATCTCCGGCGCTCATTGCATTCGCTGCACGCCGACATCGTCTTCCTCCAAGAAGTGCAGGGCCGCAGCGAGCGTCACGCGCGGCGCTTTAGCAATTGGCCTGCGGCCGCGCAACATGACTATCTGGCGGCCTCGGTCTGGGAGCACGTCGTCTATGGGCGTAATGCCGTCCGTGCAGACGCCGACCATGGCAACGCGCTCTTGTCGCATTTCGCCTTGGTCTCTTCCGAAAACCTCGACGTCTCCGACCATGCATTCGAGAGCCGCGGACTGTTGCACTGCGAACTCGATGTGGACGGTCTGATCGTCCATTGCCTATGCGCACACTTCGGCCTGTTCGAAGAGAGCCGAAAACGCCAGGCCGAGGCCCTCATCGCCCGTATCCGCGCGACGGTCCCCGATAGCGCGCCCCTCATCATCGCGGGCGACTTCAACGACTGGCGCAACCGTCTAGGCGAGCGCCTCGCCGCGGGTCTTGGAGTACAGGAGGTTTTTGGCGACGAATCCCGGCGCGAGGAGGAGGCCCGTGCAGGCGAGTCCGGTCTTGCTCTTGGAATGCGCTGGATGACGCGCAGCCCCCATCCAGCTCGGACCTTTCCGGCGGTCTTTCCGGTTCTGCGACTCGACAGGATCTATGTGCGCGGGCTGGAAATTGAGGCGGCAAGAGTCGTCCACGGTCCTGGCTGGCGGCGGCTCTCCGATCACGCGCCGATCGTCGCGGATCTGCGCATACCGGACCATGTACGCACGCCGGTCTGATCCTGATCTCGTGGTCCTGCGCCCGCAGGGCCTGTACTGTCCGGCCGGAGATTTTTTCATCGACCCCTGGCGAGCCGTCGAGCGGGCCGTCATCACCCACGCCCACGCGGATCATGCGCGGGGCGGCCACGGACACTATCTGGCGGCGCGGCCTGGTGTGGGTGTGCTCCACGCGCGCCTCGGGCCGGTTTCCGCGCAGGCCTTAGAATATGGAGAAGTGATCACCCACTCTGGGGTCAAGGTATCCCTGCATCCCGCAGGGCACGTGCTAGGCTCAGCGCAAGTTCGAATTGAGCACGGCGGCTCGGTATGGGTCGTCTCTGGAGACTACAAGACCGCTGGCGTTCGCGAGGGGAGCGGCGAGGCTGACCCGACCTGTGCGGCTTTCGAGCCCGTGTTCTGCGACGTCTTCGTGACCGAATCAACCTTCGGTTTACCGATCTACCGTTGGCCGGCGCAAGCCGAGGTTCTGGCGGAGATCAATGCCTGGTGGGCGGGAAATGCGCAGAACCGACGGGCGTCGGTGCTGTTTGCCTATTCCTTCGGCAAAGCGCAGCGGATCCTCGCGGGGCTTGATCCGGCGATCGGACCGATCCTCTGCCATGGTGCGGTCGAAAATATAAACCGGACCTACCGGCAAGCTGGGGTCATATTGCCGCACACGCTGCACTACGAAGAGCAACGTGGCTTGCGAGAGGTGCCCGAGGCGGCGCAGGCCCTGGTTCTTGCCCCGCCGTCGGCTCAGGGTTCGCCCTGGTTACGCCGCTTTGGGAGCTACAGCGACGGCTTTGCATCGGGATGGATGCAACTGCGCGGGGCGCGCCGGCGCCAAGCGCTCGATCGGGGTTTCGTCTTGTCCGATCACGCGGATTGGCCTGGGTTGCTGTGGGCTATCGAGCAGTCGCAGGCCCAGCGCGTCATCGTCACGCATGGACAGTCCGCGCCGCTGGTACGCTGGCTGCGTGAAGCCGGGCTCGCTGCCGAGGCCTTTGAGACGGAATTTGGTGACGAGGAGGCCGCTGAGGTGGCCGAGGCGCACGCAGCAACCGCACAGACGTCAGTGGGCTAGGCGGCGCGCGAGTCGTGGTGGTGACTGTGCTGACCCTGGGTCGTGCGTTGCAGGTCGGCGTGATAGGCCTCGATGCGGGTGACGGCCTTGCTTCCCTTGGCCGCATAAAGGGCATCGCCCGCGGCCTGGACCAACTCGGCTTCATCCCCGACGTCGCTGGCATCGGCTACTCCGATGCACACGCTCACTTCGAGCGTGTCCTTCTGTCCGGTCTGGCTATGCCGGACCGGATAGGCACTGCCCGACACCAACTCTGCCAGATGTCGGCCCAACTGCATCGCCGCTCCCAGTGGCTGGGGGATCAGGAGCGCGAACTGGTTGCCGCCATAGCGGGCGAGCCGCTCGGTCGTACGCAGCCGACCCCGGATGCGTCGCACCACATCACGCAAGACCGCATCACCCGTGTGCAGGCCCCAGGTGCCGCTGATCTCGTCAAAATTGTCCAGGTCGATCAGCACCATCGAGAGCGGGGTGCCGTAGCGCATCCGGAAGGCCCATTCCTGGCCGAGTAGCCGCTCGAACTCACTGCGGTTGATCGCCCCTGTGAGTTCATCGCTAATGGCCGATTCGAGCATCGCGGCCTCCAGGCGGTGGCGCACGACGAATTCGCGCTTGAGCACGATCCAGAAAAATAGGGACAGGATGGTCAGCAGCATCAGGGTGGCTACCATGACGATCAGAGCCTCGTCGGAGGAGCGACCCTGCTGGCCGAGGTTCTCCTGCAGATAGCCGCGTTCCCTTTCCTGCATCGAGGAGACCAGCGCCTCAATCGGGTCGATCGTGTTCTTGCCCGAATCCGACTCCAGAATATGCCGCGCGGCATCCACGCCCGATTCTTGTCGCACGTCGATGGAGCGTGCGAGATAGTCGAAGCGGCGCGTGACAAGCTGCTCCAGACGTAACAAATCGTCATACTGCCGACTCGAACCGTAAGTCAGGGGGCGCAACGCCGCAAGGTGCAGGTTGGCGCGAAAACGGGCCAGTTGATAGGGCTCGAGATAACTGGGCTTGCCGATCAGGATGAAGCCACGCTGGCCCGCCTCGGCGGCTTCCAGCGCAACGGTGAGTTGGTCGAGTTCGCCCACGATCTCGAACGAATGGGCGACCTTTTGGGCGGCCAGAATCGACTGATTGGCGACGTAATGGACAAGCGTGGCGGCGATCGCGAGAACAAGTGCTGCCACAAGCGCGATAAAGCCCAGCCAGCGCTCGATCACCCGGGCTGGGGGCGCTTGGGTCGTACGGGGCAGGGGTGTTCGTCTAGCCATACACCAGATCGCTCGGGTGGATCTCGTTGGGCAAATACACTGGCCGGACAGTAGATTGTGCACCGGCAAACCCCGCCTCGCGAGCGACGATTGCACTCTCTTGAGCGTAAGTGTGGTTTTCGCGCGAAAATTACAAATCGTATGAGAGCATTTTCACAGTTGTATTCCCAGCTGGACGCAAGCACCTCCACGAATGCGAAGATCGAGGCCCTAAAGGCCTATTTTTCGACGGCGGCGCCGAGCGACTCGGCCTGGGCGGTCTACTTCCTGGCGGGGGGCCGACCCCGGCAAACGGTCCCCACCCGGCTGCTGCGCAGCGCCGCAATGCGGGAGTCTGGACTACCCGAATGGCTCTTCGAAGAGTGCTATCAGGCGGTGGGGGACTTGGCCGAGACCATCACTCTCGTCTTACCGCCTGCCGTTCGGGCCAGCGACGAGGGGCTGGCTTTCTGGATCGAGACGCGCCTTATGGGCCTTCGCGGCGCGAGTCCAGAGGCCGCTCTTGAGGCGCTCGCAGGTTATTGGCGGGAACTGGATCGCTCGCAGCGTTTCCTGCTGATCAAGCTCATCGGAGGGGGATTTCGGGTTGGTGTCTCAAAATTGCTGGTTATCCGGGCGCTCGCTGAGACAGCCGGAATCGACCCGAAACGGGTGGCTCAGCGGCTCATGGGCTACACCGACGCCCGACAGGCGCCGAGCGCACAGTCCTTCCTGCGCCTGATCGACACAGACCCCAGTTCCGACGGAGTCGACGCGTCAGAAGGACGGGCCGGTCAGCCCTACCCGTTCTTCCTCGCCCACGCCCTGCCTGTGGCGGGGCCGGCGATGGAGGAGGTTCTCGGGGCCGTCACGGACTGGCTCGTCGAGTGGAAGTACGATGGCATCCGCGGTCAGTTCGTCAAGCGCGCGAACGCAAGCTGGCTCTGGTCCAGGGGTGAGGAACTGGTCAATGAGCGCTTTCCGGAATTGATCGCCATCGGCGCAGGTCTACCAGAAGGATGCGTGCTCGATGGCGAGATCGTGGTCTGGCAGGAGAACCGGCCAGGATCGTTCGCGCTCTTGCAGCAACGCATCGGCCGCAAGAACGTGACGGCCAAAGTGCTGCGCGAGGCGCCGGCCGCGTTCATCGCCTACGATGTGCTTGAATGGGGCTACCAAGACTGCCGGGACGAACCTTTGAGCGCGCGCCGTGCGCGCCTCGAGCAACTGATAGCACAAGTGGCGCATCCGGCCCTGCGCCTGTCGCCCGAGGTGGAAGGAGTGTCCTGGCAGGAGCTCCAGAGGCTGCGCGAGCGTTCCCGCGAGCGCCACGTCGAAGGCTTCATGCTCAAACAACGGTCCTCGCGTTACGGCGTGGGACGCACCAAGGAAAGTGGGCTGTGGTGGAAATGGAAGGTCGAGCCGTTTTGCGTCGATGCAGTGCTCCTCTATGCCCAAAGAGGGCACGGCCGGCGTGCCTCCCTCTACACGGACTTTACCTTTGCCGTCTGGGATAAGCCCGCAGGCGAGCCAGGGCGTAGTCTTGTGCCCTTCGCGAAGGCTTACTCGGGGCTGACCGACGAGGAGATGAAGCAGGTCGATGCGATCGTGCGCAAGACGACGGTCGAAAAGTTCGGTCCCGTGCGCAGCGTCACGCCAAGCCTCGTCTTCGAACTGGGTTTTGAAGGAATAGCCGCGTCGCCCCGCCATAAGTCCGGAATCGCGGTGCGCTTCCCGCGCATGTTGCGCTGGCGCCTGGACAAGGGAATCGAAGAAGCCGACACCCTCGCCAGTCTGGTGGCACTGCTGGCCAGCACCCAGGCTCGAGCGGACGACAGATGGCAGCAATGATGGGGCCAGAAGGGTACCCAGAGCGGCTGCGGCGCCTGCGGGATTGGCTCGGGCAAAACGGCATGAGTCCGTTTCCCTTTCAGCACCAGGTCTGGGCGGCGATTTCTGAGGGTGAATCTGGGCTCCTGCATGCCACAACCGGCTCGGGAAAGACCTACGCAGTCTGGCTTGGGGCGTTGGCCCGTTTTGCCGAACCGGGGATGGGAAGGAGTGCGCCGCCACTGACTGTTATATGGATCACTCCCATGCGCGCCTTGGCAGCCGACTCGGCGCGCGCCCTCGCCGAGCCCTTGGAGGGTCTGGGTCTGCCTTGGACGATCGGTGTGCGCTCAGGCGATACGGGCTCGGCGGAACGGGCCCGGCAGTCCGCCCGCCTGCCCAGCGCCCTCATCACAACGCCGGAAAGCCTATCCTTACTCATGAGTCGTCCCGACGCCCGCTCTGTCCTGGGCACAACCCAGATGATCGTGGTCGACGAGTGGCATGAACTGTTGGGCAACAAGCGTGGCGTTCAGGTCCAACTCGCCCTGGCCCGCCTGCGGGCCTGGAATCCGGGCCTGATTGTGTGGGGCCTGTCAGCCACCCTGGGCGACCTCGACGTCGCCAAGGCAGCGCTCCTAGCCAACGGCCACGGGCGCTTGATCCAGGGTGCACTGGACAGGCGCCTCATCATCGACACGCTCCTGCCCGAGACGATGGAGCGCTTTCCCTGGGGCGGCCACCTTGGGTTGCGCATGCTCGGACCTGTTCTCGCCGAGCTCGAGGGCTCACGAACGAGCCTGGTGTTTCTGAACACCCGCTCGCAGGCCGAGATCTGGTACCAGAGCATCCTGGATGCCCGGCCCGACTGGGCGGGCGTCATCGCCTTGCACCATGGATCTCTGGACAAGGGCGTTCGGGCCTGGGTCGAAAACAATCTGAAGGACGGGCGCCTGAAAGCGGTCGTGTGCACATCCAGTCTGGACCTTGGGGTGGACTTCCTGCCCGTCGAGCGTGTCCTGCAAATCGGCTCGGCCAAGGGGGTGGCGCGGCTGTTGCAGCGCGCCGGACGATCGGGGCATGCTCCGGGTCTAGCCTCGCGGGTCACGCTGGTCCCGACCAACGCCCTCGAACTGGTGGAGGCCGCCGCGGCACGGGATGCCGCACAAGGGGCCCGGATCGAGACCCGCGTACCTCCGATCAATTCCCTCGACGTCCTGGTGCAGCATCTGGTCACGATCGCTCTCGGAGGCGGATTCCGCGAGGACGCGCTCTTCAGTGAGATACGCAGCACCTGGTCCTACCGCGATCTGCAATCAAGCCAGTGGCAATGGGCGCTCGACTTTGTCGGTCGGGGCGGCAGTTCGCTGACGGCCTATCCGCAGTACCGGCGCGTGCTCAGAGACGACGATGGGGTCTATCGCGTGCCTGACGCGCAAGTGGCCAAACGCCATCGGCTCTCAATCGGCACGATCGTCGCGGATGCGTCGATCCAGGTGAAGTATCTGAGTGGCGGCACTATTGGCACGGTTGAGGAATCGTTCATTGCGCGACTGCGCAGGGGTGACCATTTCTTGTTCGGCGGCCGACTCCTGGAACTGGTCAGGGTGCACGACATGACCGCCTACGTGCGCAAGGGAGCGGGGCGAAAACCCGCGGTACCGCGCTGGAACGGCGGCAAGATGCCCCTGTCCTCTGAACTGGCCGCAGCCGTTCTCGGTCGGCTCGAACAGGCGCGTTTGGGGATCCTCGAGGGGCCGGAAATGACTGCGCTCGCCCCGTTGCTGGCGATTCAGATGCGCTGGTCGGAGCTGCCCACGCCCGATCAGCTTCTCGTCGAATCTCTGGTTTCTAGGGAGGGTCATCACCTGTTTGTCTATCCCTATGCGGGCCGCGCGGTCCATATCGGCTTGGCTGCGCTTCTGGCCTGGCGGGTGGGCCAGACCGCTCCGGTTACTTTCTCCGTGTCGGTGAACGATTACGGCTTCGAATTACTCTCCCCCGTGCCCGTCGATTGGTCCGGACTGCGCGACAAGAGTTTGTTGTCCTGCGAACATCTCTTGGAGGAGACACTGGCGAGCCTGAACGCGGCTGAACTGTCGCAGCGGCGTTTTCGTGAGATCGCGCGCATCGCCGGGCTCGTCTTTCAAGGTTTTCCCGGAGCACCGAAGTCGATGAAGCAGCTCCAGGCATCTTCGAGCTTGTTCTTCGAGGTATTTCGCAAGCACGACGCTGACAATCTCCTGCTGCGGCAGGCCCAAAGCGAGGTTCTCGAGCAGGAACTGGAGATGGGGCGGCTCGAGAAAACGCTCACTGACCTTGGCCGGCGCAAGATCGCCTTTCGTGAACTCGAGCGCGCCAGTCCCTTTGCATTTCCACTTCTCGTCGAGCGCCTGCGCGAGACTGTTTCGACCGAAAAGCTGTCGGACCGGATTGCCCGCATGGTGGCCCAACTCGAGAAGGCGGCGGGTCCCGGTCCTTGAGGACCGCTCGTGCCGGGACGTTAGAATGTGCGCTCAGACAGGCACAGGAAAGCTCACATGCGGGTGGTTTCGGCGCGCGCGGCGGTCGATGCGATCGCGGACGGTTCGTTTGTTGGATCGGCAGGTTTTGTGGGGGTCGGGCACGCCGAGGCGGTGACGCGCGCCCTCGAGGAGCGCTTTCTCGAGACGGGATCACCTTTGGACCTGACGCTCGTGTTTTCGGCCGGTCAGGGAGACCGTGCGAGCCGTGGGGTCAACCATTTCGGCCACGTCGGACTGACTCGTCGCATCGTGGGCGGCCACTGGCGCTCGGCCCCGAAGCTTGCGGCCCTGGCGCTGGCCGGCGAGGCCGAAGCCTACAACCTCCCGCAAGGGGTCATCACCCACCTCTACCGGGCCATCGCCGCCGGACGCCCCGGCCTTTTGACGCGCATCGGTCTGAACACTTTCGTGGATCCGCGCTATGGTGCAGCCCGCCTGAACGACGCGCACTTTGCGCACCTGCGCGTTCCCAATCGCCACAATGTGTGGGTCAAGCACGTCGAGTTCGAGGGCGAAGAGCAGCTGTTCTACCCCTCCTTCCCCATCGATGTTGCTCTCTTGCGGGGGACGACGTCCGATGGACAGGGCAATATCGCCACCGAAGAGGAGCCCTTTCATCATGAGTTGCTCGCGCTCGCGCAGGCGACCCGCAATTCGGGAGGAGTCGTCATCGTGCAGGTCAAGCGACTCGTGGAGCGCCACGCGAATCTTCACGCCGTCAAGATTCCTGGCATCCTGGTCGATCTCGTCGTGGTCTGCGAGCACGCTGGCGACCATGCGATGACCTTTGGCGAGGCCTTTAATCCGGATTATCTGGTGGCAGGTAATGGCCGGCAGACGCTCCAGATCCCCGCCGAGCCCTTGAGTGCACGCAAGATCGTGCAAAGACGCGCGGCGCTCGAACTCGGTCGCCATAGGCCTCGTGTGGTGAACCTGGGTGTGGGCATGCCCGCCAACGTCGGCGTGGTGGCTCACGAGGAGGGAATCGGGGGGTTCACGCTGACCGTCGAAGCCGGTCCGATCGGTGGTGTGCCCGCCGAGGGCCTCTCCTTCGGGGCGAGCGCCTTTCCGGAGGCCATCATCGATCAGCCTGCCCAGTTCGATTTCTACGAGGGAGGCGGCATTGACATGGCATTTCTTGGACTGGCCGAACTCGACAGACGAGGCAATGTCAACGTGAGCAAGTTCGGCCAGGGGGCGGGGACCATCATCGCCGGTGTCGGAGGCTTCATCAACATTACCCAAAGTGCCAAGAGGATCGTCTTCATGGGTACGCTCACGGCCGGCGGTCTCGTCGTCGAGGCACGCGCGGGGAGGCTGCGCATCGTCCAGGAGGGTCGCTCCAAGAAAATCGTCGAATCGGTATCCCATCTCACCTTCAACGGGCCCTATGTCGCCAGTCTGGGGCGGCCGGTACTCTATGTGTCCGAACGGGCGGTCTTTGCCATGCGCGAGAAGCGCCTGACTTTGATCGAGATCGCGCCGGGCATCGACCTTAAGACCGAAGTGTTGGATCAGTGCGCAACAGAGATCGCGGTTGCGCCTGACCTGTGCCTGATGGACGCTCGCCTCTTTAGCGAGGGCCCGATGGGACTGGACCGCACCTATCCCCCTCTCGGGTCGTCGGGGCAGTGAGAGGGCCGATGCACCAATCCGTGGAGGTCTCAGGCCAGAGCCTCGAACTCCTCCCCGAGCGCGCGGTATTCTGGGTCGAGCAACAGATGTTGCTGGTGGCTGATGCGCATTTCGGAAAAGCGGCGAGCTTTCGGGCGCGGGGCGTGCCAGTGCCGGAGGCAACGACCGCTGAGAATCTTCTGCGGCTCACGCGTCTGGTCGCGCTCTGGAAGCCCAAGCGCGTCGTGTTTCTGGGCGACTTCGCGCACGCCCGCGAGGCGAGCACCGACCCCACGCGTGGCGAGCTGGCGGCCTGGAGGGCCCGGCATCTGGGTCTTGGGCTCACGCTCGTCAGGGGCAACCACGACGACCCCGGGGGCGACTTGCCCGCCGCCCTCGGAATTGATGTCGAGGAGGAACCTTGGACTGTGGGGCGTTTTGCACTGTGTCACCACCCACAGGATCATGAAGAGCTGTACGTACTGGCCGGCCATCTGCATCCAGCCTACCGGCTTGCGGGCCGTGCCAATGAGACCGCCCGGCTGCCCTGCTTCTGGTTTCGTGACCGCAGCGGGGTGCTGCCCGCATTTGGCGCCTTTACCGGCGCGCTGACGATCCGGGCCTCTCGGGGTGAGCGCATCTACCTTGCCGGTCCCGAGCGCGTCCACGCCCTGCCTCTCGAAAGATCCCGGCGATGAGTTCCGTCGTGGATTTCGGGGCTCGCGTCAGGCTCGACAAGTGGCTTTGGGCGGCCCGCTTCTTCAAGACCCGCAGTCTTGCGGCCCGAGCGATCGGCGCCGGCCATGTGCTGCTCAACGGCGCACATGCCAAGCCAGCCAAGGAAGTCCGGATCGACGATGTCATCAAAATCGACCTCGGCGGGGTAAGCCAGACCCTGCGCGTCAGGCTCGTCTCGGAAATTCGCGAGTCAGCCGGAATCGCCCAGACCCGCTATGCCGAGACCGACGAAAGCCGCATCGCCCGGGCCGAAGCCCAGGAGCGCAGGCGGCTTTACCGTGAGCCCGCCCTGGGCATGAAGGGCCGCCCCGACAAGCGCGCCCGGCGCCTGTTGAGCCGCCTCGGCGACGAATAGCGTCGTTACGCCGCGAAAATAGAGGGTATTTACTAATTCCCAGCGGATTGGATTGACAAGGGGGCCTCAGACCGAGAATAGTACGAGCGTTCGGTAATTGAGCCGGGCAGACTATTTGACTGAGACTCATGCGCAAAGGTGAACAGACGCGAGTGGCCATTCTCGATGCGGCCCTCGAATTGGCAAGTCGGGACGGTCTTGAGGGACTGACCATCGGACTTTTGGCCGATCGCATGCAGATGAGTAAGAGCGGCGTGTTCGCCCATTTCGGCTCACGCGAAGACCTCCAGATCGCGGTCATCCAGGAATATCATCGCCGCTTCGAGGAAGAGGTGTTCTATCCCAGCATCCGCGAACCGCGCGGTCTGCCCCGGCTGCGCGCGATGTTCCACCGCTGGGTGACAAGGCATTCCCGCGAGATCACGAGCGGCTGCATCTATATCAGCGGGGCCGTCGAGTACGACGATCGTCCGGGCCCGATTCGCGATGAACTCTTGCAGATGGTGTCCGCCTGGAAGATGGCCCTCACCCGCGCCGCCCGCCAGGCCGTGGAGGCGGGGCACCTGCGCGCTGACACGGATTGCGAACAGCTCATCTACGAGGTCCGGGCGCTGATCTTCGCCTTACATCACGACGCCCGGTTTTTGCAGGCTCACGATGCGATCGAGCGTACCGAACGGGCCTTCCTGCGGCTGATCGCCAACCACACCGTGCCGCCCCTGGCACACGCGGCCTAGATCCGCCCCATACCCAAACTTAAAAGAGGAGTTCTCCATGGCTGTCTACAAGGCCCCGCTTCGCGATATGCAGTTTGTCCTTTACGAATTGCTCGATGTCGAGGCCGAACTGGCGGTGATGCCGGCGCACGCGGAGACCAATCGCGAACTGATCGACCAGGTCTTAGAAGAGGGTGCACGGTTCACCACCGAGATCGTGTTCCCGCTGAACCAGAGCGGCGATCTGGAAGGCTGTCATCTTGACACCACCACTCACACGGTGACGACCCCGAAGGGATTCAAGGCCGCCTACGACAAGTTCGTCGAGGGCGGCTGGGCGGCGCTGGCTTGTGATCCCAAGTATGGCGGCCAGGGATTGCCGATCATCTTGAACAATGCGTTCTACGAGATGCTCAACGCCTGCAATCAGGCATGGTCGATGTATCCGGGACTCACCCATGGCGCCTATGAATGTCTGCATGCGCATGGCACGCCAGAGCAGCAGTCCGTCTATCTGCCCAAGCTGGTGTCGGGGGAATGGACCGGCACCATGTGTCTGACCGAGTCTCATTGCGGCACCGATCTGGGTTTGCTGCGCTCGAAGGCCGAGCCCCAGCCTGACGGGAGTTTCCGGATCACCGGGAGCAAGATCTTCATCTCGAGCGGCGAGCATGATCTGACCGAGAACATCATCCACCTGGTGCTCGCCCGTCTGCCCGACGCGCCGGCCGGCACCAAGGGGATCTCACTGTTCATCGTGCCCAAGTTCATCCCCGACGCGAAGGGCAATCCCGGGGAGCGCAACACGATCTACTGTGGAGCGATCGAGCACAAGATGGGTATCCACGGCAACGCCACCGCGCAAATGAATCTCGACGGCGCCAAAGGATGGCTCCTGGGCCAGCCCAACAAGGGTCTAAACGCGATGTTCGTGATGATGAATGCAGCCCGCCTGGGCGTGGGCATGCAGTCCTTGGGCTTGACTGAAGTGGCCTATCAGAACGCGGTCGTCTACGCCAAGGATCGGCTGCAGTCCCGCAGCCTCTCAGGTCCCAAAGCTCCAGACAAACCGGCTGATCCGATCATCGTCCATCCCGATGTGCGCCGCATGCTACTCACGGCCAAGGCGTGGGCAGAGGGTGGCCGGGCCCTCACGTTCTTCGTCGCGCTGCAGATCGATCGCGAGTTGAACCATCCCGATGAGATGATTCGCAAGGAAGCGGCTGAACTCGTCACGCTGTTAACGCCTGTGGTCAAGGCCTTCATCACCGACAACGGCTGGCAGGCCACTTCGGAAGCCATGCAGGTCTTTGGCGGCCACGGCTTTATCGCCGAGTGGGGCATGGAGCAATATGTGCGTGATTCGCGCATCAATATGATCTACGAGGGCACCAACACCATCCAATCGCTTGACCTTCTGGGGCGCAAGGTCCTTTCGGATAACGGCGCCAAGCTCAAGAGATTCGGCGCTTTGGTGCAGCAGTTTGTCGAGGAGAATGGAACCACCGAAGCGCTGCAGGAATTCGTCAATCCGCTTGCCGAGCTTGGCGAGAAAGTGACGAAACTGACGATGGAGATCGGCATGAAGGCGTTCCAGAACCAGGACGAGGCGGGTGCTGCGGCAGTTCCGTATCTGCGCGTCATCGGACACCTGGTCTATTCCTATCTTTTCGCACGCATGGCCAAGCTGGCCCTGGCCAAGGCGGATTCTGGGGACGGCTTCTACACGAGCAAGCTCGCCACTGCGCGCTTTTATTTCGCGCGCCTCTACCCCGAGACAGCCATGTTGATTCGGCAAGCGCGTTCAGGCTCGGCTAACCTTTTGGCCCTGCCGGCCGAACTGTTCTGACCACCACTATGCTCTGGCCCGATTGGGCCAATCGAGTAGGGAACATTCATGAGCAATTTTCTAGTGAAGAAAGTGGCGGTCCTGGGGGCCGGCGTGATGGGTGCCCAGATCGCCGCGCATTGCATCAACGCCCGGATCCCGGTCGTCCTCTTTGATCTGCCGGCCAAGGAA
>Ga0116229_10010439_pt1 | contig 13934 bp, 9 predicted proteins | sample S1TSphgellanicum_3_FD_87313 | JGI IMG/M metagenome (GOLD analysis project Ga0116229, IMG submission 87313) | Host-associated microbial communities from peat moss isolated from Minnesota, USA - S1T2_Fc - Sphagnum magellanicum MG | ecosystem: Host-associated > Plants > Peat moss > Unclassified...
ATCTTTGTCATCCATGGAGCTAACTCTGGGTACTTAAGAGAGAGTGTTGTACTTGGTGCAATAATGGACACCACTCCATTTCCCATTCTTCAGCCTTTTGGCCAGCAGCTTCAGGTATGATCCCAGGTTTAACTTGTGTGGATGTCCACATATTTCAAGGTTTGATCCTTTCTCTGGACCTCTTCTTAGTTGTGTTGCTGACCTATTCTCACATGCTCTGTATATGACATGCTTTTCTGCAGTATCGATTGAACCTACACTGCTACTATCAAGAGGAAGGTGAAATGGGTACAGGAGGTTCTCCTATGCACACTTCAGTGCTTCTTGCCAACCTACATGCATTTGAGTTCTGGCAGCGGACATTCAAGGTGGGCCTGCCTTGCTGAATACGTATATGAACCTGTTTCACATTGTCTGTTGGACAGGTTCCTGTCAGGCCAGAAATAGCCCAAGGTGAGATGTAAAGTGAGGAAAACCTCTCCATGGAGAAGAATGTCAATGAGAAATAGAGGGCGATCTAGAGCTCTCTGTGATCAATCAAAGTTCATGCACCCAGTTAATTTGCTACAAGCCAGAATAATCTGGTAGAAGAACCAGGTCTGAAGAACAGGGCCCCTCTGTTGCTAGCATTGTGAGTTAATATAATTGAAGTCCTCATATGCAGGACAAACATCGATTGGACAACTTGGAAAACCTTGTACAAAAATCAAGAAACAAAAATCAGGCGTCTTCCAAGATTGAATGGGGAGCATTGGAAGTGGATGAAGTGGAGAGAAATTGGTGTCTTCATCATAGTCTCTCATTGTCAGCACTTCATGCTGTTGCTGAGACAGGCAAGTCCATTTTGGGGGAATAATTGGGAGCTATTGCTAGAGGTTCATGGGCACATTCTGTGTCTTTTGCATTGTAACTGGGTTGGTTGCTTGGTATGCTGATGTAATTCTTGAGTAGTTCTTCTATAGTCCAGAAACATCTATCATAAGCACATGTGTTCATGGGCCTGGAAAGCTTAAACTCAACTATGTCACTTTTATGGTACACTATCTCATCATGTTTCAATTATGTGTGGCCAAACATGTTTGCAGCGGATGTAATGAAGGAAATTATGCATCGGTTCAGACCAGAGTTTATGCATCTAGTCTCCGGTCCACCAGCATACTATGTGACTGAGGGTAATAGCCATAGCTGCATGGTGCAATCCAAACTTCAAGGACCTAGAGTTAGTTATCTCTCAGTGGATGGGAGCAACTTTACCAAGGATGAGGAATGCCAGACTTGTGGAGGACTGCCTTTTGTACAGTCAGGGGTATTTCGCAGAACTGAGGATGAAAAGAAATTGATGACACTTGCAAAGAAAGTGAGTTCCATCTTCTACCTCTACCCTTAGTGTCAACATATACAAAATATTTCCTTTAGCTGTGAGGGGTATGATGGATTGCACATTCACTGGTTTGATAGATTCATCCACTGGTAATCTCAGGTCTCATGGAGGGATGTGCAGCCCACTAAATTGCTGGAGCAAGAAGATTTAACTTTGAGCAAAAGACCTCAGTGTAAGTTCTATATTCTTGGAACTTGCACCCGAGGTACCAGCTGTCCCTTCTCCCACTCATCTTCAGCGAGGCGCCAACATTGCCGCTACTTCATGTCTCCCACTGTAAGTCAGTTTGTGTAGTTCTTCTGTGATGGTGAAAGTCTGTTGAAATGTTAAGTTCAAGCTAACAATTTCTGCAAGTTCTAGTTCAGAATTGTTTTATCACCCCTTCTGCTCAGGCATGTTCAGTGCTTGGTTGCAGGGTTGTCGTTATGGCAACAGCTGCGCATATTTGCATGAGGTGATACAGGGAGCTGATTTCCTATCAGATAACTGTGCTGTTGAGTTTGAGGAAGTCATTCCATCAACACAAGCTTTGATCAACCTTATTCCTTCTAATACAGCCTACTGCAATGGCTTTCTGTATAAGGAGAGGTTTCAGATTCTATTGCTAGGAGAGGGGGATTTCTCATTTGCTCAGAGCCTGGCAGACCATGTTGAACCAACCAGAATCATTGCAACATCACTAGACGAAAAGGAGAATGCCCTATTAAAGATGCCCTCTCTGCAAAGACGGCTCCATCAACTTTTGGATGTTGGAGTCCATGTGAAATGGGGCATTGATGCAACAAATCTGTTGGGTCAAGGCTCAGCTGGTGACCTGGATGGTGGGAGCAAGAAAAATGTACAGTGTGCTGTGCCATGGGACTGTGTGGGCTCCATCATGTGGAACTTTCCATTCTTGGGCATTGATGAAGATCTTGAAGTTCACAGACAGCTTATGCTTGACTTTTTTGCCTCAGCTGCAGTAACTCTTTTCACAAGAAAAAGGGAGGGGATCCGTGTTTTCCTCACGTTATGCAATAACCAGTATTGCCGCTGGCAGGTGAGTCTCAATGTGTGAGGCTAATTCTTGAAGTAAAATGGAGCAGCAATTTATTAGCATGTGTAAGCAAAGCATTATAATATACAGGACTTGGGGATGATCTCTGAAGCATTGCTGCTGCAACAGGTGGAGCGGGCTGCCAGGGAATGGTTCTTTTTCCTTGAATGCTCTATTCCTTTTGACACACATACATTTGGGTCCTACAGGCCCATTCGCAATAATTTAGAGGTAACTCTTTATAAACTATTCATTGTACATATTTTAGCTGTGATCTTGTAGCATGTATGCGGCAGGTCTTATGCACAGCCAGATGCAGGGGATTGAAGGGTAGTCTTTGTGAATAGCTCTCTCCAGAACTCACTGAGGGTGTCGCCAACTGTGAACTCCATATCTTAGAGGGTGACTTACACTGCAAGTACTAAGCACATCTGAGAGTGATCCAAATCTTGAGGCAAAACAACCACCAACTTCACCTAACATGATATTCTAGAATATACAGGGAAGTCTGAGATCTTCACTGGAATGAGAGCTCAGAGCTTTCAGAATTTCAAGACCAGGGAAGTAATTGCCTGCTCTTTGGAGTCCCTTTTCTTTGTTGGACGACTCCGTGCCTGAAAGTTGTTGTGTATTTTGTGCATGTGATCAACACATCACAAAATACAGTCTTTTGAATACAATATCTCATCAAAAGTAGCAACTTGTCTTAACACTATTCAGAAAGATATGGCTTGTGTCTGGCTAGTTGCACGGAACCTACCTGATTTCAGAGCAGGTCTGATGTCAATAGAAGATTCACAGTAGGGATGACCATGGATATGAGAGGGTAGACCCAAAGTTGTAAGCTGCTACATAAGCCTTTCCTTCCTGCTTACATTTCATGATGCTATTTTGGTTGTGGATGCAGTCACATTTTCCAGCTGAAAAAGCAGTGGTGTATGTATTTGGGCTCTACCCAGTCTGTGAGGTCTCCCTCAATACTCGTTTGGAGAACATGTTAGCTGTGGCAACATAACCTTGGTGAAAATTTGACACATTTTCCTTGTTACTAATTATTTTGAGGGTAGGCTTCTTGGTACTCTTATCTGTTTGCTGAGTCAGTTATGAATGCCGTTTGAAAGTTCTTGGGTGTATACTGTGACTGCATTCAATGTGCACTTGCATGCTTAAAGCAATAAAAAAGACACTATTCTATGTTAAATTGGATAAAGGATGAGTGTTGAGTGCCCCAAGCGGCAAGATTTTCTGCAGACCTTTCTTGTGATGTATTATTATGGGAATTTTGTTTGTGGGGTCTCGATTCGCTTGACAAACTACTTGGTGGGCCCTCACAGAAAGTGAGATGGGAGATGGCAACATTGAATTGAGAACCAAGATCAGTTTAAGGTAATCCTCTTTTCCAGTTAATCCATTCCTTGCAGTTAGAACATGTGGCAAAGAAAGAACGAAAGTTGGAAGGCCCCTTATGGTTTTGGTGCACGACTACATTTGATCAGACTTTTGTTCATCATTCTCCTTGGCTAGCTTATAGTACATTGAGAAAATCTGATGCAAGACTGATGCTCTACTATGGTGGTCTGAACAACTTGTCCTCCTCTTGCCTACATGTTCTCATTCCTTGCAGTGATGTCTTTTGATCTCTGCACAGGTATATTTCCTACATTATGAGAAGTTAAGCTGATGTCATGCCATGATCTGTAGAATGGACATTGGCTCTGCAACAATCTTATACCTTGGGAACTTGGAACTCACTTGTCAGTTTTCTATGCATAAAGCTAGCAAGTTTGTTTTGAATAGAGTCTACTGGAATGAAATGCTGAGAGCATCTCAAACCTGACCCTCTGTTGTGGGCCTCTATATTTATAAATGTAGCAGTGTTTCCCCATCCAAAAAAGTGGAGTGTACTGACTCTTTAGAGGGTACTGTATCTTGAGCACATGCACATTCCCAAACTCGGTCTTGTGCCTTTTGATGGCCTACTGTACCTAGACTTCTTTATTGAACATTTATTTACTTCAGAATGTTTGGCAGTTTGAAATTTAATTTGCTAAAGTTTCTTCTACTGAGCAATAAGCAAGCAAAGTAGCTGTTGTTTTCATATTAGTACCCAATGGTTGGGATGAGATTTACAATTTCAACAAATATCAGTATCAACCAGTGAAGATCAAGTGATCAAATGGGATGACCTGTAGACTTGGAGCCAGATCTTTTAAAATCTAAGCTAGGGAACTGATGGTATTTAGCTTCATCAGAGGAGTTTCTTGTCCCAATCACCAAGCTGGAAAACCTCAAAATCTGTTCAATGCTCCCAGCCATCTTTCAATTTCACTACCTGGCTGCTCACCTTGGAATAATTCTGTTCAAGAAAATTCAGCCTGTTTGGATCTTGTTACCTATTTTTTCAGTTTTCTATTCAAGAGTTGGGAGGAAATAATTGGCATATCCAAGATGTGTTGTGACTTGCCACTCTTCCTATTTCAAGTTTGTTAAAACGTTTTTTGTTTGGCAAAACTATGGCTTAGCCTAAAACCGTAAGATATGGGGCACACAGAACAATCAATTGCAAAGATGAGTATTTACAGATAGAGGGTCATGCTGCAGATTTCTACATTGAACATAAGTTGTTTACTTGAGTAATAATGAAACAGTTCATTTGGCAACTGAAAAACTTGAATATGAAAAAAAGATGTACCCATGCCAAAAAAATTCCTGTAGCTACTCTTGAAAGATGCAGCCCATCTTTGTGTTGGTATTCAAGCTCTTTGTTCTTCAATGAGGCTTTTGTTTCTTCCCATACAAGCAGGTATTCTTGTTTTTAAATAGAACCTTCCATGCATCATTTTCACAAAGCAGGAAATGAAGTGCTGCTAAGTTGCTTTAGCAATGGAATGAAATGGTTTGAACTAACCATGCAGCAATGATTTTGCCAATCATTTGGAGGATGGTTTCATCACAGGTGTGTTGGAATTGGATGCTATAGTTGCCATACCCAGATCACATGTGACATACCACATGAGTCAGGAACCATTCACCTATTTAAAATTTCCACAGAGAAAGTTTGTAGGTAGAAACACAATTTTTCATCCAGCATGCCAAATGACCACACCTGCACATTTTGTTTACAGGCCATCTTCATAGAAATTCTCTTGTGGGATTGATAACCAATCAGTTCAAAATCATCAGCTGTAAAGTCATCATTATTGATCTGTGTAGGCTTGATCCATAAAACCTTTCAACAAACACAGACAACTCAAATAGCTTCAGGGCACTACTAGCACATAGCTTCCATTTTGCAGGCTTATAAGGTCCATTTCTGGTCTACATAGCATGGATGAGCAATAAATATTTCCACTACTTATCTATAAAATAGCAGAGCAATCTCCACAACAATTTGAAGGTGGCACAACAATGAGTGCATTCATAACCTCATGAGAGTCACTCACAAAGTGTCAGACTATCATCATTATCATAAATAGCAGTGACCACCCACTGCTTTGTCAGCTCCCAAGAGTGGGTGTAGATAAGTATATAACAGTATGCCCAAAATCTGGACAAACCATTGTCCAGAATCTGGGTCCTCAGTTTTGTTGCATTTACAGAAGCAATGGGAAGACTTGGTCACAATGTTGGCTAGCACTCAAGAGACATAGCCAATCAAAAAAGTCAATAGTATCCTCAATACTCATTCAAGCAGCAACAAGCTTTTGAGGGTAACTTCATTTCATTTTAGCTTGTCCCTCTGAATGCAAGCATTTGATCCAAAGGCATAGAGAGGCCTACATAAAGGGTATTTTCAATACATTGACATATCTATTAGATTGCAGAGAAAACTCCACAATAATGTCTTGAAGGTAACAATTGTGTCAGTCAAGCCAAACCAACTAACACAACACCCTAATGAGCATCACTTTAATCATGAATAGCTGTGACTAGCTGCTGTCACTCCCCACTGACTTCATCAGCTCCCAATGGTGAGTCTAGAAAAGAATATAATAATCTGCCTGAAATTACAGGCAAACACTCACAGAAAAAATTTCATTCTGAATTTTGTCACATTTCCAGAAGCAAGAAGAAGACTCAGCAATGATGTGGGCTACCCTCAGGAAATCATACATGTCCAGAATGATCAGGAATGTGTGGATATTTTAGTACCACACAGAAAACTTGCACCTATACATCATAATGGCAGTCTGCAATGGACTTCCAGCATATCATCCTTGTAACTCTTTCTGATCCAGAACTAAACAAAATACTAAAGTGAAAAATGGAACCAAAAACCCACTGGGAGTCAAGCGCATCAAAAGTAGATTGGGCAATTTCAGCAAGAAGAAGAAACTCACAGGAAAAGTCTTGGGTGGGTTCTTTGTTGTTCTTGGAGAGGTTCCACATGATTTTTGTATACATGTGCATCTCCCAGCATATGAACAAACTCACCTGGCACCAAACCTGGCGTAAAAGAAAGAACAGGCCACTTACCAGTAAAAGATACCAGCCACTTTGATAATTCTCAATCACTGACCACATATCTCTAGATGGAAATGTAAGATCTGGGCCACATTCAAGATTTCTTCTCACATCATAAGCTTTCTCAAAGTTCACTTCAATAGGAGAATGTGTACTTGTGCTCTGGAAATGAAGGCAAAGTCAAACAAAATGATCACTGTAGGTCAGCAATCTAAATTGCTATTTCAAAAATTAATACCAACATGAGGGCTTGGTAAATGAGAATAGACTTAAAGAACACGCCACAAACATGAGCAATACGACAGGTGAGTAAAGCATATGAAGCACTGCTAAAAGGCACTTCCAGACCCATATCACCAGACTGTTGATACATCTGGCATGAAAGCTCTCTATTCACAATTTAGAACTGCACCTAAGAGTATCCACATAGAAGTAGTTACATGCGACTTTTTCATTTCCAAGCTTAACCCAAGTGATCTTACAGCAGATCAAACACCATTCCCCCCAGCAAGAAATGACTTTGATTTCATGAACTGCAGCCTGTACATTTAGGCCTTGATATGAAGTTCACCAACCAACTTACCTGAGCAAACATGTGGCAGGGTGGAAGAGCCATTAGCTGGACATGAGCTGGGTTCCATACTGACAGTATGATGTGCCTGTCATCCAGCTTTGTCCACATTTTATGAATAACATCAGCCAGCTGGTCAAAAGCCTGGCCTCTGTAGTCAGCATGCCTGTCTGTGGATCCATTCTGAGGTACTCCTCAATAGAGCATTCAAATATCAATCTCAAGGAAACATCAATACATCCCACTTTAAAATTGGCAACCTCTCACAACACAATTGCACTGTGAGATAAACTCCAATCATGCATAATCCTCTGTGAAATAGGCATCAATTTGGTCCTCCTAACCAGCTACTTGCCTAGAATGTTTAGATTGTCCAGTCTGACATAAAAAGCATGGTTCATCTCTGCCATTCTATTTGAATCAGATTAGCTCACAGTGGCAGACATGCCTCAGATGTCCAGTGATGATTTAGCAAGACAACAGCAAACAATTAGGCCTAAACTCAGTTTTGTTAGTTTATGTTGTGAACCAGAATTGCACACTACCTTGCTCCAAAGTGACACCAGTGAAACTCATACACAGGGCCCAGATCACCTTCCTCCCTCTCTTTCAGCCCAGACTGAAATTCCAAATACACACCAATCAGCAACAATCAGATGGACACAAAATTGTGGGTTACAAACCTCATGCTTCTTGTGTACAGCACATGAATAAAGCAGTCAAGTCACATTTCTTTGGACTAGCCCACAGACAATACCCAAAACCAGAGACACTCACTTGTAACTTAGAGAAATGTAACAGGGGTCATGCCATGCCATCTGATGGAAACTGTTATGGCTGCCAAGAGACTTGCAGGGGCAAATATACTGGGATGTCAGTAATGGAGGACATATCATCAGTATATCAATTCACGGGACACACAGAAGGACACACCTATCAAGATAGGATCATGAAGCATTGCCGTCCCAAATATGTATGCCTGTCTCTTGTAGAACCTGCCCAGTCACGTGGAAGCACTCATAAGTCTATTGAAGGGAAAACACACTATGCACCAAAAAGGCTGTCATCACATGAAGTCACACACAAAAGTTTATTAAGAGCATAGCAGAAGGAGAACCTACATACCTTTGCATTGGTGGAGCCACTAATAAACCACAGCAGTTCTTCCACTACCCTATGCCTGAACACATTCTGCACACAAACATAAAGCTGATGTTAAGCATTGCAACCCATGGACACTGCTCCTGAAAGTTCATGAGGTGGTACTGAGTGGGTTTATAGGGCGATACAGCATACTTGCAGAGAAGCACAATACTTGATAGAAAAGAGGGTAGAATGAGTACAGGGAATGGGACAAGTTTGTACCTTTGTAGTAAGTAATGGAAATGTTTTCTGAAGATTGAACCTCATCTGCAGCTCCAATTCAGAACCGTGAAAAAAAAAGGGAGCTAGAGAAGTTATGATGAGACAGAGACAGTCTGATAGACAGAGTTCCTCCTGACAGCCAAACTTGGAGAGTGTTCCTGTGCCTGTGCAGTCACCTTTCTCAGAGATCCATTGACAATGATATCATCAATCAGTTTGAGATATTGGTGCTCATTGTGACTTTCTTGTATGAATGTGGGCAACTTCTGGACACTGCTGCAAGCTGCCACCTTCTTCTTCTTCTTCTCCTCTTTTTGTATTTGGAAGTGCAGGTTCACTGATTCCATTCTCACAACAATGGGAAAAGAATCGGCCTCACAGCACCGTCTTACTAAGTCACAAAGCTGAATCAGAAGCCATTTTACACCACAGGAAAGGAGGAAGACCGTACTTGGAACAGATTCACATCCACAGCAGCCATGAATGTGTCACAATTAAAGCTGCTCTTGATCTCTGTCAGGTGGACAGCATCACACAGAGGAGAATTCACGGCTTCCCTGCATGATGCCATTTCACATTATACAATAAGAATCTCAATGCTCGTTGCAGATTGATGATGCTCATGGATTGGAGGGAAGAAGAAGACGACACAGGACAAGCAAGAGGGAGATACAGTAGTGGGTACATACAAAGAAAGCTGAGAAAACGCAAAGAGGTCAGTCTCAAGGTTTGTCACTGACCTGTAGACTTGGCCACCGCGGATGACAAACACGAAATTGATATCTGAAGACAGAGGTGTTGCGGCAAGCAATGCAAGAGCAGCGTCGAAGAGATTATTATCAAAGCTGCTGTTCTTTGCACTCCTGCTGCTGCTCTGCACCACATTGAATCGCCCACGCAGCGGCCGCAACTTCTCAGGGATGAACTCCGATGTGCGTCGACCCATCACGACGGCATTCTTCTTGGACGGGGAGTTGTCGTGGAGGTCACATTCTTGAAGAATTTTATATCCTTGGACAACTTCCATGGCAACTGTCCGTTTTTCCCGATCCCCTCACGCTCGCGAGTCGCAGCTACGACAATCTGAAACGACCTCCGAGGCTCTTGAACTGCAGCGCCGCCACCACCACCACCACCAGGCAGGAACAGAACGCCGGCGGCAAAGGTGAAAAGAGATCTTCTTATAGATGCAAAAGAGGAAAAAAACTGTAGGTACCTTATCATCTTGTCCGTGGCCATTCAGGTTTCGACTCCTCTCTCTCTCTCGCTCGCTGACACTTGCCTGCCAGCACGCTCGCTTGTCTGTCTGTCTGTCTATCCTCTCTCTCTCTCTCTCTCTGTGCTTCTTCAGCTTCTCAGGACTCTTATGGCGCACCCGCTTCGTTCTTTCTTCAAACAGTACATGCATTGTGGGAGAGTCTTGCAATGGCTGCTGCCTTTCTAGCACCACCCATCACCCGGGTTTCTATTACCATGACTTCCGTGCCATCGTCTATGATGGGTGGCGCCGTAAGGAGGAGATCAACCCCACAGCAGCAACGATGCTACACTCCGCATTCTTCGTCTCCTCCTCGTCCGTCGAAAACCATTTCTTCCTCAGGTCAGCAATACAATTCTCGCTTCTTCGACCTGTGTTCCTGTTTTCCTGTATCTGTGGAATTGTTGGGGCGTCTTCGTATTCTCTTGCTGAATGCCGCAATGTCAAACGACAAAAAAGAATCCGGGAAGTTTATAACTGCAGAATGGATGTTGTGAGCTGCTAGCCGGGAAGATCACCACTGAGTCTTTCTTCCTTCCTTCCCAATGCTTCCAGAAATGAAATGAAACTCAGGTCACAAACCCTTTGTGGGCTGATGAAGTCATCAATGGGGAATTGTGGGTGGCAGCAACTCTCGCTGCATTTCATGATGAAGGTGATGGTCTGATGATCCTTTGAGTGCCACTCACAAGGTTATGACCGCACTAAATTCTTGATGTGGGTTGGTTTTGGTTAGCAGCATCTGACACAAAGCCTTCAAACCGTTCTTGTTAAAAAAAAATTCTCTGCAATCTCATGCATGTGAGCTTGTCCAGGAGGGGGAAAGGTTTTTGATGTTGGGTTTTGTTCCCAGGAGGAGCTTATGGGGAGATTTATGTCAGGTTTGGGGTTTAGGGTTTAGTCAATGGGAGTTGCAGATGGTAGCACCGCTCACTGCATTTCATGATGAAGTTCTGATGATACTTTGTGAGTGGAGTGACACTCACAAGGTTATGACTGCACTCATTCTTGACATGGGTTGGTTTTGGTTTTGTTGGATCTGACACAAAGCTTTTTACCTTCAAAGTGTCTTGTTGAATTATTTTTCTCTGCAATCTCATACATATGAGCTCGTCCAGGAGGGGAAAATCCTTGGGTTTTTTATGTTGGATTTTGTTGCCAGGAGGAGCTTATGGGGTGATTTATGTCGGGAGTAAGTATGGTGGCCCACATTGTAGAATTGGCAACAATACTTTGTATGTGATTGGAAACCAGAGGTGCTTCCGAATTTGCTGCCACCGGAACAAAGAAGCAGAGGTGCAGAGGAAGAGTGGCACAGGTCAAAGGGGAAATTCAACTGGTCAGAATTCTACAAGCTTTGTGGGCAGTTTGCTAGAGAAGGTCCTTGGTACCTACCTCAAGTCTCAGGTTGTGTATTTGATCCACTCTTCCTTTTCAGCTACCCATTGATGTGCACATTTTGAAAAGGATATTCATCACTGTGATTCTTTCATGCAATTCCTGTTGTGTGTCATTAAACTTTTAAGTCTTTGAACTTTTACCTTGCTGAATTTCCAGGAATTCTCAAGAGGTGCTCTTAGTGACATTTCCATAAATCTGTAAATCTAGAACTTCTTAGTTTAATGATCTGCACTAGATTCACTTGTGAATGGGAGGTTTTCCGCATTGTATTGAACATAACCACATGCTCCACTGGTGGTGCCAACTATCTGAACTCTCTGACTTACATTAGTGTCCAGAGCAAGGTAACTCCTATTGTTCCCTTGAACCTTGGCCAATGATTGAGATGAAGAATACCATAGTCTGAACTCCCCTTCTTATCCTAGACCTGTCCAATATCCTCAACCAGAGGTTGGAGCATGAAAGGAGACCCTCAAGCCCATGCTGTTGGAGCCTCATTTACATGTTGCTCCAATACTGAAAATGTTGACATGATCAGAGGAACCTGGCTTGCATGCACTTAGCCTGTCTGTTGTGTGCAGCTTGATGAATGTGGAGATCTTGATGTGATTGTTCAAGGCAGCAATTGGGAGCTTTTGTCAGGCAAAGTTAGGGATGTTCAGGTTTCTGCCACAAATGCAATCTACAAGGTATGCTTCAATTTCTGTTTCCATGCTTTCTTCTCTCTTGAGTGGTAGCTGACATCAGGACTGAGTCATCCTGTTGCTTCCAGAAATGCAACAGAAATCCAGGATGCAGACTTTCTAGAATGGTCTGCCCAAAGGTCTGGGCTGATTATTGTATACTTATCCACACCCACTGTCAGGAGCTGATGAAGTCAGTGGTAGTCATGGCAGCTTGTCACTGCTATTCATGATGAAGGTTATGACTGCATTCATTGTCATATTACCTCAAATTTTTGTTGTCGAGAATCCTCTGCAATTTCATATATATATATATATATATGCATTCTTCTCACTATGGGTTTGGCTGGGGGGTTGATGAGTTTGTTCACCTATCATGCATATGGCTGAGTTTGTTAACCCATCAATTTCATGCTCTGAGCTAATTGGGTTTGTACATGTGACTTTTTCTTGTACAGGGAGTATTCTTGACAGAGGTGGATCTGACAGCTTCAAGAGTTGTTGTTAAACCTGGAAGAAAAAGGTTTGATTTCAGTAATGATTCAACTCAACTTGTCTGCTGTGATCTCTCTTGTTGTTAGTGTCAAATGTGAGGATCTTTCCTGGCCTGTCTGTTCCATGTTCCACAATTCTTTTTGCAAGCACTGGAAGTTGATTATTTTTGTGATGAATGTTGTGTGTGATAGGCTGTTGCAGAAGCCTTTTCTAGTCAATGCTCAAATCCGAGTGCAAGAAGAACATCTTAATGCCAGGTCCTTCAACTCAAGTCCATGCATTCTGAAAGTTGGATAATTAAAACTGACTTTTGTAACTATTTATTTGTTGGTTACTTCAATCTTCTGCTGTGTACTCATGTAGAATGACTCTGTTCTTGGAAATGGCAGTCTTGCCAGCCCCCTTTTTTCTAGGTCTCTCAAAAAGATGTTTCCGAGGAAACCTTCAACATTGAATGTTCAATTTGAGGATGGGAACTTACGATTCTCATCTTCAGACCATCTCTCCACTGGATATGGACAAGCTGAGTTCCCAATTACATTGCGTATTGATGTGGAGAAGGGTGGGGAGATACTTTCAGTTGATTCTGTAAGTGGTACAACTATTCAGAAGACTTTCAAAGTGGGACCAGAAGTCAGAATCACAGAGTTTCGAGTTGAAGACTCTTGGATGCAACTAAAAGGTGACTTTCTCATTACTCCTTGACTCATTGCAAGCTCCAATTTGGTGTCATCTTTGTCCCAAGCTTCTGCAAATGTCTGAGGACCCTTTGTTTCTCAAGTTCTTTTTCTTGGGGTCATTGATTCAAGTTGAAGAGATGAAAGAAAGATGGTCCCATGAACAAAAAAGTGGTCCAGACTCCCCGTAGAGGCCAATGACAATTTGTGTTCCTCTAAAGCTCTGGACACTGCCCCTGTATAGTATCCCTTGGATCAATAATTTCATGACCATGTGTAATGAAAGATTGATTGACATTTATGGGATGCCAATAGAGTAGGATTGAAAATCTCAATTTGTTTGGGTTATACATATTTATTTGTATATCAAAAGAATTCATGTGGTGCAACGCAAATGCTGGTGTTAAAGGCTCAATTTGTTTGGTTTATAGTTTATGCATGTATGACGGATGTAGACCATCCATAGACTTCCCTTTTTGTTGGTCCTCCTCTCCTCCACGGTTTTCTCTAAATTGCTAACATGTTTTACCTTTCCAAGGATTGTCTTTCTTCCGCTTTGTCTCCCATTAACTACTTTGTCCCATTTGATTGAAGAAAAAAATC
>Ga0116229_10010440_pt1 | contig 13931 bp, 10 predicted proteins | sample S1TSphgellanicum_3_FD_87313 | JGI IMG/M metagenome (GOLD analysis project Ga0116229, IMG submission 87313) | Host-associated microbial communities from peat moss isolated from Minnesota, USA - S1T2_Fc - Sphagnum magellanicum MG | ecosystem: Host-associated > Plants > Peat moss > Unclassified...
AAAACATGTCACTATGTTTGTGTGTGGACACCATGGATAGTTAGTGAATGAAAAAAATAGTGGAAACAAGATTCAAGCTAGGTGTTAGTAGAAGAGATTAAGGCTATGAAAACCAAATCAAGAAATTAGTTTTTCAAACATGGGGTACAAGCTTAAAAAACAAATATTCAACCATAAAACATGGAAAAGGACCAATTACCAAGGGAACAAACTTAAGATCCAAAAAAAGTATTAAAAGATTTGAAAAGATTTGACATTTTTTTGGTTGAAATCCACTATAGGAAAATATTATACTCTTGAATGTGGTTATAAAATGGTCAATTTATCTATAATATCTAACAAAGGTATCTAGTTTCCTAGTCATTCTTTTAATTCATTCGTGATGTTTAAAATTTTAAGAAGATTTAGGGGACAAGAGCAACGAATTGCTACATGCAATGAAACATCTATAACCAAAATAAAGGTGGAAACACCTAGATATCAATAGGTCATGTACACCATAAGAAAACATGAAGTTGAAAAGTTTTCACCAAAATGTTTAATAAAGGAATCAAGCATGGAAAGAAAACTTGTTATGACAATAGAATCCACTTCCCAACTTGAATTTTTGAGGTGGTATGTTATTTTGATGTGCCACCTCAAGTGAAGTGAAAGGAGAAGTGAAGTCACTCATTCTAAAAAAATACAAAAACTACTTGATAAATGGTGATAGACATGTGTTGTAAGAAGACATCCATTAAGAAAATCATGTTTTTGGTCCATGAATTCAAGGGGAGAACCAAAATTTGTGAAAGTAAGAAGATCAACAACAATATTGCACTGAAGCTAAAGATGCAACAATTGGTCCACATGCAAAATGTGAACACATTTTTGAAACATTTTATCAAATGAATGTTGGCATGCATTAACAATAATAATGGTATTTCAACAATTTAAACATGGATGTAGCTTTGGTGTGATAGATGATAGCTTGTAGGTAATTTAGTAAAGGTTGCAATAATTACAATAACAAATAACCTTGTACAAACCATTTGCAACAAATCCGATAGCATTAGACACCACCATGGTGCCACCAAATTTAGTTGGGAAACATGTTGTCATATTCTCATGTTGTGGACATTGCAAGACCGACATGGAATTATCTTGTTGGATGGCCATAATTGGTGTAACCACATGTCCTTACTTATCAACTTTGTGGAGAAGTTAGATGAGTTAAAAGATTACCTTGTACAACTACCAAATTATCGTGGTGGCTACCCCTAATTATATTGGAGACAATGATGTAATTTGTTAAGGAAACAAAACTTGCATATCCAGTAATTCACCCTTTTAAAATAACAACATGTGTGGGGATAGGACATGTGCTAACTCAACTTGCAATAGTTGGGCAAGTGAACTTCATGCTATAAGTACTAAATTAAATTAGACCCAACTTAAAATGGTGAGTCGAATTATGTAGACAATTATTTCAAGTCCTAAGGTGACAATACCAAAATCTACATATGTTGCAATTCCACAAGTTAAGGGTGTTGGAAGTGGAGGTATAAGAAATGGACCATTAAGAAGAGGTGGTGGAAGCCTACCAAAAAGAGGTGGTAGTCAAAGCTTGCTTGGATTAGGTGGCAATAGTGGAACACCTAGAAGAGGAACCAATGGGGGACCACCTAATCCACCCCTCAATCTTCTAGTTGAACCTACATTTGCATGTAAAGGAACTATAGTTCTTATGGGGCCTAATCAAGGGTGTCCAAATTTGGGACTAAAATGGGGACCATATTATCCATCATGGTACTATTCCCATGTGTTTCCAATGATGTTTGTAATTCCAAAACCTACATCCAAGAATCCACAACCATACCCAATATATGCATTAGAATCTAATCTAAATTTACACATCTCAAATTTCAAAAAAACCATTAAAGCCAATGGTGAAACAATGATCAAAAACATTATAAACCTATTTGGGTTCACCTTCAAAAATGTTGTGTTTAAATCCAATGCAAATTACTAGGATTCATATTTGATGAACTTGGAGATGCATTTTATAGGAGATATCAAATAATTCAAAATGATGAACATGTTTCCATGATGATGAAGGGTCTCAAGCACAAACCTACATAAAAAGTGGAGGTTTATATTAATGGATTAAAAAATTGGCCAAATACTTAGAACATAAGGCTAATGATCATCTTTTAACCACTTTCTTTCTAGCCAATTTAAAAGTACACTTAAAAGTCATTACACTACTAAAATGAAGAGAGTGATGTTGATTGAACACAAGGAATTTGCTATTCTTTGGGAAGAAAACATAACTAACTTTGATGGACATGCATTGTTGGAATTTCAATTGATTGTTGGTAAGGATGATAGGAAACATGAGGTAGTAAGTAAAATGTAAATAGATGAATACTGCACCATCTATAAATGTGTAGGTTATAACACTAAAAAAAATGCCATTACAACCCATTTATCCCAATAAGAAGCTTTTTTGGTAATGGATAGAACAATAATCATAACAATATTGACACACAAAAGAAGTGTGTTTGTTACATTTGTGCCCGATTAGGTCATAAAGCCTCAAACTATTGTAGATAAAAGGAAACTTAAACCTTATTTAAGGACAAAACTTTCAATCAAAGAATGACAGTAAACCTATAATAGAGGAAAAAGAACTTGAGGTTCCAATCAACATGGTTTGTGTCATCACCACAAAGAGTAAGGTAGTTCAAGCACTTGTGTTCATTAATAAAAAACCTAGGAAGGTCAAATGATTTATAGTTGAACAAATAAGGAACATCTCCAAAATTCATTTGTGGAAGCCGTCATAAAATTATAGATGAAAAATCCACCTTTAGCTTTATCTCTCTTGCAACATCATTCAAACTTCAAGCAAATCAAGGTGAATTACAAACACATGTTCATGAACTTGTAAAGGTACTTTTAGTAAATTCAAGGGAATCATTTGTCTCCACAAAAGTTGTAGAAATGCATAAGGTACATTTTTTTAAAAAAACTTTTAAGGACATTGGAAAATAGGTGTTGGATGCCAAGGATAGTTTGACTTTGGGAATTTAATTCAAGTTGGTTATAAATCTTAAACAATATTTGAATGTCAAATTATAATCCTCAAAAAAACCATCTCCATTACTTACAACTGTAAAACCTATTGTTTCTATAATTGCCATAAACTATCATATGGCAATTGTCCCAATTCAAATTGGTAAAAATTTCGTAGAATATGTCTTGTTGGATGGAGGTTCTACTATAACTATCATGATAGATGAATTACAATGTAAACTTGATTTACCATTGCCAAAACTAGCACCATACAATTTTTTCAAAGGGTAATTTACATTGTCACATTAATTCATTGTCATTGAAACATGTAGATGCACCAAAATCAAATAACACATTAATTTTCATTATCGTGGATTTGTTACATTTTATCACGATTAACAATAAGAAACAAGATGTTGGGTTTGAAAATAGGTTGAGACCATTTTGATCACATGAGGCATCAAGGTTCGACAATCTCATGGTCCCTTTTAAGATTGGACATCCTCTTTTCCCAAATTTTCAAGACGAAGGGTGTTCATAGAAATGACTCAGGCCATGTGTTACTTCTTTGAACAATTGTTAGCAATGTGATTTGGTTTTCCATAATACAAACATAGTTTGTTTGTAAGTCATTGTTTGTCTTGTTCCATGAGCAATTTGAATTGCCTTTTATTGATTTGCATGGGATCGTCTACATGCCATCAGTGGGGATGGTGTGGTGGGCATGATTTTTTTTTATAATGGTGAAACTCCTAACACTTCTTTTGACATCATTCAAAAAGCTTATTGTCACATTGAACAATTTGGGTAATGGTTTGATTCAATATCATAGGATTTAACATTGTGAATAATAAGTTTTTAACATCAATATGTAATCCAAATTGGAATTGACTCATGAGTGCAATTTCATCCCATGAAATATTGCATGTTGATTGTTTGGATTCAAATGCATACATGACTATTAGGCAAGGTCCTTGATGAAGTGATCACAACTTATTTATTGATGTACTTTCTTTGTCCGAATTTTCAAAAGTGGCATTGAATTTTTCAACAAATGTTTCAAAATCGTTCAACAATGGAAATTAATGTTCCAACAAAAACACAAACCACACAAAGGTTATGGTTGTAAGGTGCCAATAAGATCAACTTGGACTAGGCCATGGGGGTTATAATGATGTGAGTGCAACTAAATGTGCTTGGTTGAGAAAAGTTCAAAACTTTGAATGTGTCCCATCAAAATTTTCAAGGAGACTGATTTGTAGTTCCTTTGTTTGAAGTGGTCCTATAAGAACACACCTTAATAATGTCGATGTTTGAATATTTTGTAAATGAACAACAAACTCACAAAGTGATTGATTTTTTTGTCACATGTGTTTAAATGCAACAAGGATTTATTCCATGGACATGATAATATCTTCTTTTGACATATACACGATTACAAAAACATGTAGAACATTTTAAAGAAGAGGGGGATCATGTTTAATTCCAAAAAACCTATCGATGACAAAAATAAACACATGTTTAATGAAAGTTTATTCAAATTGTAACAAGCATGAAAACTATAAACATGAATGATGAAAGGATATGTCTAAATCTAAATTCAAAATACAAAACAAAATAACCAAATCAATAACAAAAACATTAAATCAAGAACACAAAATGTGTAAGACCAAGGTACAAATATATTTTTATTGTGATGAAATACAAAAACATAAACACAAAAAAACAAAGATATGGTGTAAAATCGTATTTTAAACTAGTGTTGAACATGTTGAAAATAATGGGGGTTCTTACCATTATTTATACCCATTTGAAAACCTAGTCCAAGAAAATTTCCATGGAAGTTTCCATGTGCCCTTCGACCAGGGAAGTTTTTAAAAAACCTTTGTAATTACAAATGAACTACAAATTGATTAAAATTTAATTAAGAGTGAATTAAAAGTTAACTATGAATCAATTAAAAATGAATTAGAATAAATGGGAATGAATTAGATGTTAATAAGAAATTAACTGGGGATTAATTAGAAGTGAACTAAATTGGGAGTTACAAAGGAGTGAACTAGGAGTTAATTATGAATCATGAATGAACAGCCATATGAATAAATTTCATTCATCATGTGAGTGATGTCTATGACACATGGTGTTTAGACTAAGTTAATTGATTGGCAAGGCCTATGTTAAATTAAGCCCCAATAGCTTATGTGGCCCTCATGCTAAACATAGACTTAAACCCCATGGCATTTAGGTTATGTTTAGACCTATGTCACATGGCATCTAAGTTAAGCTTATATTTAATCTATACTTAGACCTAAACCACATGGCACCTAAAGTAGGCTTAAACCTAGGTTACATGGCACCTAATGAGTAAAATTTTATTTCATTTAATATTTAGCCTTTAAAGTTGAACCTTTTTATCATTTACCAAACGACCATTTCATTTTCATGTTTTTTGTCTTTTTCCAACATTTATAATGCACCTCCTTATGTAGTTTTTTTTTTTGAACTGGAATGTAAATAATATGGAGTAAACATTGTGGGTGCAACTTAATCACAACTATTACATGTTAATAATATTTAGCTACCTAGCTACTTAACTATTACCTAATTGTTTACCTAATCTAACATGTACTACTTATTAACTTATTAATTAGTGTAACTTATGTGGCACCTATGCCTATACCACCTAGGCCATGTGGCACCTATGCTTAAACCACATATCCCACATGTACCTAGGGCTACTAGGGTTTGGCAATGTGGCACATGTGTTTGAACCACATATGCCACAAAAGCCCATAGGCTTAGACCTAGGGCCATGTTAGGTGGCACTTAGGCCACATGGCATCTATGTCAAAACCACATATGACCCATGGCACCTAGGTTAAAACCTAAGCATGTGACACCTAGGTTAAGCTAAAACTTAGGCCATGTGGCACCTAAGTTAGGCCATGTGGCAAATAGGCCTAAATCTAGACCTAGTTTCTTGCATTCATAACAACATTGTACATTGATTTCTACCATTTTTTGCCTTGTTGAATTTGACATGTGTTTGCAAAGGTAGTTTTTAATCTTGAGAATTTGGAAAAGTGACTTGAAATTTCCAAATTTTGTCATGGGCTAGCCTTCTTGTAGATGTCGCATGTTACAAGATTGGCACCCAACATTATCAAAACTATCAAAGTCACACACATGAAAACATGCACACACATCATGATGGTTGTTTTGTTATTTTGTTGTGTTTTTTGTACTTGGATTCTTGTGGTGTGCAAGTGAATATTTTTGAAATATGAAAAATGAAACTCATTAACCACATCATGGGGATAAACCTCCCAAACATGAAAAGTTTGTAACATTACTCACATTGAATTGGGTTCCAATGACAAATAATAAACTAAACTAATGTTTTATAGTAAATACTTGACATAAAAGATACTAAATTACAACAAACTAAACAAATTTATTTTTCCTTTTTACCTTGCCCCCATTTTGTTGTTGGAATATTTTATCACACCTTCTAGATCACACCTTCTAGAGGCAAACAACTTCTCATTTTTCATAAGTGCATTAATATAACACACATAAATCATATAACAATTTCAAGTTTTGGAATAGTGCATTTTTCCAACCTATAATGTTTCACATGGGAGTCCAATTTTGGCATTAATAACAAAACACATCTTACATCTCACCATTTTCATCTTCCCATCCTCTTCACAATTCAATTTTATCGAATGTTGTCTAATTCTTCATTTATGAAAGAACTTTCAATTTCATTTTTGACATTAAAAATTTATTTGACTAGCTTTTATGAAATCACATTTGAATTTGATTCTTCAAATTTTGAAACCTAGGGTTTTAATTTTGACAATTTTTTTTTTTTCAAATTCAAGAACCTTTAGGCTTTGTTTGAGAACATCGTCTAGTTCCATGTACACAATACACATTCCTCAAAGTTAAAAAATTATAGGTTTGAAGTCTGATGACAATTTGAAATTGAAAATTATGAAGGAATTGAGTTCATAACAAGTTTGTATGAAAATATTAATTTTATAGGAAATTAAAACCATTCATTGAACTAAAAAGTTCAACCTACATGTTGACATTTTTATTAAAAAAATCAATGTGTTTACCTTAATTACCCCAAATGTTTTTTTAAGAGTTTATTTTCAAGGTTCCAATTCTAATTGTTGGCAAAAGGCTAGTTCCATGATCCAATCCTTGTGTTGATTCCACCAAAAGGGTGTTGGGTCTAAGTTGATATAATAAAAACCTAAACTTGAACTATTAAGTTTAATGCTCCAAACCAAAAGATTTGCCAACATTGGTTTTAACCAACAAAGTTTCACAACCCAAAAATTTACAAACTTGATTCAACTCCCATCCACATTTCTTTTTCTTTTTCTTTGGACTACATTGAACATCTACTCCATTTTGGTAGGGCTTACAACAACTATGACTTTGGGTGTCAATGTGACTTCAAAAATTAACTTTTTGCTTCCTTTTAAAGATGTAGAAGACAAAAGCATTGTTAGATTTCTTGGAGGCATACCACTCTTTGATGACACATTACCATTTTACACATGTGTATATGCAAAAAAATTGAAATTTGGATGAGTTTGAAGGGCACCATAGTTGGGTGAAAAAAAAGAAGAAAAACATAATATTTAATTGGAATTGATCAACCACTTCTCACAAACATGTGATGTTCAAAAATTAAAAACATTCACAATGACAACCTTCCAAATCATTGAAATTTGGAAGGTTGAAAATTTGAAGATGCAATTTGGATGCATAAAACAAGACATAATGTGAAGATTGGAAACAAGAAAAAGCAAGAAAAACTTCAAGAAAATGTGTGTCTTGCAACCGATCTAATCTTCCAACCTTTGTTTGCACACTGCATGACCCCACCCCCCTCTCAAAACAAAATGCCCAATTACACACCAATGGAATCAAAATTGGATTCAATATATAACCTTTGAAGTCGAATCACAACACCTTACCAAAAGATCAAATTACATGCCCTTTTCCTATCCAAATAGGTGGGTGGGGGTGTGTAAGTCTAAAGAGGTGTAAGTCTAAAGGACTCAATTGTTTTTATAATACAAATGAAAGAGGTCATCACACAAGGAAGTGCATGATTGAAACCCAAAGGATGTCACTACTAGGCATCATACCCACTTTGGAGTTTTGACAACTATCAACTACACCATACTCATCAAGTTGACTCTAGTGTTAACTTGACTCTAGTGTTAACTGACAATTTCTGTCACCTCAGTGAGACAGACCACCTCTTGCTCCTCCTCCTCCTCCTCCTCTAACTAAGAAAACTACAAGTAGCCTACATCACCATCTACACAAATTCACCAACTCCATCATTAACTTCATCAATATTGTGTTGACAACTTAAAATGTGACAATGCCCAATTTGAAGGGCATTTATAGTTTTGGATGCTGCCATAAGTGGCATCCCTCCAATAATTGAGAAAAATGGATTGGAGAATAAGATATTGGACTCACATAAGTTTTGTGAATTTTTGGATTATTTTTTTGAAACAAAATAGCCTAGGCTAGGCTAGTACCAAAGTGCGTGGAAATGGGTTTTTTTTTTTTAACAAATTGTTTTTGTAAGTAGTACTGTCACATTGATGTTGCTTCTAATGTTTGGAGCATCATAGATACCAAGAAAGGGCAATGGGTCAAAGTAGAGGGTTGGTGATGCCTTGAAGTTGGGGGTGAGATGACATGGTGCTTTCAACATGATATTATTGTACCTTGGATTTGGACATGTTTGGTTGTGGAATTTTAAAGAAAGAAACAAAAAAAGAAAAAGTAAAGTAAAGGCTGAATAGTGGAAGAACCTTCCATGAGATTTTTTTAATTCATTAAATGTTGGTTCCTATTTTGAAGATTCCATGTTGAAAAATAAAAAATTCTAAACCATCATCTACTTTCCTTTTATTCACAAAATTTCTTTCTTTGAAAAAAAAATGCATGAAAATTTCAACATATTTGAAAATAATATAATTAGTGTTGAACTTGACATGACATTATGGTTTTTTTTTTTTTTAAAAAAAAAAGAAAAAAAGGTATGGTTTCACCTACATACACAAAATTGAAGATTGTGTAGTTGTTGTGCAAGCAATTAAAAATTGAAAACCTAATTGAGAATTCCATCTTACCTATTGCCTTTTCAAAAAAAAAAGAAGTAATACCCTTTTTAGGGTTTTTTGAAGATCCCAATTTTGTGAAAGTTCTTTACTCAATAGGAGTAGTGGGTGAACAATGGTTTGTACAATCATACCTCACACTTAGGGTTGTACAAAGTGGAATAAGTTTGTTACATATGCTACAGTTGACACTCACCGACTGCTTTTTTTCCCCTCAGAAAGTGAAATTTAGAATTACAAAATATGAAAATGAAGTGAATTTTGAGATTTTCAATCATCAAAAATTTAAAAGCCTTCATAAAAAATCAACATATTTGTCTATTTAGTTCCAACTATAAAGAAGTATGCTTAAATTTTTTAAAAAAAATTCATATCTCATTTATAGCAAAATTTGTTAAATCTTGCTGTGGATGAACACCACTTTGACAAAATTATCAAATTTGACCCAAAAAAATGAAAAGAAAACATTGATCTCACCCGTGTTGTGCGAGCTTCAATGTAAGAAATTTCACAAATTTTATACGTTACGTATTAAAATATATGGACAGACTCTCCTCTTATTCCATGAGGTCGCTGTGATCAGTGATTGCAGTTATTACACCCCATATAATGTGATCACAACAGCCAACCTAATGGAAAGCCACTGATACAGAGCATTGTTTCTTGTTGCATGGACAAGCACCTTCCATTGGAGAGCTGCAATTGGAGTTGTAGGTAATTATTGTTAAGAATGTGAGGAGCATTTCATGAGTAAGAAAAATTTCTAGAAGACTTTTGAAAAACAGATGTTCCCACAGGACTGACATATGTCACCTTTTAGTAGTGACTCACAGCTTGACTTGCACATCTCATACAACTCCACATTTGGTCAATGCATGACTTCTAAAGTTCTCCGGTGACTATGAACACAGCTAACTGGAACAAATGTAAATGAAAACCTGCTATTGAGACAGAATACACAGCTACATTGAGCAAATGTAAAATGAAAACCTGCTATTGAGACAGAATACACAGCTACATCGAGCAAATGTAGATGAAAAGCTGCTATTGAGACAGAATACACAGCTAAATCGAGCAAATGTAAATGAAAACCTGCTATGGAGACAGAATCCGTGATCACAACAGCCTAATGGAAAGAGCCTCTTCCAGGAGATTAACCATAATATGAAAAGGATCCCCAACCAACCTCCAGCCACCACCCCCATATCCTAGGAAACAAAATCCGTTAAAGAGTTGGCCCGTTCATTTGACCACAACAAGTGCCGACAGCTTCCTTACTATTCAAGATAGGACCTTGAGATGCTTATTGCTGATGCAATAGCCACTTACATTCTATTTGTCGGACTGGACTATACTTACTGTAGGCTGGAATATTGTGTGTGTGTGTGTGTGTGTGTATGTTGAACTGTTTTGGTTAAGTATTGGGTGTATGAACTACTTGGAAACACACACCAAAAAAAACCCTTAAGAATCTAATCTACAAGAAGAACAAAAAAATTGTGAATTGGGAATGATGAAAGCTCCCTTTTGTTGTGTCCAAATTTCCAAAAGCTGCAGCAAGTATTAGGTAGGGAACTAACTCAACCAACAACTGCATGCCCCGCATCAAATACAATGTGCCATGTGAGCTCCACATACCGATCTCCACTATAAGTTAACATCCCTTATTATTTTGGGTACTTAATTGCAACAGATGGGTTCCCTGGAATACTTAGATGCAGATTCCACACAACCCATCAATTGTGACAGGTCATTTACTGGCTCCTAGTGATTGAGAGAGAGAGAGAGAACCCTAGCTTTAAGGAACAAGAAGAGACAGAAGAAGAAGAAAAGAGGGAGATGATGATCATCCATGGACAACCAATTGACCAATGTTTAACCCTTAGTAAATGACCCATTGAGGTTATTTGGTCGGGTATCAGGTTGGGTATTTCAATTCCAACCATCACATACATGGTGGCATGTGAGTGCTATCACAAGAATAATTGAGGAAATTGGTTGTCATGGGTATCGCTTAAAAGAAGCAAATTGATAATAGTCGGGTCTCAGAGTGTGATCGTTTCATACCTCCTCATGTGGGACAAAACCACATTTCACAAAGACCCTGCCTTGTTGGGTATGGGAAAAAAAAACCCTAGCCAACATGAATTACCATCCACATGCATCTACCTACCAAGTAGTCACACCAAAGTGCATTACTTACCTACCCAATTCCATAGTAACCATTTACATTCCCTACCTATTTATCTATGATACTTACCCACTCACATAGGTAATTACCAATGTGTGTGTGTGAGAGTGTAAATGATCAATTTACATGATATGGAAAACCTTGCAAGTGTAAATCATGTGATCTACACGTACATGCGCAAGTTTACACTTACATTTGGCCAATCATTTTTGTTGCAAACCCTAATCTATTATGGGAGAATGAACGAATGACCAATGAATACAATACATATGCATATTGCAAGTTTTAATCTTTTTTTTTGGGTCTCCATGATTCAAAACAATTACTATGGAAGCAAAGTGATTCAACAAAGGAAAAAATGCAAAGGGACAAATCGTGACATGAAGAAAGAGGGAATGGGTTGGAAAGAAGAGAATGTTAAGGGTTGGAATATATGGAGGAATGATAAACCTTGCAAATCTTTTCATTGTGAACTATGCCATGTTGTTCCCCTTGTTTAAGTTGTTCGCAAATGTAGTTGATCGTGTTGTTGTCATTGTTAAAGGTCAAAATATTCACTACAAGGAGATTCAGTATGAGAAATTTAATAGAGTAAATTTAATATAAGAAAATTAATACACAAAATTTAGTGCAAGAGAATCACTATCAAATTTGACTATTGGATTTTTGTTACCAATTTTTTTTGGTCATTGATTTTATTATCAATTATTTATTTATTTATTGTAGTACCAAAATTTCAGTGATAAGACTTTTAGTTATAGAATTAATAGATCTATAGATAAGGTAGTTTTGTTAGTTTTAGAGAGATTTTAGGCATTCAATACCCTTAATTAAAGATATTTTTTGATGCTTACTTTGATACTTAATTAGCTACATGCTCAATTATGCTTACTAGAACTTATTTTTGTACATTATGTGGAGAATAATATGAGTTTTCATATCTTCCTGAAGTTGATTTCTCTTCATTACAAAATTCTGATTGTGTTTCATTTTGAAGTCGTATTTGCTTGGTAATCTTGAAAGGATGATAAGCATTGTGTTTTTCTACCAAGTTCAGTCTATGTCAAGTCTACATAAGAAATCAATAATCTATTTGTTCTACCACTTGAAGAGTTTTTCTTCTAATGATATTTGTCATTACAAAGTTAAAAGAATATATTTTCAAATTAATTAATTCTCTAGTCGCCTTAGCAATCATCTTACAACTATTTACGTTGTTACAACCTCCAATAACAACATGTTTCAAGTGAGCTTTTTACACCTAATTATTTTTTGCTAATATTTTTGTCATTTTGCATTTTTTTTCTTGTGCTAGTCTTGCAATTCTTTTCATTGTGGTCTTGCACAGTCAAGTTAGGGTTTTAAGTGAATTACCTCATGTTACTCTTTTTTGTCTACATTATTTGTAGGTGTAGATGGTGATCTAACAACTTTTTTACATTGTTACAAGTTTCATCGATGCCTTGTTTAGGAAACCATAGTTGTCAATGATAAATGGGTGATGAAATATCATCATTTTTAAATAAAAAAATATTCAAAAATAATTTGAAAAGCAATACCTTCATTGTTTTACACACCTTAATATTCCATGATAGTGGGAGGTGCAATATTCTGATTTTGTTATAAACTTCATTTTTTGTGAGAGAATGACCATGATTCAAACAACCCTTTGCAAAGGCATATTTTATTTCCTGTTTGTTTTATTTTATAACAATGGAAGGGAACAAAATTTCATGGTTCATATTTTGATTTCATATGTAGAGCTATGGCAAGTAGGCAAAGGGCATTCGGACTTGGAGGCTTTAGGCCCATCACCAAGTGAATAATATAACCTCAATTTCTTGAATGAAGAAGTTTTTCGTGTGTCCTTGCCTCCAAATGATCTGACATTCAGGGGATTTAGGTCTCTTCATTCATTCAAAGGTTTATGACATGTAAAATCCTATGAATATAGGTGTTAAAAAAATTAATTCAATTACACGTTTAAAGTTATACATTCATACTTGAAGTTAATATACTTTAAAAATACACTTACCCAATTGGTAAAACAAAAATCATATACATGCACAACACTAATAGTTATTTAGGTAGTGTGAAGAGGAAGTAGGAGGAGGATAATTCACCATGGTGGAAGCATTAGCAACTATAATGGTTGTATACTATGTGACCCTTGGCAACAACAATAGTACTTACTACCTAGTATGTGAACTTACACTTTTACACGAGTATGTATGCCTTGATCACCAAGCCAAGTGCAATTTAGCAAGTTGCCATGACCACCCTTGCCTACCCATTCACCAACCATTCCCCTAACCTGACCTAAGGATCTAGGTCAAATAACCCAACTCACTCAAATCATAGATATGTTTGTATAACATATGTACTAACAAGGATGATTTGTTGTTGAATACCTAGGGATGATTTGCTATTTTTTACATCTAATAAGGATGATAATTTGTTATTGAATACCTATGGATGATTTGCTATTTTTTTACATCTAATAAGGATGATGATTT
>Ga0116229_10010442_pt1 | contig 13927 bp, 15 predicted proteins | sample S1TSphgellanicum_3_FD_87313 | JGI IMG/M metagenome (GOLD analysis project Ga0116229, IMG submission 87313) | Host-associated microbial communities from peat moss isolated from Minnesota, USA - S1T2_Fc - Sphagnum magellanicum MG | ecosystem: Host-associated > Plants > Peat moss > Unclassified...
TATTCTTGGGTGTGCCCACCAACCCAGGGTTGCACTCCAATCAAAGTGTCTAATGGTGCATTCACACTTGATGTTAAGTCAGTGTTAAATGAAAATCTAGGTGGCATCATCCTAGGTGGCACCTGATTGTCAAATGGGTGATAGCTTAATGATAAAGTGAATGTTAACTTAACATAAAATGTTCATCATGGTAAGTAGGTGTAAATTTCTAAATGACCAACATGGTGTTAGGAGACTAACGACTAGAGTCCCTAACACCGAGTGTGAATGCACCTTAAGTGAGCCAGCATGCACTCCAGGGGACCAGTTTTTTTCTTTTGGGGAGGCTGAGGGGTGTTGGATTTTTTGAAATTTTTGGTCGTTCTCACTAAGTTCCCATCATGTTCCTCAGATTCCCAATGTGTTCCTCAACATGTCTGTCAAGTTCCCAATGTGTTCTGCAATATATTCCCAATAATACCTCACTTTATGTCATATCCTTTGGCCTTAAATTTTACTCTTCTAACCTCTATAAGCAACCCAAAAGGAAGAGACTGCAATATAAATATTTTGGGACTGTCCAAAGCTTGATCATTTTTTCCTGTGATGGGCCAATCATTGATTATCAAAGGGAAAAAACAAGTTGAACTTTTAAGAGTGCTAAATAGTTTCTTCCCTTTGGCCCAGCTATATAGGTGAAAGGAAGAGAACATTTGCCAAAGCATATGGGATAAAAGTGAGGTACTATGGAGAACATGAAAAAAAGAGTTCGACACCATTTTTGGCCTGGACTACTAACCTTGCAAAGAACACCCTATCTATTGAGAGCACAATAGGCTGCCTCATGATTAAGAGGGAGGTTCAATCCACAACAGTCCAAAATAAGTTGTCCATAGAGTGGGTGCTATGGCCCCTTTACAATTTTGGTGAGGGACTGTGACCATGGAAATGTTGAGAGCCGAGAGCCCTCAAAATACATCAAAAGGCGGTCCAATGGAAACTCAAAAATCATTTATGTGTGGGCTCGGGTTGTCAAGTGCCATGTAAATGAAATAAACTTTATTGAGGTATCAACATATTATAATGAAGCTGAAAAATATAACTAATTTTTTAATTTAAAATTTGATTTTTAACTTGATATTCTATGTTTCTTCTTTTTACTTTGTACTAGCTTAACGCTCTAAACTTTTTTTTTTCCCTCATTTTTTTCCTCACTTTTTTCATTTCAGCAAGTAGCAACATCATGGACCATAGGAGAAAAAAAGTGTATATAAAAAATCCAATCAAACATAGATTTTTTCACCAATGGGCTAACAAACTTTGCACCTACCTTTTATTTTAAAAATATTTTCTAAAAATGAGAATAATTTGTGTAAAAGAATTTGAGTAATCACAATTTTTTTGGACCATGGGACTAACAAATTTTGTGCCCACCTTCAAAAGTATATATCATTAAATTTTTGAAAAAAATGTAAAAATAATCCAACCAATCACAGTTTTTTGGCTCATGGGATATTTCGTACTCACCTTCAAAAAAAAGCATTATAAAAAAATTGAGGAAAAATCATGACAAAAAGTTTATAAACCAATAATGGCTTTTTGAGTTCATGGTCTAACAAATATCGAACCCACTTCTAAAACGAGTTATAAAAAAAATCTGAGTTTGCATTCATGATGTAACAAATTTGCTACCAACCAAGCTCACCTCAAATATAGGCCAGTTTGACAACAATTGGAAGAAGTGAGCTTGACAACAAATACATTAAACTATGAAACATAATGTATTTAATGTTGAATTTTCATAGCATTTACATTTTCCTGATTCCTTGGTCCTTCAAACCTTCGTGTAAGGTGAATTTAGGCCTTCTTTACACCAGGAGTCAGGGCCAATGTTCAACCCAAATCCAGCATTCCTATTGGTGCAAAAGTTGAAATCAGCCCCACTAGGAGTCAAGGCTGACATAGAAAAAAAAACTTTTCAATCTATCCCAAGGTACGAATGAATGCTGAACATTGTGGCCTCGTATTGGACGCAAGGCTGAAAAAAGGAAGACCATCAAATTTGGGAGGCCAATTTGCAACCCCAAAATGCTCAAAGTTGGGCCCAAGTGTTTTTGGGCCCTGACTCCTAGAGTGTAAAGCGGGCCTTATTAAACTCTGAAATGGCTTTTCCTTGTATCATAGATTCTTTCTTTTGATGGTCATAGACTTTCAGGCTTTAGTGTAAAGTGCGTCTAAAATGCCTCTACCCAAGCCAGCCTACGTTGTTCCGTGCCTGCTCTGAAGTGGCGCTCCTCTCAGATCGCCTGCTGAAAGGCGTCCTATGTTGCACAGGAACGCCTCTTGCGGATTGCGAGAAGCTTGTGCAGCTGTTTTTCAGCTCCCCAGTGTGCTTTCTCGTTGGACCTGAAGCGAAGGAGCAAATTTCTGGACACAAAACTGTGCTTGCAGTGTGTGCGAGAGATAAGCTCTTAGTACTTTGGCTCTGCAGCTGATTCGAGCTCCCAATTTTCGCGGCAAATCATGTGGGATTCTTTTCTCAGCGTCGGCTTCAAGGCTGCAAAATGGTGAGTAACGATACTTGAAAGCTCGATCTGGATGTGTTCTCCAGGAATTTGTGGTGCAGAAGTTTGTCGGATCGGGTGTCATTGAGGATGAATCAGAGATGGAACTCCAGAGCTGCATCATGACGACGAGGCGATTGGGAAGATCTCTGTGTTGTTAACTAGGTTTCTGCTTTTCAGTATTACGCGGACGCAACCAAAACTTGACCAAGGTTTGAACTGCAGAGATGCAACAAGATCGGAATTGCGTAGGCTCGCATGTTTTGCAGGGTTCCACCCTTGTAGGGTTTGTAGTTTTAACGACGTTCTTTAAAGAAAGAATTTCTGACTGATTTATGGAAAGATTGAGATGACAAAACCCTGAGGTGAAACTGCAAGGATCTCTTCGGTTATAATATCAGAGTGACAGGCCAGTTGATTGGCAGTGGTAGAGAAGGAATCCGGGCCAGACTCGCAAGAGCTAAGGAAGTGATAGAACCTGTCTATCGGTTAGTGTACATAAAAGATTTCTACTGACTAATTCCATTTGATCTTCTTTGTTCACAGCAAAACACTGCTCCGGCTAGCAATGGCACGCATCAAGCTTCTTCGCAACAAGCGAGACATCCAGATCAAGCAGCTGCGCAAAGAAATTGCTCAGCTACTTACATCTGGCCAGGAGCCCAGTGCCTGCATTCGGGTGTGTTCATCCTCTCTCTGCCTAACCTACATGAGGAGCACACACATCCCACATGCACATTGTACTGCTATCTGGGGCTCGAATGTTTATTCAGCTTTATGTCTGAATTAAAAGAATACAGAATCATCTGAACTCAAAGCTTGACATATCATGTTTGGATTGATGGGATTCATGGGGGGCCAGGTGGAGCATGTCTACAGGGAGGAAAATATTTTGGCAGCATATGATATACTCGAGCTTTTCTGTGAACTTATCACTGTTCGTCTTCCTATCATTGAATCTCAAAAGTATGTGGGCACCCTCCCTACTCAATTCCATATTTGAGATGCCATCAGCTTTGTTTTCCTCTAAAATTCTCTGATGTCTGAAGTCTGACCTTTTGTTCCTGTTGAGTAAAATTGGCCAGAACAAGAAGTGTTGAAAGTGCATCACGCAGAATGAGAAATGGCTGGAACATAGATTTAATCTTGCTTTATGCCTTTTAAAACACTTTGTGTGCGATGTGTTTGCACTTATGGCATAAACAGGGGAGTTTCTTGAATGGCTGAAGTCTAGGGATGGACAAATTCATATATAGAAGGGCATCAGTTAAGAGCAATGATGGTTAAGATTGCAGATCAGTTTACTAATCTTGAGAGGAGGCCAATTTATTGCTGATTGGATAAGCTCTGACATGATGAAAGCAGACTGTTTTAAATGCAAATTCTTACCACTATTTTCTGGTTTGGTCGTCATTGTGAGTGGCAGGCTTTGTCCTTTGGATTTGAAGGAAGCTATTTCAAGCTTGATGTTTGCTGCCCCACGGTGTGCAGATTTGCCAGAACTGCAACAGATTCATGGACTTTTTGCTATCAAGTATGGTAGAGAGTTTGCAGCAGCAGCCGCTGAGCTACGCCCTGACTGTGGGGTGAATCGACGTGTAATGTCATAGTCCCACTATATAAATTGTCCTTGTTGCTCCACTACATCATCCTCAATCTCATCAAGATTAAGGATGTATGTATTGGAGTCTCTCATACACATGTACCAAGGATATGGCTTGAACTTTGGCAAGCTTTATGTTCCCTGTTGATAGAGGAAAACCTGAAGGCTGTGGTCTTGTGGTCTAATAATAATTCCTTGTCTACTACTCGTCTTTTGACCTTGGGAGTTAAGATAGTCTTGACTCCAAAGTTGTTGGCAATCACAAGGAAATGGAGAGGGCTTGTGGTTGTTAGGAGGAGTAGGAATCAGTTGCAATAGACATTTTCCAGTTTGGGAAAAATTGGGGGCTTAGGTTGGTGAACCTGGATAGTGGATGACAGTGTTTGGGTGAGGAGGGCCTTGCAGATAATTGAGAAGCTTTCTGTACAGGCTCCATCAGGGGAAGTCAAGTTGAAACTGATGAAGGGGATAGCAGCTGACCACAATGTTGATTGGGATCCAACTGACTTTGAAGCAGAACTTCTGAAAGCACCTGAAGATCTGCTTGTAAGACCTTAAATCTATTTTCCTCCCCTCTCCCTCTGCAACCCCTGTGCATTCACTCTGTCATTTTGAGTTCTATTCAAACTTCTGGTCAATGCACTCTTGTACATTCATGGTAGTCCTGGTAAATGAAAGACTTGTTCAATATGACAACAAATATAGTGTGGGATTTTGATGTTGGAACTGACATCTCCAATTTCCATGTCTTATCTCACATATTCTTTCTCACAACTGGGGATCAGTTGCATGCTCCTCTAACACATGAATATTCCTTGCAGGATGGTACAACCAGCTTTCTTGAGGCACATGAAATTCCACAGCCACTGTTGGGCAAGGAATCTCCTGTGAAGCCACTTGACTATGACTCAATCACACCATCAACATCTGAGCTGCCTCCACCCCCTCTTACACAGTCCAGTACTACATTGCAAGAGTTTCTTAAGCAGGATGCAAATAAGCAATTCATCCCTTTCATGAAGATGCCAGCGGCTGGAGAGGATGACTGGCCTTTTCCTACCACTGCACCTGTAGTGCACCACACTCAGAATTATGCTGAAGGGACACAAGGAAAGATTCTAGAACCTGCTAAGTTTGATTCCAGCCAGGAACCCAAAACAGAGGAGAGTGTAGATTATGCTGATGTGGTAGCAGCTGCAAGGGCAGCTGCTGAATCTGCTGATCGCGCCGTGGCTGCAGCAAGGGCTGCTGCTGAGTTTGCTAGGAAACGAACTCAACAAATTGCAGCATCTATTGCTGGAAATTTGGAATATTGTAGTGGAACTGACTTGGACAGTGACAGTAATGATGGGCAGGATAGGGCTCCTGTCAGCATAGAGATCTCCTGAGGCAGGGATGGTAGACCTTCTCCTGGTTCTGACTTTGAAAATGATAATGACAATAATGTGGGGCCTCTCAAGGAGCATGATGTGCCTCATGGTCAGGGTGCTGGTGGAACAAAGTTGAGGCCAATGATTGTAGAATTCAGGCAATGAGACCCTCAACAGTCTGATAATGAACCCGGGTTTACAATATCCCAATGAAACTGAGATATGATGCACCAGAGTATGATGATTATTACCAGAATGGGAAGAGAAGTGAAGGTTCTGTTTTCTACCAAAATGAGAAAACTGGAAAGTGAGAAGTGCAACATACAGATGTAGCAAAATTTGCTGTAGTACTTCAGTGGAGCAGCCTTTGGATGAAGTCAACCACAGGAGGGCAAGCTCAAATGGTAATCAACTGAGTCTAAAGAACCATCTGGAAGGTATGATATCTTTGATATTGACCTGGAAAAACCCACCAATTCCTACAGTGCATTCATCTCTAGTGGCTACTTTCTGGCAATGGTGGAGATACCATGGGTGTCAGATCAGGTGAAACCAATAGGTCTTATGATGATCAAGAAATACAGATGAAAAAGTACTTCACTGATGAGAATTGAAACTCTTTTGGAGGTGAGCCTTCTCAAGACAGTAGGGAAGTTTTGCCCTTGTTTGATGGAGAACTTGTGGGGAGCAGCCATTCCCTGGAGCGTTCACAGCTTGGTGCTGCACCTTCTCAGTCTTGCTATGGTCAGCAGTATGCAGAATCCCCCATATCTAACTTGCAGGGTGCAACATCTACAGTTGCCTGTGGTCAGCAATTGATGCTGTCAAGCTCTGACAAACCTCCTGAACATCTCAAATGGCTCAAATCTTTTCTTTCCCTTGGTTTCTCAAAAGTTCTGTTTCTCAAAATGAAGGACTTCATTGGAACAGGAGAATTTCCATTGAGATTTCAGATGGCACTTTTAGGCAGAAGTCTTAAATGGGGTCTACAGAAATTATGTTACCTCATCAGAATGGACATGTCCTGAGTGCTGAAAGTGCTACCCTTACTGAATCCTGATTCCACTGTCCTTACTTTGGTAAGCATGACTATCGCAAATGCTTGATTTGTATCATCACATTTACATGTCTTCACATTTGCATCATTTGTTTCCTGTGGAAGATAAGCTGGAAGTCAGGAAGACTGGAACTACATTGATCAGGTGACAAAATGCAAAGGAGAACAACTATGGAAATGTAAGCATGTATGAGTGAGCTAGTTGTCTAGATATTTAGGACACATAATTTCAAAAAACTTATAATTTGTCGATTTTTTCCCCTAAATTGAATCATAAGAAATGCTGTTCAAAGATTGAGATTGAGATTGGAATCCAATTGTTTTTCACTTCTTACAAAAGAGAGGAATTTTGTTTTCCTTTCCAATTGATTGTCTGTATATGTTCAACTTGATTAACAAGGAAGCAATGTTAAATTGATACCTAGTGTGAATTAAATATAAAAATAACAATATTAGTTTATTACACATACTTATAAGTTGGTAGTAATGATATTGTTAATCAATTATCTAATTGTTTGAATAATGTAAGCACGGTTCAGGGTATTGACCAGTGTTGTGTGTGGAAACGGCTTGGGACTTACACTCTGTGTAAGTGTAAAATCGTGTAAATTTATTTTAAGCCACGAAAAACATGGAAGTGTGAAACAAAACAATGTAAATTGTTTTAGGGAAAGGGGGATTTCATAAATTTTTTTTGGTGATAAGCCAATCAAATGACCCATTGCAAAAAAAAAAAAAAATCAAAACATGCACCCACAATTAATTAATATGAATTTAAAAAAAGGTATGGTTATTAAAGGTGTATAATAAAGATATAATAGAATGTTTTATAAATAGAAAATATAGAGCATTAGAATACTGAGTTTGGTCATAACCAAGGTGAGATTCGTAAAATCCTTGCAAAAAAAAGGACCTAATATTAGGGGGGCACGGCGGGGGCGGGGGGGGGGACAACTCAGAAATTTCTGTGCTAAACTGAGTTTCACCTTGTCTTTCATTTTTCCTGAGCGCTTCCACTGCTGCTACATATATTTTCATTGCTCCTACCTGTACAACTACTATAATTAATCTAGAACTTTATGCATTAAATGCTGAGTTTCAACATTTCATATTGAGATTTAATTAAATTTCCTCATTTTATGGATACACTGAAAGAGGGGTTTGAGGGTGAAAGGAGGCCCAAAAACAAGGTGACTTTATGAATAGCCTTAATATATGCACTTACATGCCCCCAAAATATTTTTACCACAGGGCCATGTAAATGTATTTGACAAATATTTACACTTACCTCGTGTAAGTGTAAAGAAATTTATATACACATCAACAATGTAAGTGTAAAAAGTTTGGATGAGTAAACGTAAATGATTTACATTTACATGAGATTGATACATCGTATATATGATTATTGACATTTACACACACAACAATGATATTGACCAAAAGGGTAAACCATTGTGAAATGATTAATATTTTTCAGCTTATTTCAAGCCTTTTCATGTTTCACACACTAGGAAATTAGCACAAAAAGGGCCATGTATTGTATATGATAACTGTAACTTATGCTACTTTTTCTAATAGTGCAATTGATTTCATCATAAAATATGACATACAAAATGTAAGTTAAAACACATATATTGTGGTGAAAGAAATGTTCCAATTTGCTTTACAAGGTAGTTAGCCTTTGTCCTCTCCATTGCCAAAACGATAATATATCAATATTCTTGTCAAAGGAAAAGTTGGGGTTGGTGAACTATTCTTTCCGTTTTGCTAAAACAGATGGTATGACAAAGGAAAAAGGGCAGGGAAGAGAAACACTGATACAAATGCACACCCTCATGCACTTGCTTATTGGAAAAACAAAAATTAAGCCTCATATTTCAACTTCATAAACTTTCACCTTATTGCAAGTTTGTTGGATTCCAATTGTTGTCTTGGAAACCTTCTGAAATATTTCCTTATGTACTTACTTTTTCTCATCATTCAACAAATATTATATTAAATTACGAATATGTAAAACATGTTCATAATCTTGAATGGATTCACATAACATGATTATATTTCATGTCATTATCAATCCAAGTTGTGTGTAACACCAAAACAACTAAATTGTGTAACATGATCACTTACCAACCTTAACCATAAATGACATAAAAAGCTAAGTAGCATTTAAAAGTAATTTAATTATTGACTTCAACCACAAATAACAAGGGGTCAAAGTAACACCTAAAAATATATAATTGATAAATTTACTTGACTAGTCTATCATAATCATAACTTATTCATCCTCAAATATTTATCACACATTATATGAACAATGTTTAATTATGACACAAAACTTCAAGCCTCTACACTCTCATGGGGCATGCCAAATTTGACGGTATCCTTTTTTTCAGCCTTGGGGCCAATACAAGGCCATAAAAGTTCAGCATTTACTAATAGCTTGGGGCAGATTGAAAATATTTTTTCTATTTTCAGCCTTGACCCCAGTGTAAAGCCCTTGGGGCTGATTTCAACTTTTGCACCACTAGGGATGCTGGATTTGGGTTGAACATTGGCCCTGACTCCTAGTAAAAAGCCGGCTTTACACTAGGAGTGAAGGCTGAAATAGAAAAAAAACTTTTCAATCTGCCCCAAGTACTAATAAATGCTGAACTTTATGGCCTTGTATTGGCTTCAAGGCTGAAAAAAGGATATCATCAAATTTGGGAGGCTAATTTGCAACCCTTGGGACCAGATGTTCCAGCATTTATTAATATCCTGATGTCAATATTCTAGCATTTATTAGTAACTTGGGGCCCAATTTGCAACCCAAAAATGGTCAAATTTGGCCCCCAAGATTTATTGGCCCTGACTCCCTAGTGTAAAGTGAGCATTAGTCTAACTAAGCATGGGATAAATCTATAATATTTTTTGAGAAGCAATAATTTTGGGGTTTTTAGTTTTCACCATGCACTGGTGGTGTGTGCTGGTTCACCCAAGGCTCCGGAGGTCACCAATAGGAAGCGGCACTCTAAAACTTTTATTACTTTCCTGTCTAACTTTTATTACTTTCCTCTTGTGGACGATGCCACTCCACCTACCCAAAGAAAAAAAACCCTGTGCGGAGGAGGAAATGAGAGGGAGAAATGCAGCGGCAAAAGGGGCTAGCCTACTCTTTTGCGGTTGTGTGCGAGGACGTTGTTCGTGTTCAGTGACTGGGGAATGGAGATCGTGGTGAGATAGGAGGAGCATTGTGACAGCTGTTGCAATGCTGAGACCAAAGAGATGAAGCTACTTCCTGCGGATGCCACCTGGAGCTGGGCTGCCTTCGCCGTCTTGTTCGCTGTTCTCGGCTGGTACCACACAACCTCTCAATCTCTCTCGCCGCCTTACCCCCCTCCCCCGGCTTCACCAATTCCCCATAAGCTAGTTGAAAAGTTCTCTGTCGCTGCATAGTTATTATTGTCTTTTGACCTTTCTCTCGGGAGCGCCTTGCCTTTTGAGGTCTCCCAGCTTTAATTTTAGAAGTTTCAGAACTGCAGATGTTAGGAAGTTCGTGAAATTGGTTGCTAGTGTCGAAAACTCTCTCTCCCTCTCTCTCGTTCGTGAATTTTTGGTGACGGAGCGCGTTGTACCTATTTGGGTAATCGAGCTCTGGTCATAGTGGTTTTATATCGAGCTAATTTGTGAGACGGGTAGTAGGGACTCGGGAGGGAGGAATTGGACCTTTATCAACAACCTTCTTCCATAGCCATGCTGCCATGCACTTCGTCAGTCGGGAAACGAGTCCGTTAATGAGTTCCCGAGAGATATTGGGAAATCTATGTTGGGATTTTATTTTTTCCAACGTCGTACTCCCATCGAGAGCGTAACGGTGGTAGGACTAATTGGTAAGTGCTTTAGTGCGAACCTCTGAATTCGGAAGAATTGGGGTGCGTGTAGGAAGGGCTAGGATAATATGGCGAGTTTGGGGAAGATTATCAGAGATGACAGACACCCAGTATGGCTGGTGGATTCCATCATCTTGTCCGCAGTAGTGTACTCCAGCAAGCCGGACGAGGAGCTGAAAATCATGGAGAAGGATTATGGGCTTCCAGCTTCAGCGAAATATGAATTTATCTCGGAGGAGGAACTGCGGGAGAACGGATTTGGCAACTGCAAGCAATCACTTTTGGTCGTGAGGTCATTGACTGATGGCCATTTTGTGGTGGCCTGTCGAGGAACCACTGATATCAGTGACGCTCTCACTGATCTCAACTTCATCCAGAGAACTATGACTTTGAGCCCCGGAGCTGCACATGCAGGCTTTCTGGACAGAGCTAAGACGATCCCACTGGAGTATTTCAGGAGACTATTGGTGAGGGGGGAGAGAGTAGTACTTACAGGTCATTCTCTTGGAGGTGCAGTTGCATCTCTTCTTGCCCTCAGGTATATATGATCACCACCTCACATCACAATTGGGAGCTGCCAGATCTGATCCTTAACCCAGCACTACCATCTTCAATTCAGTTGCATTTGAAACTCAAACTGCAATTCTTTAGCTGTTGTCATCTCTGCATGGAACGTGCAAAAATTTGCGTCAAATTCTCATAAAGTTTGCATTCAGCTGATGGTTTCCAAACGCTAACATTTCACAATTCAGAATTGGATACAAATATTTATACAGGGAGGGAGGCCGCATGTTCACTGTCTTCTCACTTCAAGTTAGTGCCCTAACTAAGTAAAGAATGTCGGAAACAATATTTTTGCAGATTGCTGGAGGCAACAGGGAAGTGGTGTCATGCCCAACTCCAGTGCTATACTTTTGGCTGTCCTTTCTTTGCTGATTACCGACTCGCCAGGTTTAATTCTTACTCACCAGAGCTTGTATTGAATTTTCAGCTTTTTGTCATGGCATCCTTCTTTGTTGTGTACAACCTATTAGCTAGACCTTTTTCAGATATTAGCAACAATACTGTGGAATAAATTGCAAGGCAAGAGAAGGTTAGCCGGAGATTCATTGGAGACCACTAGTGTCTCTCCTTGAGCATGTTATAAAAGATTCGAATTGCAAACTTTGTTAGAGACAATACCCTACTTTTGCTCTCTTGCAGGTTATCTGTGCAAGTATGTAACTAGTCTAGAGATGACTGCTGCTTTCATGAAGCTCATGTTGTCAAAGTCTGAAGTTGGAATCATCTTACAGGTACATAAACAGATGTTACAAGCACCACTTTGTTCATATAGTATCTCGCAATGATATTGTCCCCAAGGTGATGCCACTTGCATATACCATTTACACCATGTGGGCTGGCCTGAATGTTGGTCCTCTCGGGGAAGTGATGCGACTCACACGTATTGCCATGCTCATACTCCAACCATTCAAAGTGAAGACAAAGAAGCTCCCCGTTGTAATTGCAGGCACTCAAGCATTGACATGGGCCCCTGCAATATTGCGGTTCTTGCTACACCGAGCATTAGCATTAGCTCTTTCACACCAATCAGGATTTGGTTATGCATTTGCCGGCCACATGGTGTTACTTGATACACAGACAAATTTCCTGGAATATGCAGATATGGACCACTGGAAGATGGAGCAACATTTGAGCTTCCATTTGAACTGTGGGTCAATGGATGCAGTACGAGAGCACTCATTGTTGAGCTACATTGATCATGTGTTTGCAGTGGAGTCAAGTAAGTCATCCAGCGAAGTCCAGGATGTGGGGTTTGCAGCACTGGCAGCAACAGCCGAGGCAGGCATTGAGGAATCTCCAAATTCTCCTAAAGTTGAGGTGTGCACAGCCACTCTGAGTATGAAATGGTTCGACACAGAACACAGGCCTGTCAAACAGGTATGTCAATTTAGGCATTGGAAGGTACGACACAGATCCAATGTTGATAACATAAATTTTGGATGAGCTTATGTAAGGAACTCACATGTTTCTTCTTGATACAGCTAAATGCAAAGGTGATCCAGACAGTGGGAAAGAAAGGCAACAAGTCAAAGCAACAACCAGTAATAAAAATGAAGACAAAACCATCAGCACTGAAATCACGGGTTGCATGTCTCATATTTGCAAGGCGCATGCAGGAGGCACATCCAAAGAGTTATCAGTCACGGCTGAAGTCTGCAGGATTGGTGAAAAGAGTTGCCATGGGTTTCCACCAAGTAACAAAATTCATGCATAGATTTGATTCTTTTTTTCTCGCATCTACAGCAGTCTGTGTTGGTATCCAAGTGAAGAAATTTTTCTTTAGGTAGGCCCTCTTGAAGATTGACACCAATTATTCAAGTTTGACACCATTGGTTATAGGCACAGATAGTGCAAGAGTCCAGGTCTGTACTCCCGGAATGATAGATTTGGGAGCACAAACCTGGTTGGAAAGTAGGAGTGGGTAACAATTCCCATAACCAAAAGGATTGACATTGCATATGCACATGATTCTGCTGTGCAATGGAACAGCAGTTTGACACAAGACATGTAGAAGTGAAAAGGAGAATGAAGAAGACAGTAGATATCTGTCTATTAAGAAAGGTAGTTTTGTTTTGTTTTGTTTATCGTGTTGAGATCTCCCAAGCCATGGTGCAGCTCTGCCAAGCTCTTCATACAATGAGATGGTTTGGTAGTGTTTAGACCTATGGTGCAAGAGGTTATTGAATACTGAACAATTTTGTCAAAGAAAGTTCAATAGAATCAAAAATAGATTATATTGAAAAATTGAGGCATGTTCTTGATATTGTCGGAAATCCTTCAATGAGTAGGATTTAATGGAGATGATTTCCAAAGTTTTTAGTCCTAGGTTGTGGGAATTTTTGAACTTTGAGTAATTTTTGGCACTAGAAATTCAACTAAGCTAGTGTGGCCATTGCCGTTGGCCCAAGTGTTACCATGTCCTCAACTGATTTTTCCCTCCAAAACCTGGTTTTTTTTTGGAATTTATTTGAATTTTCAGCTGCAGAAATCACTTAAAAAATCAATATCTCCCACATTCTGAATCCAAATCTTACTAAATAAATTCCATAAATCCTGCTCATCAAGATCTTCCCAACAACACCAAAGGCACATTCCAATTCCTCCCAAATTTGCAGCTACGATTTTAATTCATTTTTGAGTGAAGAAATCATTCAATATTCAAGAACTTTTTCACTGCAAGTCCAAACATCATGGAACCAAGCCCATGCACTCCTCCTCATTGAGAGCTTTCCAAAGACACCAAGAACATGATCCCATAACTACAAAACAAAACAAAACAAACTACCTTCCTCCTCATCGAGATCTTTCCAAAGACACCAAGAACATGATCTCATAACTACAAAACAAAACAAACTACCTTCCGCCTCATTGAGATCTTTCCAAAGACACCAAGAACATGATCTCATAACTACAAAACAAAA
>Ga0116229_10010445_pt1 | contig 13925 bp, 11 predicted proteins | sample S1TSphgellanicum_3_FD_87313 | JGI IMG/M metagenome (GOLD analysis project Ga0116229, IMG submission 87313) | Host-associated microbial communities from peat moss isolated from Minnesota, USA - S1T2_Fc - Sphagnum magellanicum MG | ecosystem: Host-associated > Plants > Peat moss > Unclassified...
AGGTTGGCGACCACCACGATCTTCTTGCCTGGAAGATCGTCCGCAGAGTAGGACTCGGCAATTCCGGCAACTAGTTGGCGCGGCTCTGCTTCGCCGAGGTCGATGGTGAGCTTCAGCAGCTTCTTGGCACCTTCCACCGGGACTGCGGTCAAAATTGATGCGACTTTTAGCTGAACCTTTGCAAAGTCGTCAATTGTAATCAGTTCTGCTTTCTCTTCCACCTTCGGTGTCTCTTTCTTTACTACTGGCTGGGCAGGCTGAGCCGCTGGCGCGGCCTTCTGCAAGTCTATGCGTGGGAACAGGACCGCTGCCTCCTGTGCGGACGACCCTGGGGTGAGTACGCCCCACTGAGTAGCCTCTTGCCAGGTCGGTAACGTGTTCAGGCCAAGCTGCTCGCGAATCGCTCGCGATGCGGACGGCAGGAATGGAGCGAGGAAGACCCCGATAAGACGGTTCGCTTCGAGCGCTGTATAAAGGGCAGCAGCCACACCGGCCTTGTCGCCCAATTTAAATTTTTTCCACGGCTCGGCCACTCCAATTGCCTTATTTGCAACATCGGCAAACCGGGCAATCGCTTCGAGCGCCGGGCCGGGCCGATAGGCTTCCATTTCGGCCGAGATCGTCTCTGCCGTTTCGATTGCCGCCAGCGCTACCGTACTCGACCGAGTCGCTTCGATCGCATCGGGAATGATACTGCCTTCATACTGCTTGAGCATATTGAGCGAACGGTTCAGCAGGTTGCCGATGTTGTTTGCGAGTTCACTGTTGTAGCGGGCGGTCAGATTCTCAAACGAAAACTCAACATCGCCTGTGAAGGAGATATCGCGCAGGACGTAGTACCGAACTGCGTCGATTGCGATCTCCTCTCGGGCGCCGCTGACCGATATTAGCCATTCAGCGGTTTCCTGCGGAGTTGGGATGTTTCCCTTCGACTTTGCTCCTTTTTCGCCGCCAATCAGCCACCAGGCATGCCCGATCACATGCTTCGGCAGCGCAAGACCTAGACCGAGCAGCATTGCCGGCCAGAGTGTCGCGTGGAAGCGGGTGTAAATTTCCTTACCAACAAGATGGGCATCGGCTGGCCACAGGTCAGACCAGCTTTCACTCTCTGGCCATCCGGACTCTGTCAGATAGTTAATTAACGCATCAAACCAGACATAAACAGTCTGCGAGTCGTCGCCAGGAACCGGGATTCCCCAGCCGGTATTTCGCCGTGAGACCGGCACATCGCGCAGTCCCTGGTTGATAAATGCAATCACCTCGTTCTTACGCGTTTCCGGTTGCAAGAACTCGGGATTGGCCTCGATATAAGTTAGCAGCTTGTCGCCGTACGCCGAAAGGCGGAAGTAGTAGTTTTCCTCGGTGACACGCTCGACCTTCGACTTTGTCTCTTTTGCAACACCGTCCTCGACATCCGTATCACGATAAAATGTCTCGTCGGAAACCGAGTACCAGCCTTCATAGATGCCCTTGTAGATATCTCCGGTCACCTGTAGACGGCGAAAGACCTCGGATACAACGGCTTTATGTGAGACATCGGTGGTCCGGATGAAGTTGTCGTAATTGACCCCGAGATACTTCCAAGTGTCCGCAAAGCGCTGCGAGATGATGTCAACAAATTCTTGTGGTGTTTGCCCGGCGATTGCGGCGGCATCGGCCACTTTTTGGGCATGCTCGTCGGTACCGGTCAGCAGGTAGGCGTCTTCGCCACGCAGCCGGTGAAAGCGCACAACTGCGTCGGCGATCAGCGTTGTGGTCGCTGTCCCGATATGCGGCACTCCATTGACATAGTAAATCGGTGTCGTGACGTAGAATTTCTTACTCAAAAAAAGCCTCTTCTCCTTCGAAGTTCACTAAAACATTTCGCTCATGGAAATCACAATTTTGGGTTATCAAGAGTGACGATTATACCTAAGCGCAGATAATCGGCGTGAAAAGGGCACACTGGTATACTGCAGGGAATGAACAAATCTGGTTATTGGGCGGTAGTGAACCGCGACCGGTCATCTGGAGTCTGGCGCGTTCCGGCAAGCTTTGTCAGGATCGCCGGGCGAGACCGGGCTAGTTTTTTGCAAGGGCAAATATCAAACGATGTGCTGCAAGCCAAGACCGGTTCCGTTGTGCCCGCTTGCCTTCTGAACAACACCGGCCATCTCCTGTCGTATCTCACTGTCTACTTCTTCGACGATTACATCCTGCTGGCTACCGAAGCACAACGATCGAGTGTTGTTCGCAAGACCCTGGATCGCTATGTTGTCCGCGAACGAGTCGAGATTGATGAGGTGTCGATGACTCAGTTAACAATTCAAGGTCAAACCTCAACACCTGTGCTGGCGACCTTGATCGACGACGACATCACGTCAACCGATTCGTCATCGTTTCAAATCGCGCAGACGGGTTTCGGCGAAGTAACGATCAGTCGACGGCAGCGCTTTACAGCAAATTCTGGCTTTGACCTCATTATGGACGGAGAATTTGCTCCACGTATTGAGTCTGCAATGTTATCAATTGAAGGAGTTGTCCCAATCAGCGACGCCGATGCAGAAATTCTGCGGGTGGAATCGGGCGAGCTGAAATGGGGAGCCGAGTTGGATGAGTCGGTGATTCCACTTGAAGCAGGGCTTGATCGAGCGATCTCCTACACCAAGGGCTGCTACATGGGGCAGGAGGTGATTGCGCGAATCCACTCACGCGGTCACACGAACCGTTCGCTCACCGGCCTTAAATTCGCTACTGCTTGCGAAGCCGGGGCTGCCCTCATAGCATTGGACGGCACCAAAGAGGGGTTAGACGTGGGCCGTATCACATCTGCTATTGATTCCCCTCGTTTCGGCACGATCGGTCTCGGTTATGTTCGCAACGAATATCTTCAGCTAGGAACCAAGCTGTCGTCAAAGTTCGGCTTTGTTGTCACCGCTCCCCTCCCTATTGCCGAATCGTGATGTTCCAGGTCAGTACCGCGTAGCCGTAGCCTTTGTACGGTGTCGAGTTGGACAGATAGAGGGCAGGGTTGAACTGCAAAGTTGGCGTGATATTGTAAGTAAAGCCAGCACTGGAGTAGTTGGAACCGCCCGCCTGATAGTCTGCCTGAAGCAGTAGGCGAGGGTGAATTCGATAAGCGTAGCCAAGAATGCTCTGCACTTGGTGTGTTGTACTGCCGTCGTCAAACCCAGACGGTACTACTTGCTCGGTTACTCCGAGCATCGCATAAGAGTTCCCTTTGATATAACCCGCCTCCAAATATGGCTGCGCGGCAACACCTTTGCTGGACCAGTTCGCAAATCCTGTGGAGAGTAAAAAATGGGGGCTTTGAATAATGCCGTACTCCGCATTGAGCACCTCATCATCCGGCGCGAATCCCTGGAACACCGCCATTTCGAACCGTTTCGTCAAACCATACTCAAGCTGAACCTGCTCACGATTGGTAATATTGGGATCGGCCTGCTGGTAGCTTACCGAAAGCTCTCCCTCCGTTTGTACATCGGGGGTGACAATCTGGTTGAGGCCCTTCGTTGTGGCCATAGCGACTGTGTTCGAGACAGCCATTGCGAGAACGGCGCATGATAAAAAGAATGTCCTTATTCTGGGCAAAGTTGTGTTCCTTTTAGGTAGTCGGAGGTGAAGTTTATTGTGAGCGCAAGGGACGGTAGTTTTTATTAACATTCTGTTAAGATCAGTTTGCTAGACTGGTCTTAAAATCGACGGCTGAGTGATTTCTTTAAGTCGACTATGACTTCGTTGGTGTCGCCCCGCTCGACAGCATTCCTAATGCAATGCTCCAGATGATGTTCGAGAATAACCCGGCCGATTTGATCGAGCGCACCCCGCACCGCAGCTATCTGCGTCAACATTTCATCGCATTCACGGCCTTCGTCCCAAAACCGCTTCAGACTATTGGCGTGACCGGCAACACGGGCCAAGCGGTTGGCGATCTCATCGCCGACCGGCTCCTCTCGATGAGACATAAACTATCCTTCTATCGATTTTATCCCCCGGTGGGGGATAAAAAGATCATAGCATATCTTGTCGCAGGCTGTCAACCTAAATCCATAAATACTGAATTTGGGCCAAGGAATGACACAATAACGGTAATTAAACTCGTATCCACCTAAATTCAAGATTGAAAGTACACGGTTTTGTTTATAGTCCCTGCCGAATCACCGGAGCGGGGTCAGGCTAAGAGAAGGGTCAGCCGGTCGCTATTCGGAAAAACTTCGAAGCGTCGTGTTCGTGTCGACGTCATTACCGAAGCTAGGTCCCGGCGCGCTGACGAATACGAAAGAGATGCTGCTCGTGAGCGAGTGGCTATGCTACGTTTCCTGTCCTATCTCAAGCCGTCCGCCTATTATTTTGTAGTCGCATCCCTTTGCGGGGTAACCATCTACCTCGTTCCCAATCTCATACCGACATCGGTTGGCTATGTCATTGATCGTGTTCTCGGGGCGACTGTCGGGCCAGCGCATGCAGCCAAGCCAAACGAGCTCTTCAACCTTATCGATCTCTATCTTCATCACTTCCTCGGCCCGGATGCAAGTAAAAGGCTGCGAATTGAGCTGCTGCTGGGCTCGCTTCTTGCCTTTCTGCCATTTTGGGGAGTATTGGTGTACTTTCGTGCCTACTTGGCCGGCATCGGGGGCCAGCATGTTATATTTAAGCTCCGCAACGACCTTTATGAGCATATTCAATCGCTTTCCTTGTCCTACTTCCAACGAAACCGGTCGGGCAGCATCGTCTCAAGGCTCACCAGCGATATCGCGCTCGCTCAGAATTTTATCGGTAATGCCTGTACGAATCTCTGGATGGATACGTTGTCGATCCTCATCCTTGGTGGCTATCTTTTGACACTCGATGTCCGTCTCGCCCTAGTTGCATTCGCCGTCCTCCCTTTCTGGATACTCAGCGTGCGCCTCTTTGGTCAAAGGATACGTATCGCGTCCCATGCCGTACAAGAAGGATTGTCGGAGATGTCCGGACAGGTGCAAGAAAAGATGAGCGGAGTGACAGTGGTTCAGGCCTTTGCCCAAGAGAAGCGCGAAGTACTGTCGTTCCACCGGCTTCATCGCTCGCTGCTCGATCGTCAGGTGACTGCAGTTCGATTCGCTTCGTTCAATATGGCGATGTCGAATATGCTTACTACCATCGCACCCGTCACCGTGATCTTAGTCGGCTCGCTCGAAGTTCTGCATGGGCGGCTCACAATCGGCACGCTGTTAATGTTTTGGGCGTTCTTAGGGACGTTCTACGGACCCTTGCAGCGTATCACCGACCTCGCCGCCGTGATCTCCAATGCGTCCGCAGCAATCGAGCGCATCTTCCAGATTTTTGATATCCGTCCAGAAGTATTGGAAAGGGTGGCACCGCTCGACCTTCCTAAAGGGGCCAAAGGCAAAATTGTATTTAAGAATGTCAACTTTAGCTACGACGATAAGCTGATTCTGAAAAACGTTAACCTGACCATCGAGCCTGGAGAAGTAGTCGCTTTTGTCGGACAATCGGGAGCCGGAAAATCGACAATGATCCAGCTCGTCCCGCGTTTCTACGATGTCGACTCGGGATCGATTGAGATTGACGGCATTAACGTAAAGGATTTACGCATCAAGTCGCTGCGCAATGCGATTGGAATGGTGTTGCAGGATAACGTCCTTTTTACCGGCTCGATCCGTGAGAACATGCGATACGGAAAACCTTCGGCGACTGAGGCAGAGATCGTGGCGGCATCGAAGATGGGAAACGCGCACGACTTCATCATGAGTCTCCCCGACGGTTATGACACGGAGATAGGGGAGCGGGGAACAAAGCTCTCCGGTGGACAGAAGCAGCGAATCGCGATTACACGGGCATTTCTACGTGATCCGAGGATATTGATTCTGGACGAGGCGACTTCGGCACTCGACAGCGAATCTGAGAAGTTGATTCAATCAGCGCTAGAAAGACTGATGATTGGACGGACGACGTTGATTATCGCACACCGTCTCTCGACCATCCGGCACGCCGATAAAATTGTTGCCATGCGTGACGGTATGATCAGTGAGATCGGTACTCACGGCGAGCTCCTCAACATACGTGGTGTTTATCACAACCTGCACAAAGCACAGTTTGAGCATTGAAGAAGCTGGTCTTCACAACGTTTGGGTCACTTGGCGACCTGCATCCATACATAGCTCTCGCGCTGGAGTGGTTGTCTCGCGGAAATGATGCGGTTATTGCGACCAGTGAAAAGTACCGCACCAAGGTGGAATCTGCCGGTATTGCGTTCGCACCGATCCGGCCCGATCTACCGGACTCTTCAACCGACGCTGAAATGATGCGCCGTGTAATGGACAGTCGCAACGGTCCCGAATACCTCATTCGTAAAGTCGTCATGCCACACTTACGTGGCGCTTATGCCGATCTCACCCTCGCCAGTGAGGGTGCCGATGGCATTATCGGCCACCCACTCACCTTTTCCGTACCGCTGGTCGCGCATCAGAGGCAGATTCCTTGGGTCTATGTGGCACTATCACCTATCGTCTTTCTTTCGGCCCACGATCCGCCGCTCCTAGCCCCGGTGCCCTGGCTCAGCCGGTCGAAATCGTGGGGGCCAATCTACCACGGAACGCTGATTGGCCTCGCCAAACTAATGATTAAGGGCTGGTTGAAGGAAGTTCCTATGCTCAGCCGGGATCTCGGATGCTATCCGGCAGCGAGAGATCCGCTCGGTGCTGACCAGTACTCACCGTATCTCAATCTCGCACTGTTTTCGTCAGTCCTCGCAGCGCCGCAGCCAGACTGGCCACAGAACACCGTGGTCAGCGGATTTCCATTTTACGATGCCGACGACGGAGGATACGGCTTGTCTCAAGAACTCCAAGAGTTCATAGCTGACGGCGAACCACCAATCGTCTTTACCCTTGGAACGGCCGCCGTACGGGCGGCTGGCAGTTTCTACATTGAAAGCCTCAAAGCAGCGACTCATCTCGGCAAACGTGCGGTGCTATTGGTCGGTCCCGGTACCGACGCTGCTCCGAAAGAGAATCTGACGCCCTCCGTATTTGTGGCACCCTATGCAGCCTACTCGGAAATCTTTCCAACGGCTGCCGCGATTGTCCATCAGGGCGGCATTGGAACCACCGCGCAGGCCATGATCGCTGGAAAGCCGATGCTCATTATGCCGTTCGCCTTCGATCAGCCAGACAATGCCCGCCGAATCACCCGTCTTGGAATTGGGCGAACAATTGCACGCGCCAGTTACAATGCGAGCAGCGCGGCCGCAGAACTAACTCAACTGCTTGACGGACAGTATTCCAAACGGGCCGAAACAATTGGCCGCCTTCTCCGTATGGAGAGCGGCGCACAGACCGCGTGTGACGCAATCGAAACAAATCTATTTCCCACTTAAACGTACTAGGCTGCCTCTCCAAACTCACTCCTTTTCTCTGTTGAAATTGCTAGTCTTTGCCCCAAACCGCCCTTTTTTGCTCTCGTTGGCATGAATTGAGCATCAGAATAGATCAGCAGCGTAAGCTAATTTTGTTTGGAAGGACAAACCAAAAGTAATGATAAGTAGTAAGTCTTTATTGCTGACGGTCGGAATGGTGATAGCAGTTGTTTCACCGTCTTTTGCAGATAGCACGGTAACATTTCAGCTTTCACCGTCAGGAGCGGGCAACTACGAGGGCGTAGTTATTAATGCTCCCGGTATGTCAAACTTTGACGCGGCGACTGGAACCTATGTCGCGACAGTCAACGGTGTCTCATACAATGTATTCTGCGTTGATCCCAATGACGAGATCAACTGGGGGCAGTCGTATCCTACCTATACTGGTGAAACAATTAACGCCCCCGCATCTAACCCCGATACTCCGGTTGCGGTCTCGACACCGGGTGTCAACGGCGGAACGTCGTACTATTACAACGGTGGCCTGGCATCGGCGCTGACCACGTCCGACGAGTATCGTAACGCAGCGGCTGGCACTGCGCCAAGCTCGGCCGTCACCCAAGAAATCAGCGATGAGGTTGGATACTTGGCTGGCACCTACCTCAACAATACGAATACCAATGATGTCGCAGCAGCGCAGCTCGCCATCTGGAGTGTCATCGATAACGGTCCATCGGATACGGGGACTATGTTCACTTACAGTGATGCGTCATTGTCTTCATTGGTGAATAGTGACATTACCGCGGCTCAAACCGCGTACTCCCAGTACGGTAACGATCTTTATAATGGTGTTGACTGGATCCAGGCACCGATCTCGACGAGTTCGAGCCCGTACAACCATACTCAGAGCTTCGTCTACATTCCTGGCTATTCTTCGAATCCGAATGGTGGAATCCCGACTCAAGCTCCGGAGCCCAGCTTCCCGGCGTTTGCCTTCTCGCTCGCTGTTGCGGTCGGAATTATGATGGCGATCAAGCGACGGTCTAGCCAGACAGCAAGCTAAGAACCTTATACGCTGCTACCGGCGCGAATCTCGGTGAAAGACAGATTCTTCTGTTTTTCCCGAGCTTCGCGCTATTTTCGTATCTGCCCATTTCCGCGCACAATATATTTATAGGTAGTCAGCTCGATTAAGCCCATCGGGCCACGGGCATGCAGCTTCTGATTGGAAATACCAATTTCTGCCCCGAAGCCCATCTCAAAGCCGTCAGTGAATCTCGTCGATGCGTTCACATACACCGCTGCCGAATCCACCGCGCTCACAAACAGTTGTGATGCATCGTAGCTCGATGTGATAATCGAGTCACTGTGGTGGGTTCCATACTTATTGATGTGGGCGATTGCCTCACTAACATCGTTTACGACTCGAGCCGCAATAATCAGGTCGGAATACTCCTCGTACCAATCCTGCTCGGTCGCCTCGATAGCGAAGTCCGCCAGTTCTCGGAATGCTTTATCGCCCCGTATCTCAACACGCTTTTCGCTCAGTGCTCGCGCAATGGCCGGCACGAACTCCTTCGCAATCGATTTATGGATTAAAACTGTTTCGGCACTGTTGCAGACCGATGGACGCTGGACTTTGGCATTGAGGATGATTTCTGTCGCCATCGCTAGGTCCGCCGACTCGTCCACATAGATATGGCAGTTGCCGGTTCCGGTCTCGATAACCGGGACGGTGGCGTTCTCGATCACCGCCTTTATCAGCGATGCTCCGCCGCGTGGGATGATGCAGTCGATAACGCCGCTCAGACGAGCCATTTCGCCGACATGGCTGCGATCGATCGACTCGACAAACGTAATTGCATCTATTGGCAGACCTGTTTCCACCAAGGCTTCGCGTAAGGCAGCTACTAGCGCCGAGTTAGACCGGAGCGCCTCCGACCCTCCTCGCAGTATGACTGCGTTCCCACTCTTAATACACAGCGCGGCGGCATCTACAGTGACATTGGGCCGAGATTCGTAGATAATGCCGATCAAACCAAGCGGAACCCGCACCCGCGTGACCGAAAGTCCGTTGGGGCGCACCCAGCCGTCGAGCACCTGCCCAACTGGGTCGGGTAGATCCGCCACTTGGAGTAAACCTTCGCAAATGTCCGACAGTCGCTTGCTGCTTAAAGTCAACCGCTCGACCTTCGCCTCGGAAAGCCCAGCCGCACGTGCCGCAGCGATATCCAACTGGTTGGCTTCCAATATGGCAGTTTCAGAGTTCTTCAGGCTTTTGGCCATCGTCCGCAAAGCCGCTGTCTTCTGCTCGGCTGGCAGGGACGCGAGGACGGCAGCGGCGTCCTTCGCCGCTTGGGCAACCGCTATTAGATCAAAACTAGCTTCATCGCTCATGCAAACTCTTTCCGTTCGTCACTCGTAATTACTACTTATTGTACTCTTAGGTACGATGTATAAAGTATAGTCGTCTAGTATGACTAGAACGACAATAGGGAGTCAACGATGAAATTTCTTAGGTTTTTCGCTTCGCTTTTGCCGGTGTTCTTGATACTTGGTGTGCTGGCGACAGCGGCATCGGCGAAGGTGACAGTTGGCCAGAAAGCACCCGATTTTACGAGTTACGATGCCATTTCGAACGATGCCGTTTCGCTCGATTCTCTGCTTGCGGCCCACCGCGCTGTGATCCTGATCTTTGTCTCAACCCAGTCTATCTACTCCAATGGCTACAACACCCGTATTGAGGACATCTTCAATAAGTACGGTGAATCGGGTGTCAATATTGTTGGAATCAATTCCAATGAAGACGAAAGCGATCAAGATGTTGTCGAACAAAAATTTGAGCATAAGCTGGATTTTCAGATTCTCAAGGACAACGATAATGTGGTTGCCGACAAATATGGCGCAACTGTCACCCCAGAGGCGTTCCTAATCGATACGAACGGCACCATCATCTATCATGGACGAATCGACAATAGCCTCGAGATCAACAAGGTAAAGACCCACGACCTGACCGATGCGCTCGATGCCTATCTTGCTGGAAAGCCGATCCTTACTCCCGAGACGAAGCCGTTTGGGGATGAGATACACCGAAACGGCCTGCAATGATCTTTGCGCGGCTCGCCACTGTTTTCTGTGCCATCATCATCGGTTCGACATCTGTAATGGCATCAACCAGCGTCCCTTATGCCGAGCCAGCGATGGTCAAACATCAGATGACACTCGACAAGGGCCATGTGATACTGCTGAACTTTTGGGCGACTTGGTGCCCAGGATGTGTTGCCGAATATCCGAATTTGGTGCTAATGGATAAAAAATATCGGGGAAGGGGGCTAGATGTTATTGCGGTCTCCCTGGACTCTCCCGATGACATCCGCGGCAAGGTACTGCCTTTTGTGAAACATCAAAAGGCACAGTTTCGGCAGTACGTGTTAAAGGTGGATGATATCGATACGGCAGTAGACGATTTTGACCCGGCTTGGCAAGGAGATTTGCCGCGCACGTATATCTACTCACGCTCGGGACGATTGGTGAAGACTCTGGACGGCCCGCAGAAGCTAGCGATCTTCGATCATGCGGTAAAGCTAGGATTCGCCGGCAAGTAGGACGGCCTACTCTTGGCCGGCTTCGTAGTCGGGGATCGCTGGGTTTGCCTGCGCTGTCTGCGCATTTTGGACCAGTTCCGGTGATCGACGCACCACCACGAGATGATTCCAATAGAACGGTGTGTTGACAGGCGTGACATCGACTCCGTGGTTGCCGATTGACGAGTGGACAAAGTAGCCGTTGCCGATATACATCCCCACATGATCGACATAGGAATGGTGGCATTGGAAGTAAAGCCGGTCGCCAGGCTGCCACTGCGAAAGATCGTTGAGCGGCACTGAGTAGCCAAGAGCCGCTTGCTGCGCAGCCGTTCTCGGCAGCGTGATCCCATTGGCCGAGTAGACTGCTTTAATCAGCCCGGAACAGTCGATCCCATCGGATGTGTTGCCGCCCCAGACATAAGGGACACCCAAATACTGCATAGCGGTCTGCACAAGAGATTGCGCGAGTGGGCTGGCCGATGCCACGGAGGTCGCCTGCGGCGCCGTGATCTGGTAATCCAGCAACTGGACGCTCTTCTTGAGGATAAAGCCGAGCGAGTGATCCGCCATGATTACCGCATAATAGTTATCGGTCTCGCCGGTAACAATCAGGTAAGTGCCCTTCGGGCATCGGGATAATAACCGACCAAACTGCTCACGCGGGGCGTTAATAGGCGCGTTATCGTCGGTGACCAAGCCGAGCTGTCCGGCGACCGGGCCATCAGGCTGATTCACAGGTGGCAGTGCATCGCGTGATGTCAGCAGAGCACGCGTCCTGGCCACTGCCGCAAGGCTTGAAACGGAGCGCCCATGAGCGTTCGCCGGGTACTGGACGCCCAAAGCGATGCAGGTGAACGCAGAACACAGTATTAAAAATTTTGGTCGGTTTGTCAAAGTCATAAAAAGTTAGAACGCCAATATTTTCGGGAACGTCGATTTCATAAACCCGCACATATACTGTTCCTTGTCACACCGTTTACCTTCAACTTTTTCGGGTTTGGCTTTGCTTGACGGAGTATAACACGCAACGGTATAATACGCAAGCTGTTTGGGGGAGACCTCAAGGCTTTGCCTCATTGGCCGAGGTGGTGAAATGGTAGACACGCCAGTCTCAGAAGCTGGTGGGCGTTAAGCCCGTAGGGGTTCGAGTCCCCTTCTCGGCATCGATTTTCTTTACCTCACTCTAGACGGATTCTGTTGAAATACCGCCGATGCGACACAGGATGTTGTTGGTATTTACTCTCGCGTTCGCGTCCGGTGTCACCCTTGCTTCGACATTTCGAGTGAACTGGCTCATCTGCATGGTCGTTTGCTGCAGTGCAGTGATCGCCTTTTTGTTCTCTTCTCGTGCCCTTCCCGTTCTTGTTGCCGTGATCGGCCTGACACTAGGAATTGTCCGCTTTCTTGCCTTCTTCCCGCCGGGCTGGAATATCGACAGCTACTCTGGGCCTGCACCGGTGACTCTCTATGGACAGGTGGCAACAGACCCGTCAATCGATGGACGAAAGGCGACGTTTCTTCTGTCTACCGACGAGGTTGTTACACGTTCATGCGCCATTCTGACTCGGGGAACCTGCGTGATCTTGGTGCATGGGGCGGCTCTCAGCACACTGCCGGATATTCGGTTTGGCGACAAGGTCCGGATCACCGGTCTACTCCAAAGCATTTTTCCAACCACTAACCCGGGTGAGTTCGACTATAAGTCGTCGCTTGTTCGGCGAGGTGTCAGCGGAGAATTGGTGGTTCAGCGTCCGGACGGTGTATCGGTGGTGCTGGCCGCTGGCCCGGTTGCACGCTACCGAAACTGGGCCTCCGCAACCCAGCGACGATTTCACACGGAATTCGCTGCCGTCCTGCCAGCACCCGAGGCCGGGCTTCTGACCGGAATTCTGTTTGGCGATCGAAGCGGAATCACCCCGGAGTTAAGCCGTCAGTTCGCTTCGACCGGAACATCGCATATACTTGCCACTGCTGGGCTGCACATCGGAATACTTGCCGCCACCTTGTATACACTGTTTACGGCGCTAATCGTGCCGCGTAAATTGAAATCCGTGTTAATCATTCTGCTGCTCTGGGCGTTCGATGCGCTGGCTGGCGGACGGCCCGCGGTGACAAGGGCAGTCGCGACGGCGACAGTCTACTTTGGCGGAAAAGTGCTCGACCGTGTGCCAGATACAGCGACAGCGTTCGCTGCTGCGGCGCTTGGCATACTCCTAACATCGCCATCGTCGCTCTTCGACAGCGGCTTTCAACTCTCATTTATGACAGTTGCCGGTCTCTTCCTTTTAATGCCGTATTGGGACCGCTTTTGGCGCCCACGGCTGGACAGCCTGAAGAACTTGCGACTTCGTTCATTTCTTTCCATAATTTGCGAGCTACTAGGCCTTTCCTTGTTCGCCCAACTCTGCGCTGCGCCGCTGATCGCCTACTACTTCAATCAGCTCTCCCTGCTGTCGCTGCCGGTGAACCTCGTTGTCGTCCCGATCTTGTTCATGCTTATTCCGTTGGCAATCATCACCCTTCTGGCATCCACCATTTCACAGGCTGCCGCAATTCTTCTGTCAAAGTTTCTGCTCCATCCGCTGCTCTGGGCAATCCTGCATACGGTCGCTTGGTTTGCAAGCCTTCCCTTCTGCTCGCTCGCAGTTCCATCACCGCCGCCAGTTCTGATTGTGTTTTTCTATATGATTCTCGTTGGCTTCGCCCTCAATGTGCATAAAACCCTTCGAACCAAGCAGAATCTGACCAAAATTGCGCAAATGAGCCAATGAACAGAACTTTCCGCTCTCTGCTAGTTCTTTTAGTACTTTGCTCGCTGATTGGCTGCAAACATATCCCAGATCGCCGAGACTTGAAAATAACGGTACTGGATGTGGGGCAGGGGGACGGCATAGTGCTCGAGAGCCCGTCAGGCCATGTCATGGTGATCGACGGCGGCCCTGGTTCCGAAAGTAACGATTTTGCATCGGGCACCGCTGGTG
>Ga0116229_10010447_pt1 | contig 13925 bp, 10 predicted proteins | sample S1TSphgellanicum_3_FD_87313 | JGI IMG/M metagenome (GOLD analysis project Ga0116229, IMG submission 87313) | Host-associated microbial communities from peat moss isolated from Minnesota, USA - S1T2_Fc - Sphagnum magellanicum MG | ecosystem: Host-associated > Plants > Peat moss > Unclassified...
GAAAAACATACCAGAATTTTCAATTTTCAAAGTTGTACTCCAAAAAGTTCCACAAAAGAGCAAAAACTCACCACCTAAAACAAATCACTGGTTGGTGGTAGGTGGTAGTTGAGTGAGAGCATGTAGCTTTGATTGGCAATTGAGCTATGACTTTTTAAGTCCTTCATGTTTTACCTTCCTCCTATTTGTTTTCTTTGGTTTACATCAAAGTAGAGGCAAACATTAGTTCATTTGTAGTTTGCATAATGACTTGCTATTGTGACATGTAGTTTCATGACGTACGATGTCGTAAGGGTGTAAATCCATAGCAAACTCTATTGAACAAAAAAACTAAAACAAGTCAAAGGCAAAAATTAATCAAGTCAAAAAAGAAGCATTCACATATATATACAATGCACAAGAGGAGGTTGAGATGAAATTCTCATGTATGAGCTTTTAACATTGTGATAAAAAGTAGTTTTTCTAGAATTAAATTACAAGGAAGGAAAGAAAACGTAATGTAAGTAAATGGTGATTGTGTAATAGCTACTATGAGCATCTAGAAATCTCATCTAACTATGGAGGAAACTCTCCTTGACAAAGGAATTCCAGAAAAACTAACAAGAGAAGGGAAAAGATTGGCCTTTTTATATAGCCATCAACAAGCTGAAACCTTAAAACACCTAATAGCGTATAGTAACTTTAAAATGTACATTTACCCTAAAAGCGTACATTAACCCTAAAAGGCATGATTGGCATATTCGTAACTGGCCGTCATGTATGACAACTATTGTGATGTATGGTGTCATAAGGGTGTAAATCCATAGCAAACTCTACTAAACAAAAAGACTAAAACCAGTTAAAGGCATAAACTAATCAACCCAAAAGATATGCACACACATATATATACAATGCACAAGAGGAGGCTGAGATGAAATTTTCGTGTATCCCCCGCCAAACCTGAACTGGGAAAAGCGTGGCATGGTCCGAATAGAAATCAAGGTGCTATAGGAAAACATGATGAACAGTACCAAATGTCGACGGGAACTTAAGTGAGTTCCGGCTTGAGGCAAAAAATATGGTATCCACCATTGCAATTATTACAAAGCAACATCTGATCAACATCGTCTGTCCTCTGACATACCTGACATGGATAATCAAGTGGAGGAATCCAAGTTGACATGATGATGATAGGATCTAAGTTTGGCAAGTGGCAAGGTGCACAATTTTTGGAGTGATCCCAAATTGTGCGTCCGTCAACTCCTTATAACTCCAACACACCTAAAGGCCTGATCACCTTAATCCTCGAAATAGTGCGACCGAAATAAGTGTCTAAAATATCATTAGATTGCCGCTATAGATACATAAAGTCACCAACATCAAATTGTCTCACCTTAGGTTTGTAACTGCCACCTCATGTGTGTGCATATTCTAAAGTGTTTCGATGTTGCGCAATGGACAAGTTTTCCATGGCCATGGGCATAACTTTCCTGAATAGAGCAGCCCTCTTTGCGATGACCCTAGCCCAAGTGTTTAGGGAGTCCAAGTCCACAACTTGGTCCATTTGAGCAGCAATGGAAAAAGGTGGAATGGGATGTCTCCCAAAAAGTAGAAAGTAAGGAAAGAAATGAGACAAAGAAGCATGTTTGGACCCTATAACCCATGGCGATGTAAGGTAGGGCCAAGTCCCAATCCTCTTTGTTCCTAGTGAGACAATCTTCTGAAGTCTTTTCTTGCATGTTTGAACCATCCTCTCTACAAGGCCATCAGCTTGGGGATGATCCCTTGAAGTCCGATGATGGTCAATGAAAGCATGGTTAAGTAGGTCTTGGAATTCTCTTCTAAATTCTGATCTTTGATTAGTAAAGCACTCAGCACAAAACCCCAAACCTACTTAGGACCTATTGTAAGAAAGTTTGGTTGGTGTTATGTGATGACTTGTCTGACAATGCAATAAGCTCGACCCACTTTGAAAAATGCTTAATCATAATCATGATGTAGACATTACCCCTAGAGGTCTGTGGTAATTCTCCAACTAAATCACATAACCAGCGATAAAACATGCCCTAAATAGGGAATGCAAAAAGTGTGAGTTGTCGAGAGGAGAAAGAAGTTCTCATTCTATCACATTGTTCACACCTAGTAATGATGTTTCGAATTGCAGCATACATACTTCCCCAATGGTAATGAAAAGCGAGAAGGTTATGAGTACGCTTAATTCCAAAGTGTCCAAGTTCCGAGTGTATCTTCTGAATAAGACCAAGCCGTTCATGTGGTGGAGGAACCATTCTGTCGCCTTGTGGTAAACATCGGACGAGGTGATTGTCCCTCCATGAGTAGTGTTTGGACCGTTGTTGTATGCCATCTCGATGATTTGATGTAACTTAGGGAAGGTATTCCCCATGCTGAAAAAACTTCAGAGTGTCCAAGTCCTCCCATATATCCACAATGGGATGCTCAACCAGATTACATTGTAGTAGTGCAAGATAATTAGATGCATAAGATACATGTATTGTTGGAATCAAGTTGAAGTCTTACTTGGCTTCTAAAAAATCTTTAGAGGTAATGAAGGGTCTCCATGACATGCATGACATGGTATCCGCGTTTTGATGTGTAATACCAAGTCGGTGAATAACCTTGAACTCATATTCGTGAAGTATAAGTGCCCAACAAGTTAATTTACTAGTAAGCTTACTATCGGTCATCAACCACTTGATAGGCTAATGGTCGGTATACAAAGTGAACTTGGTGCCATAAAGAAAACACTTGAAATGTATGACAACCCATTCACTAGCAAGACACTCCCCTTCGTATGAAGAATAGTTGCTCTCAACCTTGTTGTTGCTTCGGGATGCATAAGCAATAACATATTCCTTGCTTTCCTAATCAAGTTGGCTAAAAATAACACCAATACCAAGAGCACTCTAGTCAGTGTGTAGAATGAAGACCTTGCTGAAATCAGGTCTTCTCAGAATGGGGAACACTGAAAGCTTTTCCTTGAGTGTGTCGAAAGCTTCCTGAGCTTCTTCACTCCATGTCCAAACAACATCCTTCTTTAACAATGCATAAAGAGGATGAGCAATAGTACTGAAGTCTTGGACATAAATCCTATAGTAATTACATAGTCCGATAAAGATCCTTCAAAGTGTGAACTCAATAGGATTGGGCATCTCCAAAATGGCTACTACTTTAGCCCAATGAACCATAATACCATTTGGCAAAATTCTGTGTCCAAGGTAGACTATTGAGGTGACATCAAATTCACATTTTTTAGGATGGATCTTCATATTGACTTCGTGGAGCCTCTTAAATAACTCCTCAAAATGAACCAAGTGTTGTAAGAGTCCCTTGCTATGCGCTAGGATGTCATCTATGTAGCACTTTAGGAAATCTACCCTTTCGAGAACCTGGTCCATGACTCAATGAAAGAAGACAAGTGCATTATTTAATCCAAAAGGCATCACAAGCCATTCCCATAACTTGTTGTTTCCATGGAATGTCATTTTCTTACGATCCTTCGCAACGAACACAATCTGGTTGAAGCCTTGCTTCAGATCCACAATTGTGAAGATGTTTGAGTCTTTAATACTATCAAACAATTCTTTAGGGATGGGCATGGGGTACTTGTCCTAAGGTGTAACCAGGTTCAAAGGTTTATAATCCTCACACATCTTTTTCTCAGTCCATAATCCATCTGAATCTTTCTTTGCTAACAGTACTATAGCGACTACGAAATCAGAACTTGATGGTTGAATGAAACCAGCCTCAAGGAACTCTTTACATCTTTCATCTATCAGTTCCCACTCATGTTTACTCAACCTATGCCTCCTTTGATAGATGGGTGTTTCATTTGTAACGTCTATAAAGAATTGCATGGTCTTACACCTACCTAAGTCTTTCATTGAGAATGTGAACACATTCTCATACTTAATAAACAAGTTTGTGACCTGGTCTTTTTCCTTCTTGGTGAGCTGGTTCCCCATAACGAAAGGGTAATTGGAAACACATGGAATGGAGTTGGAAAGTGTGTTTGAAGAACCTGGTGTATTGGGTTCACCACTATTCGACTACGAAGATTCGTAGAAGGTTGTAAGTGTTTCTCCTAAAGTTGATGTACTTCCAAGTGTATTAGAAACAATTTGAGTCAAATTACATGGTACCTCTTCCCCCCCAACACTAAGAGTGAAGTCTACAGTGTTGAAGATAGGCAAGTGTACTTGGTTGGGGTGCCATGTAATCGCTTCACTAGAATTGCAAGCTAATTAAATCAGTGCGGGTGTTGTGTACATTTGAAAAAGTACACAGGTTACCAACAATCATGTAAGGGAGTTCAGGTCCATGCCTTTCCCTAATAGAGCGTTACGTTCCAATCTAATCACCTTAATGTGACTAATAGTGTAAATTTGGAACCCCATAACCCTTTCTCTTTCTTCTGGGCGTGATTCATCCCAAATTGATGAAGCATGATGATACATTAAGCTTGGTCCATCTCCTTGAAAGGTGTGTGTTCCTGGGAAGGAAACAAAGGTGGGCCAAGCACCTATTGGTTTTCCTATTATGTTCGCAAGAAACCAAGGAGGTTTCTCTTGCCTTGTAAATGGTTGGCAAGAGCTCTGATCATCCAATATGTGAAAAACTTATAGGTTGGGGTCTTTGACGGTGTATCTCAAAGCCAATGTAGAACTAAGAGTGGTGCAAGGTTGGTTCGCCAATTGCGTAGCTAATGCGCATAAGAACCGCATTATGCCGCATTGAATAAGAATGGTTTTCGAAGGTAATGCTTGACTAACGTGTAGTGCTCTTGGACTTTCTCCCTTTGGTCAAGCTAAGAAGGGGTGTTCTCAATTACATAACCAAGCGTAGGAGAAATGAATTGAGCCCAAGTGATTAATTGTACCATGTTCTTGAAGAGATCAGATCTTGTGTCACTCAAACCTTCTCCAAATCTAGTCGCTAAAAATCCTTAACATTCCCAACTTGAAATGATGAGGTCCATGGGGCCAAGTAATTTCATATGTTTCTTTTGAATTAGTTGTATGTTAAAGGGCAAGAAATTGAAACTAACCTTCCATGCGGTGGTTGCAAACTGTTGTGGGAAATCTAGCTGTGAATTCCATCATTCTCAATGCCGCCACTTGCCTTCCAATAGGATCAATGTCTACGTATAAATATTTCCAAACCACCATCCCTAACTGTAGTAGGGCTTCAAGACCTGTACCAATACCACCAAAGAGCTCTAATAATGTAATCCCTTCTTTAGGCGGTCTCTAGGTGATTAGTTGACGAGGTATTGACTTAATCGGTTCACCATGGTTCTCCATGTTCTCAAAACTACTCAAAACTAGACAAAGCTTTGACCAAGGGTTCGTGGCCTACTTTGAACCTTTGTAAAACTTCCGGTTTGTGTTGAATGTCTATAGGAACCACCTTCAAGCTTTTAGTAGCTTGGGCGTAAGCTGTCTCCTCTTCATCTCCCTCTATCCACTTGTGGTTAATTTGTTGGATGTAGGAAATGGTGTGTGCTTCCTTAAGCATACACTGGTGAACCATAGGACTATGGTTCCCATGTAAATCAAGGGGTATGTATCCCAGGTGGGGGCCATTAATCTCCCAATCCACTCGGTAGTACGCATGTTCGAAACAATTGTCAATTGTGAAACCTGGTGGAAACAGGGCCTCTTACCCAATGAACACATCATAACTTGTGGCATTAGTGATTAAACATCTGACATGTAGGCAAAACTCCTGATTTGTACCTCCATTGAAGTTAAATGCAATCAAATCCAAACTCTCCTCAAGTACCTCTTCTACGCTCCCACAAGCGGTGCAAATTTGTCACATAAATTTTCGTAGTTTGGAGTCAAACATGCTCATTTTCTTGGCAAATTGAACTCCAAAAATCACTTGTTGGGCACCTATATCAAGAAATATCACTTAGGGTGTATGTCTTCCCACCTGGATTGCTGATTTAGTATTGTCGACAATGGCAACTTCAATGGTGATGGAAGTTCTTTCACTAGGCACCACCTTCGAAAATGAGTGAAAGACTTTCTGGAGAGAATGGTTATCCACAATGCCTTTGCTGAGTAATAAATCCAAAAGTGAGGTGTTCTTAACTCCTTTATAATATATGTGAATGTAGAATTAGAGGTAGGAGAGCCTACTAGTTTAGCCATGCTAGAATTAGTGATCAGATCATGAACGCCATCTATAACACGTGAGCTAATTGAGTGTCTCTCCAAGGTGTTGGATGGGACCCTTGTAACATGTGGATCAGGGATTGGTAGAGGACCTAATGTAGTGTTCAAAGTATCTTTTAGTACTGCAATTATGTCCCTAGTGCTTAGCTTCAAATCTTGAAAACTAAACAATGGTGTACTCATAAGCTTTTGTGCCACTTCATGCATTTGAAGTTGGCACTCCATAAGCTGATCAGTGGAAAATCATGTGTTTTCCTGATGTACATGTACTCCTAGGACACGAGAATTTGATGCCTTAGCAGCTTGTGGTGTAGTAGTCTCTTCCCCCTTCGCCAACAAGGTGTGTTCTTCTTCCGTGTTGAGAGGACGAAAAGATTATGGCATGAGTGTTCGAGCTCCTCTAGCCCTAGTAATAGGACTTGAACCAAATGTGAATCCATTAGTCTAAATTACCTACCTAGTGGTAGAAACTCTGGGTGCCACATTAGCCTCTTATGCTGTGAAGTAGGAAGGGCAAAAAGAAATGGCAAATTCTGGTGTGAAATTAAAATTGTGTGCATTGGAAAAAACATACTCCCCAACCATGGCATCGTGTGAGAGGCCATAGAACGACCTAAAAGATCCTTCCTATGATCCTAAACCATGTACATGTTGGGCATGATTAACTGGTTGGGAAGACTTGCCTTTAATATTAGTAAGTTGGGCCCTTAATGATTCGAGTTCATTTTGCAAAGTTTAAATTTGAGCGGCATGGGCTTGAAGCACCTCCCTCTTGTCAGTATTGTGTTCCTTCTTCTTAACATTCTTATTGGAATTACCATTAGTGGGGAAAGCTTGAGTGGAAGGTTGAGTTGCCTTGATTTTTGGTCGAGGGGCAATGGAAGATGCTAGTAGATTTTGTTGTGGTAATCAGAATTATTTCCATTCTAAGAACTTGACAAAACAAACAACTTTTTAATGTCACTCTTTCCCACAATAATCACAAAAGAGATCCTTAGAAGGAATGTTGCACTCACTAGCTTTGTGGGCAGGATTGCCACAGTAGTTGCAAGAAGGTAGGATGGGTGTAGCTGAATGCACAATTTTAACCCTTGAAGAAGAATGTGATGATCTAGTTGGCGCGACTAGTGGAGGCTGAGGCCTTGAACATGATGGAGGCCTCATAATACTAGTTTCATACTGTGCATGAGCCAATTCTAGCTTTTTAGAAATGTTGTACATATCCAGCAAAGTGTATGAGTTTCCAAATTCTATAAAAACCCATTGCAAAACTTGCGCATGGAGTGTCAAGATACCTTCTAATGAACGAAAATACTAATGCGCAACTTCCAAGTCTGTGATGCTCTAAGTATCCTTTTTAAGCTTGAGAAACCTCTTGTAGAGCATCTTGAGGGTTTCATCCTTCTGTTGAGAGAAGGTGACGAATTGTAGAATTTTTTCAAAACTCCTAACAAAAAATTCCAACTCAAAAACTCAAAAGAATTCCCTCACTGGATCAGTAAAAGCTGGTGCATCAATGGTGGGAGGATTATTTGCGGAGTAATAATGAGTTGTTGAAGAGAAAGGTTTATTGAAGTAGGTACCAGATCTGGATTATTTGGCACAATCCCATGATGTGCAATGTTAGCTTGCATTGCGACTTGAGAGATGGTGGCGATGACTATGGCATAAGCTGGATTGGGGATCTGGATGATGCCCAAAATTCTCGAAGAATGTTACTTGTAGACATCTAATGCCTCATAGTGCACATAATGGGCTAGTTGTTTGAATGCAAACGCTTCGATGTAATTAGCGCCATACTTGAATTCCAATGCACAATCCACAGTTGAAAAAGTTGCCTTGAATTCCCTTAGAGAAATGGTACATGGCCTTCCGCTGAACTTCTCAATTCTCCCAGAGGAACTACTAACCTCCATGGTGTATATGGGTGTAAAGGTAACGACTTGTAGCGAAATATACGGTGATGGTGTGAAAGTTGGTGCGACAATAAGACTACCCCACTGATTAACCCCTCCAAATAGACTTTGATGTATTGTTGATGTAGTGTAACCTGAACCTGAATTCCTAGTAGGAGTTGTAGTGGATGACGGTGGCATTGTAGACATTTGATGGTATTGGTTTGATGGTACCGTTGTGAAGATCGTGAGCTCAAAGAAATTGGCTCAAATGATTGTGTGTTGTTTCATAGTTAATACCTTAGCTATGGTTGAGCGGTTGTGTTTTCATCATCCGAGGACATGGTGTTGCCCCATGCCCCAAAATTTTGTAAAAATACAGAGCACTAGATAAGGTTTGAAGAATATGGTTGTTGACAGGGATGAACAATGACGAATGGATGTCGGTGGAGGAAAGTCGATGGATGGAAGTCAATGGACAAATATCAGTGGAAGAAAGTCAATGGACAGATGTCAATGGACGAAAGTCCATGAATGGACGTCTGTGGATAGAAGTTGATGGATGGAAATCTGTGGACAGATGGAAGTCATTGATGGTCGGCATTGCAGAGCACCCATGAGCTTCGTAGTGATGGCGAATGCAACGTGATAGCCATGGCGCTATGAGGCGATCGTGAGCTTCACATTGATGGCGGACGTAATGTGACACGACGGTGTTGTGAGGCGACCATGAGCTTTGTAGTGATGGTGGGCGACAAAATGACGAATGTCGCATTGCAAATTGCCTGGGAGCTTTGCAGCAATGGCGAGTGACAATGTGATGGATGCCACACTACAAATCGCTCGGGAGCTCTATAGCAATGGCATGCAGAAGCAAATTTTATTTTTATTTTTATTTTCTTCTTACTTGATGTTGCACTTGGCTCCGACAGCTTCAAGAGTCTTCAAAGCTTCTTCGCCTCGTCCTGTGTGTCTGCAAGAAAAAGACACACACACAGTTGTTTTTCACAACATTGGCGATGACGCTTATGATGGCGAAGAACGAGAAACTAATGTTCTAGGATTTTCTAGGACTTGACCGTGGTGTGACATCTAAGCACTAGCAATAACAACAGCAGTAACATGTAGAAGAATGTTATATTAGTGCCACCACCACTACCACCTCAGACATTCTTCTTCGAGCCACCTCAAGGAGTAGCGTTGGTTTTGATTCCAAAGGCGACGTTGGGACCACTAGAGGTTTGTCAAAAACAAGCGATCGCTTTGAAACCTCATTTGTTCCAAGATACGTCACTGCCCCATTTGGTCTCACTCTTCCTAGCTCCTCCAATCCCGGCTCTATTGGTTGGCAAAGGTGTAACAACACAAGCTCCCTCCAGCAACAACAATAATAGCAACAAAAGAAACCCAAGAACTCAAAGCTAAGAAAAATCTGCCACTTTTAACATTAAATGATAGATAGTAGTTTTTCTAGAATTAAATTGCAAAGAAGGAAAGAAAACGTAGTGTATGTAAACGATGGCCATGTAATAATTACCGTGAGCATCTAGAAATCCAGTCTGATTATGGAGGAAATTTTCCATGACAAAATGTTTTTAGAAAAATTGACAAGAAAAAGGAAGAACTTGGCCTTTTATACAGCCATCAACAAGCTGAAACCCTAAACAAGCCATAACCTTAAAACACCTAATAATGTACAATAATCTAAAAACGTATATTATCCCTAAGAACGTACATTAGCCTTAAAAGGCATGATTGGCATGCTCGTAACTAATCGTCATATATGAGGCCATGCATACAGGCATGACACCTTTAGTTCTTCAATTTTCATTATAGAGTAATGTAGCATGTGCCATTAGCCCAAGTGTGAACACATTTTTTATTTTTCACATTTTTAGAATTGAAAATTTCTAAATTCAACAATGTGAACATATTGGGGGGTTCCACTTATTTTTCCTTCCAAACCCAATTTTTGGAATTTCTTTAGAATTTCCAATAACAAAATCCACTCAAAAATCAATATCTTCCACACATTAGCTTTGAAAATTGTGAAATAAACTATGGTAAATCTAACTTGCTAAAGGCTTTTCCAACAACTTCAAGAACACCTCCAAATTCCAATGTCATTTTCAGTTTCAAATTTATTTAATTTTCTATAAGAAAATGATTCAATAATTAATAGCTTCCACATCATAGCTCCAAATAGTTTCAAACTAAGTCAGTTCACCCTTATTCATCAAGAGCTTTCCAGAAATACCAAGACCATGACATGAAGTGCCATGGTTTGGGAGATTTCAACATGACAAACAAAACAAAACAAACTACCTTACTTCATATATAGATGTTGTAAATTGATCAACATATATTACTACACGAAACATGTGGTCATAGGATTGCTAAAAGCCCCCTTAATCTTCAATTTCCATTTGGGTGTCCTTCATTGACTTGACCTAAAAGAAGAACCTCATATATATATATATATATATAAACAAGGATAGAATTCCATCCACAAAAAGTACAAGGAATGTTGATGCAAAAGTAAACACACAAAAGGAAAACCAAGGCCATCAAAACAATAGTAATGAAATGGAAGACGTAATGCTAAAAGGGCATCCTATGCCACAAACCAACTAATGATGGAGGTCTAGTAGCTAGAATGTGTGGAAGAGATGAAGAACTGTGACTAAGCGTGGCATCCCACTAAAGAATCATGATGGCTTGTGCACATTATAATGTTATCGACATTCATTGCCTATAATGAGACATAAGCATTTGGTACCAAGGAGGTCTCCTAATGGCAGGCTATAAAACATGTACACAAAAAAATTGAAAGGAATCAAAACGAGGATGGAAACAACTTTAGGTCTTTATGGCAAGGGGAATGAAATCATCTCTTAGTGTTCACTTTGTGTAGGAATGTGCCTTGTTTTGAGCAACAACAATAGAAGGGAGAGTCTACAATAGTTTTCATTTGGTTTCACAATTTGAAGAATGTTCAGGAGGTGTTCACCTATTCGAATTTGTGATTTTATTTTTTTGGAACTTCAATATGGAACGTTTCTTATGGCTACTACTTTGAAAGGGGTGTTCTTCAAATGCTGATTTTGAAAGGATTATTTATTTATTTAAATTAATAAAAAAATTAATGCATTTTAAAAATGGTTTTTTGAGATTTACAAAACTTCTGGGTTTTAAGGACTAATAAAATTTTTTGAAGCCTAATTCAATTTAAGATTAAGTTTTGTTCTATTTGCATTACATCGACCTAAAATTAATAATTTTCTTTCAACAGGTACTCACATTTAGGAAATCAAGTATCAATGCAAAAGGAAATTGGGGATGAATGACGCGCTCCCAAGTCCCAAGTTAGCCCCAAGTTGGGCTAACTCACTCAAGTTGCGGAATTTTTGGGACTCGGGGCACGTTCCCAGCTTCCAGCATTAAAGGGGGTTGAGAGGGGCGTGCTGAAAGCTCCGGGATAGACTTAGAAGAGGGACAAGCTTACTCAATTACACGGTCCTGCATCCAAATCCAACCCACAAATGGGTTAGAACTCATTCTGCACCTTTTTGGTGTTGGGACAAGCCACGGGCTAACTTGGACTCATTTAACTCACCACGGCCCAAATTCGGGGGAAGCCACCACCTTCCTGCATATAGTATTCTCTGCAGCTCTCCACCGCACCTACATCCAAATGGCTGTTTTTTTCTTGGGACTCCCAAAGTGGAGTCTTGGAACTGTCCTGGTTTGGATTCCCGGGACTTTGGACGCTCATAACTCCTCGCCCCAAACTCGGATCGGGACAAGGTCTAAACCAAAGTTGTAACTCTTTCAAGAGCTTTCCAACGATGTGTCACACTTTACCTGCACTATCGGAATCGGCTCAATTCTTGACTTTTAGTGGTCGCGAGTCAAACTGCCAGTTTGATTCCCGGCCCTTCTTTTGGCCATAACTTGAACTGTAGATGTCCAAATGGCTCAGGCGAGACCATTTTGGACATCTACACTTCAAGAATTTTCCAATGGTATAAAGAAAGCCCCAATGCGAGGTGTTTCGACCCCTGCAATTGCGCTTTGAGTTTTTGGGAGTCCCGGAGGACTCCTAAGTCCCATTTTCGGGAGTGTGAGTGGCGACCTCACCACTCCCTCAAAGTGGGGTTACGACAATGAACATAGTAAGGAGAAAAATAAATGAACATGGTTAGGGAAAAAAAATCTTTACATTTAATGAAACAAGGTAGTAATCAATGAAAAGACTTCATTTTTTTAATTTTTTGGAGTGGAAACTTTTTAGTTTTTCTCTAGGAGAAGGGAAACCAATGAATTGGTAGCCAATTCATGGAGGATGGAATTGTAAGTTGTCAACCACCTGGATGTTAATGCATTGAATTAATGGTAGTTTGTTGAATTAAAATTACAAAACATGTCTAATTTTATCTTGGGATTAAACAAAAAAAAATGGTGACACAATTTTTTTCATCTTTTTGTTTGGTGATGTAGCATGCACCCAACAATGTCACAATTTGTCCCATTAGGTTTGCCCAAAATTGAATTGTCACAACCTAAAAATCAAGGCTTGGTTGTTGCACTTCAAAAAAACCTTGTTCTTATATAATTAGAAATTTTAGACATATTTAAAAAAGGATAACAATAATATCTATCTAGTTTTTTATTCAGTTTTATTAAAAGTTAGTTTCATGGTCCATATCCAAATATACTTTTAACAAATTTTTGAATCTTCAATTTGTATATCTCACAATATGACCAAGAACTTATACCTAAACCTACACAATAGCTTAAACCTACTAGCATAAGTTTGAATTTTTCATAAAGGGCAAAACCATTATGTGTTGCGTGTTTGATCATCTTTTGATGCAACATTTGAACCTACAATCGCAATGATCAATTTAGGCTCTCCAAAAAAAAAACTTATGATATAACCAAAGGAAATCCAAAAGCCCCAAAGGCAATTCAACCACCCTTGTCCCCACTTGTGGGCCTTACCTATGGTAAAACATGAAGCAAACTTTATTATAAGTCTAAACATACTTAAATCAAAAGCATATTTAGTTACAAGAGTGGGAGCAATCTTATGCCTACTACTTAGGAATGAACATTACTTTCACACCTACAAGTATGCATAAGATCCCTCCCATTCCTGAATAGTAGGTGTACGATTTGTCCCCCTTTCTAGGAAAGATATTTAACAATATAAGGTGTTTCCTAAATATATTAAAAAAATTCCATGCACTTTACACATATGACATGTCAAGATTATTTAGGCATGGCTCAATGGGTGATTTATTAAGCCTAAATAATTTTAAATGCTTTAAATCTTGGCACCAAACCACAATTTTTTAAATAACTTTCCAATAAACACATAAAAAGTATGGAAGTGTAAGAGATTCATTGTGTGGTGTGTTTTGATGAGAATGGTTGCTATGGGTTTTCATTTGTAGACATCCATAAATGTGAACACTTTGATATATGGTAGAACATGACATAAATGGTTTTGGACAATAGATTGGATTTTGATGATCATCAACTTGTGTGTTAGAACTCAAAACCTATTGAAAATACTATTGGAGATTACCATCAAAAATTCCATAACTTCACATCCAATTTAGAGGGTTCTATTGATTCAGGTATTTGAATAGTTTGAACAAAATTATGCAATTTATTTTGAAATTTTGATACCAATATTCATAAAGGTGTCCATAAATGTTCGTTGTCCATCAATGTTGTTGGGATATCTTGGTATTTATATACCAACTAAGTTTGGGCAAATAAAAAAATTAGGGCATATTTATTGAATATGAATAATGTAATGCCCTTTGAAACTATGGGTGCA